>Ga0209474_10000203_pt1 | contig 73158 bp, 68 predicted proteins | sample GraSoiAngelo_145_FD_185902 | JGI IMG/M metagenome (GOLD analysis project Ga0209474, IMG submission 185902) | Grasslands soil microbial communities from the Angelo Coastal Reserve, California, USA - 14_1009_05_20cm (SPAdes) (version 2) | ecosystem: Environmental > Terrestrial > Soil > Grasslands...
GGCGGCGGAGACGCTCGGGGACGAGCCGGAAGAACGCCTCAGCCCGAAGCTCCGTGACTTCCTCCGCGCAGGGGCCAAGGTGACGCCGAACCGCCTCGCGGCGGCCCGCGAGCAAGCAGAACGTTGCCGCCGCGAGATCGACGCGACGTTCGAGCAGGTCGACGTGCTGCTGACGCCCGCCGCGGTTGGCGAAGCTCCGGAGGGTCTCGGCGCCACCGGCGACCCGATCTTCTGCCGCATCTGGACCTTGCTCGGCGTCCCTTGTCTTTCCCTGCCTGTCCTGAAAGGACCCGCCGGATTACCCATCGGTCTTCAGATCGTCGGGCGCCGCGGGCGTGACGCGGAGCTGCTTGCGGCGGCCGCCTGGATCGAGCAGCACGTGCGCTGACCGTGCTAGAGGTGCGGCATGGGCATCGACCCGGGCAGCAGCGAGCTGGAACGCTTCCGCAAGGGCGACAGCGGCAGGCCGTTCGTGCTCGTGCAGCTACTCCGATTCGCCGAGGGCGGACGTGACCAGTATCTCGGCTACTCCGTGGCGGCGCAGCCCATCGTGAGATCGTTCGGCGGCCAGGTCCTGTACGCGGGCGAGTGCGTGGAGCCGCTGCTCGCCGCGCCGGGGCAGGATTGGGACGCCGTCGTTTTGGTGCGGTACCCGAATCGGGCTGCCTATCTCGACATGCTGGCGACTCCCGCCTGGCGCGCGATCGCGCCGCAGCGCAGCGCAGCCCTGCGCGATGTCGCCCTCCTGCCAATGGACGATTGGCCGGGACGATAGCGCCCGCGCACGGGAGTGCGCGGAACGCTGTACGATGGGTCTTTTCCCGGCGCATGAGGACCGCATGGATCTGGTGCGAGGATTCCCGCCCACCCGGCATTCCGCCCTGGTTTCGGTGCGCAGCGCGGACGCAACCGAGCGCGCCCGCGGGCTTGCCACGCTGTCCTCCGTGTACTGGCGGCCGGTATACAGCTACCTGCGGTTTCGCTGGCGCAGGCCGCACGAAGACGCGGCGGACCTGGCGCAGGAGTTCTTCACCGAGCTGGTGGAAAACGATCTGCTGTCGCGCTTCGATCCTTCCCGGGCCCGCTTGCGGACGTATCTGCGCGTCTGCATCGACGGCCTGGTGAGCAACCACGACAAGGCGGCCGGGCGTCAGAAGCGAGGTGGCGGTGTGGAGCCCGTGCCATTCGACTTCGAGGACGCGCGGGAGGAACTGGAGCGCGTCGCCGACACCGTCCAATCGCCGGAGTCGCTGTTCGAAAAGCAGTGGGCGCGCGGGGTCTTCGCCACCGCGCTGCGGCGTCTGCGCGACGCCTGCGCGCAAGCGGGAAAAGCGGGTCACTACGCCCTGCTCGAGCAGTACGACCTCGACGACGCCCGTCCAACGTACGCCGAGCTGGCGCAGCGATTCGGCATCGCGGTGACCGACGTGACCAATCGCCTGTTCCGCGTCCGGCGCGAGCTGCGGCATGTCGTGCTCGAAGTCCTGCGCGAGCTGACCGCCAGCGAAGAGGAATTCCTCGAGGAGGCCCGCGCGCTCCTGGGGGAGGACGCGGCGTGACCCGACTCGACGACGGCGCGCTCTCACGGTTGCGCGCGGCGGTGCGCGAGCCGGATCTCTCGCGGACGAAGTACCGCCTCGCCGGCGTCGCTGGCACCGGCGGCATGGGCACCGTCTACGTCGTGGAAGATACCGAGCTCAAGCGGCGGGTCGCGCTCAAGGTGATCGACGTGCCGGACGCCGGCATCGAGGCCCGCTTGCGCCGCGAAGCTCAAGTGCTGGCACGACTCGAGCATCCCGGGATCGTTCCGGTCCACGACGTGGGTTCGCTCCCCGACGGGCGGGCCTTCTACACGATGAAATGGGTGCAGGGAGACCGGCTCGACCGGGCCCTGGCGCGGCCGCTCCCGCTGGCCGAGCGCCTGCGCCTCTTCCTGCGGATCGCGGAAGCCGTGGCCTTCGCGCACGCGCAAGGCGTCCTGCACCGCGATCTGAAGCCTGAGAATGTGATGGTCGGCGCCTTCGGCGAGGTGCTGGTGCTCGATTGGGGACTGGCCAAGGTGCTGGGAGACGGCGAGCTTTTGCCGGTGCGCGACACTGGCGAGAGCGCAGTCCTGGGAACAGCGGGCTTCATGTCCCCGGAACAACAGTCCGGAGGCAGCGCCGGCGTGGATGCGCGCACCGACGTCTACTCGCTCGGCGCGCTGCTGCGGTGGATGGCCGCGGACCACTCACCCGCGGCCCTGAGAGGCATCATCGCGAAAGCGATCGCCGAGCGGCAGGACGATCGATACCCGGACATCCCCTCCCTCGCGCAGGACGTCAGCCGTTTACTCGACGGCAAGGCGGTATCCGCCTATCGGGAGACGTTCTTCGACCGCGCGGTGCGCGTGGCGAAGCGGCACCGGATCGCGATCGGAATCGTCCTGACGTATCTCGCGGGACGCGCGCTGATCTTCCTCTTCACGGGCCGGTGAAAGGAATCCGCCACGGCGGACAAGGGAAGAAGCAAGGGGCGCAAATTCGCGCCCTTGTTCACCCGGAGCTGACAATGAACCGCATCACAGTGGGAGTCCTGGTTGGCGGCGTGCTCGGAATTCTCGATGGCCTCACCGCCTGGTTCACTCCCGAAGCGCGCTCCCAGATGCTCGGGATCGTGGTGGGCTCGACGTGCAAGGGCCTCGTGGCCGGCGCGATCATCGGTCTTTTCGCGCGCAAGGTGCCGAGCCTGGGCTGGACGCTCGCATTCGGCACCTTCATCGGCGCCTTGCTCGCCTTCTTCATCGCCCAGATGGGCGGGAAGTACTACCTGGAGATCATCCTTCCCGGCAGCCTGGTGGGTCTGCTCACCGGATACGCGACGATCCGGTTTGGCCGGCCTCCCTCCTTGGACCGTCTCTCCCAATCGCGACCCATGTAGCGCCACGCTGGCGCTACTGCCGCACCGCCGCCCTCCTGCCGCCTTCGACTGGAATCAGGCCACTTTGCTCTGGCACGCGGCCTGCTCAGTGCGGGAAAGACGAGGAGGGAATGCCATGGACAGGATGCGCGCATGGGGTTTTGCGGTCGGAATGCTGGTCGCCTGGTTCATCGGTTTCGCGGTCGCTGCGACCCGGTTGGGCGAAGCACGTCGCCAGCATTCCATTTTCGTCGCCGCTCCCAACTCCAGCCAGGAACCCGCCCGTGGCCACTTCGTTCGCTAGGCGGGCATGGACCCCGGTGCCGCTCTCAAACTCGTTGCACGGCGATCTGCGAAAGTTCATCGCCGCGACCGAGCGCCCCTGGACGGTCCTCCGCCACGGCCCCATCGAGAAGCTCGAGGCAAACCTCTGGGCCGTGGAAGGCGTTCTTCCGCGGGGGCACGTGCCGCGCAGGATGTGCATCGCGCGCACGACCGACGGACGGCTCCTCTTCCTCAATGCCATGCCGCTGCGCGAAGAGGCGATGCGCAAGATCGAGACGTTTGGCGACCCCGCCTGCCTCCTTGTGCCGAACTCGTTGCATCGCCTCGACATCGCGGCCTTCAAGCGGCGTTATCCCGAGCTGCGGATCCTGACCGGGGCTGGATCGCGCCACCGCGTCGAGCAGAGGGTCCCGGTGGACGGCGGATGGGAAGACGCGCCCCGTGATCGGAACGTCTCGGTCGTGCCGATCGAGGGCACCAAACTCGATGAGCCGGTGCTGCTCGCGAGCAGCGGAGGACGCTCCTCGCTCTGCTTCTTCGGCGATACCGTCATGAATCTGCCGCACCTGCCCGGTCTCGACGGCTTGCTCCTGCGTCTGCTCGGTTCGACGGGCGGCCCGCGGGTGACGATGCTGGCGCGCTGGTTTGCGCTCCGCGATCGGCGCCGCGTGCGCAATCATCTGCTCCGCCTCGCCGAAACCCCCGGATTGGTCCGGCTGATCCCCTGCCACGGAGGAGTGATCTCGAAGGATCCCGCCGGCGTGCTGCGGCGCGTAGCGAACAGGCTCTGAATCGGCAGCCCGGCGATCCTCTGCCGTTCTCCGCTCCGAAGCGGTAGGGAGCGCTCCACGATGGCTGCGAAAGGAGCGTCATTCATCGAGGGGTAAACTTCGCAAGATCAAAAATGGCGAGGCCCCTTTCCAACTCCGCCACCTCGGCGACGGCCTTCTCGAAACCGTTCTCCCCGAGCAACTCGTGCTCCTTCTCCTCGAATTGCTGGTCCTCCTTGGCTTTCTTGCCGGCGCCGCTCGCGGGAAACGCTGCCAGCGCGATGCCGGCCACCAGCAGATCCCGACGCCTTCTCTGTTCCATGCCGTGCCTCCTCGCCCGCGCAGCTTGCGGGCGCAGCCGCGCCGTGCCAAGCCCACTGTGTTCCTTCAGTGAGGTGATGAGATGGCTCATCCATTCCTCGGTACCGCGGTTGTTGCGCTTCTCGCGGCGGCACCCGTCTCCATCCGCGAGTTCGATCTGCCGACACCGGATGCACGTCCGCATGATCCGGCCGTCGCGCCGGACGGCTCTCTCTGGTTCACGGAGCAGAAGGCGAACAAGCTGGGCAGGCTCGACCCAAAGAGCGGCCGGATCCGCGAGTATCCGCTGCCGACCGCAGACTCTGGCCCGCACGGGCTGATCGCCGACCGCGAGGGCAACATCTGGTTCACCGCCAACTACAAGGGGTACGTGGGAAAGCTCGACCCGAAAAACGGAAAGGTCGCCGAGTTCCCGGTCTCGCTCGCGCACGCGGACCCACATACGCCGGCGATCGATTCACGCGGCCGGCTCTGGTTCACGATGCAACAGGCGAACGCCGTCGGACGGCTCGACCCAGGGAGCGGCAAGATGGAGCTGCGCAAGGTCCCTACGCGCGACTCGAAGCCCTACGGCATGGTCATCACCGCGCAAGGGACGCCGGTCTTCTGCGAGTTCGGCTCGAACAAGCTCGCGACGATCGACCCGCAAACGATGGCCATCCGCGAGTACCCGCTGCCGGACGGCGCCCGCCCACGCCGGCTGGCGCTCGCGGCCGACGGCAGCGTCTATTACAGCGATTACGCGCGAGGTTTTCTCGGCCGGCTGGATCTGACGGCCGGCAAGATCGAGGAATGGGCTTCGCCGGGCGGGCCTTCCTCGCGCCCGTACGGCATCGCCGTCGTTCCGGATGGAAGCGTCTGGTACAGCGAGTCCGGGGTGACGCCCAACACGTTGGTGCGATTCGACCCGCGAACGAAGCAATTCTCCGCCACTCCGATTGCCTCGGGCGGGGGGGTCGTACGCAACATGGTGTCGACGCCGGACGGCCGCCTGTACCTGGCCTGCAGCGGGGTGAACAAAGTCGCCGTCGCCGATCCTGCGCGCTGAGTCTTTTCTCAATCAGTGGCAGGAGGGTCCGCAAGCGCTAGGCGCAACGCATCCTCTGGAGTTACACCGAGGGCTGCATATTACAATGCATCCATGGGACTTGTCGTGCGCATGGTGCTTTGCGGGGCGCTCCTCACGGCGTGCACTGCACAGCAGCCGCAGGGAACCGGACAGGGCGATGGCGGAAGCTCCGGCGGCGATGGAGGCACCGGTTCGTGGTGGCAACCCAGACCGGGGACGTCGTGGCAGTGGCAACTGAGCGGAGCCCTCGACGTGACCGTCGACGCTGGCGCCTACGACATCGACCTCTTCGACAATGCGCCGGCCCAGATCGCGGCCCTTCAGGGCATGGGCCGCAAGGTGGTGTGCTACTTCGATACGGCCTACGAGCCGGGCCGACCCGACTCGTCCCAGCTCGATCCCTACAAGGGCAATCCCGTATCCGGCTGGCCGGGGCAGTACTGGCTCGACATCCGCCAGCCGGCGGTGGTGAACGTCATGAAGGCCCGAGTCGCGCTCGCGCAGCAGAAGGGCTGTGACGCCGTCGAGGCCGATGACGTCGATTCGCGCACCAACAATCCCGGCTTTCCGATCACGGCAGCGGACCAGCAGGGCTTCATCCGCACGCTCGCGGCCGAGGCCCACTCGCGGCGCCTCTCGTTTGCGCTGAAGAACGACCTCGACGAGATTCCGCAGCTCCTGGGCGACGTCGACTTTGCGCTGAACGAGGAATGCTTCCAGTACAACGAGTGCAGCTCGCTCCAGCCGTTCATCGCGGCAAACAAGGCGGTGTTCCAGGTCGAGTACACGTCGGGCGACCTCGCCGCAAAGGGGGCGACCATCTGCCCGCAGGCAAACGCGCTGAACTTCGATACGCTGATCAAGCACGTCGAATTGGACGCGCCTCGCTACTCGTGCCGGTAGATGGGAGGAAGCGAAGATGAACTACGCGGCTTTCCTTCGCGGAGTAGGTCCGATGAACGCGAAGATGCCGGAGTTGAAGACGGCATTCGAGGCGGCCGGATTTACTGACGTGGGGACGGTGCGCTCGAGCGGCAACGTGGTCTTCAGCGCGGCCGCGGCGCCCGCGGCGGCGCTCGAGCGCAAGGCCGAGGCGGCGATGAAGAAACACCTCGGGAGCCCTTTTCTCACCATCGTGCGGCGGATCGACGCGCTCCAGAAAATGCTCGCCTCCGATCCCTACCAACGCTTCCGGCTCGGATCCGACGCGCAGCGCGTGGTCACGTTCGTGCGCGGGAAGCCGCGAGGCAGGCTCCGCTTGCCACTCGAGCTCGACGGCGCCCGCATCCTGCGCATCGAAGACGGCGAGGTCTTCACCGCTTACGTGCCGAGCCCGCGCGGGGCGGTGTTCATGGGGCTCATCGAGAGGACGTTCGGCAAAGAGGTCACCACCCGCACGTGGGACACCATCCGGAAGGTGGTGGAGCGGTCGCGCCAGGATCGCGGTACGTAAGAGCCGGCATGGACCGAATTCTGGTTGCCGGCGCCGGCGTATTCGGCGTCACCGCTGCGATCGAGCTGCGCGAGCGCGGCCACGAAGTCGCGCTGATCGATCCAGGGCCGCTTCCCCACCCGCTGGCCGCTTCCACCGACATCAGCAAGGTGGTGCGCCTCGAGTACGGCGCCGACGAGCGCTATACGGAGCTGGCGGAGCGGGCGATCGAGGGTTGGCGGCGGTGGAACCGCGATCTGGGAACGCTGTACCACGAGACGGGTCTGTTGCTGCTGCGACGGACGCCGCTCGCGCCGGGAACGCTGGAGCAGGACAGCTTCGAGATCGTTTCACGCCGCGGCCACGAGCCTGAGCTGCTCGACAGCGCGGCAGTCCGGGCGAGATTTCCTGCCTGGAACGCAGAGCGCTACGGCCACGGAACGTACGATCGCGAAGGCGGCTACGTCGAGAGCGGGAAGGCGATCGCGCGCCTCGTCACGGAAGCGCAGCGGCTGGGCGTGGAGCTGCGCGAGGGTGTCGCCTTCGCGCGGTTGCTCGACGCCGGGATCGGAATCATGTCGACTGCCGGCGAGAAGATGGCGGCCGATCGAGTGGTTCTCGCTCTCGGCGCCTGGACGCCACATGCGCTTCCCCGGCTCGCGGCGGAATTTCGCTCGACGGGACATCCCGTCTTCCATCTGGCGCCCCGCGATCGCGACGCCTTCCTGCCGGAGCGCTTCCCGGTCTTCTGCGCGGAGATCCAGACCACCGGCTATTACGGCTTTCCGGCTCACCCGGAGAACGGAGTGGTCAAGATTGCCCGGCACGGCGCGGGACGGCCCATGCATCCCGAGTCGGCCGAGAGGTTCGTCACGGCGGAAGAGACGCGGCAGCTTCGCGAGTTCCTGGCGGCCACCTTCCCCCTGCTGCAGGACGCTCCCATCGTCTACACGCGGATCTGTCTCTACTGCGATTCCCGGGACGGCCATTTCTGGATCGCCCGCGATCCGGATCGCCCCGGCGTCGTCGTCGCAACCGGCGACAGCGGTCATGCGTTCAAGTTTGCCCCCGTGCTGGGATCCCTGATCGCCGACGTGGTCGAAGACCGGGGCCATCCGCTCGAGGCGAGGTTCGCCTGGCGGCCTGGCTTGTATCCGGCGCGCTGGGAGGAAGCGACGCGGTCCCAGACATGCTGTTCCCTCGCGCCTGTTTCCGGATCGCTTGACCCACTGGCGCGACCGGTCTAAGCAAACGTCGCGACCGTTTCTTGGGGCGTCGCCAAACGGTAAGGCAGCGGGCTCTGACCCCGCCATTTGTAGGTTCGATTCCTACCGCCCCAGCCAACCTCACTGATCTGCTAGGTTGCCCGCCCGTCTCGAGCAGGGACAGCGGGAGCCGCCACGCGATGGACGAGACGCGTCCGACCAACTTCATCCGCCAGATCATCGACGCCGATCTTGCCGCCGGAAGGCACTCGCTGGTGGTCACCCGCTTTCCGCCGGAGCCCAACGGCTACCTCCACATCGGCCACGCCAAGTCGATCTGCCTCAACTTCGGCATCGCCCGCGACTACGGAGGCCGCTGTCATCTCCGGATGGACGACACCAACCCGGCCAAGGAGGAGCAGGAGTTCGTCGAGTCGATCAAAGAGGACGTCCGCTGGCTCGGCTTCGACTGGGGCGAGCACTCGTACCACGCCGCCGACTACTTCGATCGCCTCTACGACTGGGCCGAAAAGCTCGTGCGCGAAGGAAAGGCGTTCGTCGACGACCAGAGCGCCGACGAGGTGCGGCGGACCCGCGGCTCTTTGACGACGCCGGGGACACCCTCGCCGTTCCGCGACCGCTCGCCCGAGGAGAACCTCGACCTCTTGCGGCGCATGCGAATGGGGGAGTTCCCTGACGGCGCGCGCACGTTGCGCGCGAAGATCGACATGGGCTCGCCCAACCTCAACCTGCGCGATCCGGTGATGTACCGGATCCGCCGCGAGCACCACGACCGCACCGGCGACAAGTGGTGCATCTACCCGACCTACGACTGGGCCCACGGACAGTCCGATGCCATCGAGGGCGTCACCCATTCGCTCTGCACCCTCGAGTTCGAGGCGCACCGCCCGCTCTACGATTGGTACCTGGAGCAGATCCAGGTTCCCCACAAGCCGCGGCAGATCGAGTTCGCGCGGCTCAACCTCACGTACACGGTGATGAGCAAGCGCCTTCTCGGGGCGCTGGTGACCGAGGGCCTCGTCTCCGGCTGGGACGACCCGCGCATGCCGACCATCGCGGGGCTGCGGCGGCGCGGTTACACGCCCGAAGCGATCCGTCTCTTCTGCGATCGGATCGGCGTTGCCAAGGCCGACAGTACCGTCGAGGTGGAGCTGCTCGAAAACACGCTGCGCGAGCTGCTCAACGTTTCCGTCAAGAGGGCGCTCTGCGTGCACCGACCCCTCAAGATAACGATCGAGAACTGGGAGGAAGGCAGGGTCGACGAGATCGAGGCGCCGTTCCTGGCGGATGCGCCCACGGCCGGCTCGCGCAAGCTTCCCTTTACCCGGGAGCTGTTCATCGAGCGGGACGATTTCATGGAGGTGCCCGCCAAAGGCTGGAAGCGTCTGTCGCCCGGCAAGGAAGTGCGGCTCCGCCACGCCTATGTCCTGCGCTGCACCGGCGTCACCAAGGACTCGCGGACGGGCGAAGTGAAGGAGCTGCGCGCCACGATCGATCCCGGGACGCGCTCGGCGAATCCGGCCGACGGGCGCAAGGTCGGCGGCACCATCCATTGGGTCTCGGCACCGCTCTCGAAACCGGCGACGCTGCGTCTGTACGACCGGCTCTTCGATGTCGCAAACCCGGGCGCGGGGGATGCGGACTTCCGCACCCAACTCAACCCGCGTTCGCTAGAGGTCATCGAGAGCGCGCGCGTCGAGCCCGCGCTGGCGACGGCGAAGGCGACAGAGCGCTACCAGTTCGAGCGCAAGGGGTACTACTTCGCCGATCCCAAGGACTCGAAGGACGGCGCGCCCGTGTTCAACCTGGTCGTGCCCCTGCGCGACACATGGGGAAAGGCATCGGTCATCGGAGGGAAGTGACGTACTCCGCGGGCAGCCCGACTTTCTCCGCAATGGCGCGGAGCCTGGCGGCATATCCTGCATTCCGTTCGCTCGGCGAGGGCGCCTCAGGGAGGTTGTAGCAAAGCGCGCCGATCACCGCGCCGCTGGCCAGGTGCGCGAGAACGGCCTGCGGCTTGTACGCCTGGACGCTCGGCTCCGAATAGAGTTGGTGCAGCTCGGAGGACGTGAGCGACATCGCGACGCCATGCACCCGGGCGCCGGCGACGGGAACGAGCGCCGCGCGCTGGCCGATTCGCAGGGCAAAGCCGTCGACCGTCGCCAGCTCGACGCCTTTCGGCTCGACTCCTTTCGCGCGCAGCAACTCGACGTCCATGAAGAGCCCGTAGAAGAAGACGTCCACGCGCCGCGACGACACCTCGCGGACCGCGAACGTCGCCGCTACCTCGACCGCGGCGCCCGCAGGCAGCGAGGCGACGCCGACGGCGAAGCGCGCGTGACGTCCCGCCTCGCCGAAGACGTCCACGAAGAGGTCGGAGGCTCCGTTCACCACCGCCGGCTGCTGGGTGAAGCCCGGCGCCGCATTCACGAACCCGCGCACTTCGACGACGCGCTCGACGCGATCGAGGTTGCCGAGAAAATCCTTCACCTGTGCAAGCAGATTCAGCGCACACAGCTGCGCGCCTGCGCGGGCTTCGTCGAGGGACACCTGAGCGCCGACCTGGCCGACGTGGCGAAGCTGGCCGTTCCAGGTCGTGATCTGGCCGGACACGAAAAGCAGCGACCCGGCCTGAACGCAAGGCACGAAGTTCGCGACCGGGCGGCCTGCCTCGGGCAATATGAGGTTCAGCTCTCGAAGGCGAGTCTCGATTCGGGAAGCCATGCTTCCTGCCCTTCAGGCGAAGTTCACGGCAGAGGTATTTCCGCCGCTGATCACGACCGCCACGCGGGACCCGGTCTGGACCTCGAAGCGCCGCGAGAGCAACGCTGCGAGGGCTGCGGCGCCGCCAGGCTCCGCCGCGACGCGCAGAGTGCTCCACAGAGCCTGCTGCAGAGCCTGCTGCGCTTGCGCGATGGAATCGTCGCTGACGAGGACGACCTGCTTCACGTAGCGCTGCGCGATGGGGAAGACTCTCTCGCCCACCCGGCGCGGCGCGAGCGAATCGGCGGCGATCCCTCCGGCAGGCGCGTCCACCGGCTTGCCGGCCTCGAGAGCGCGGGTGAGCGTAGGGGCCAGCTCGGGCTCCACTCCCACGATTCTCACCCGATCGCCAAACCAGGCGGCGATGCCGCCGATGAGGCCGCCTCCACCGACCGCGGCAAGGACGGCGTCGAGCGCGGGTGCCTGCTGCTCCAGCTCCAGACCGAGGCTCCCGGCGCCCATCAACGTCTCGTCCTGATCGAAAGCGTGCACCTGCAGGGCGCCGGACGACCCGGCCCACGCCTCGCTCGCGGCGAGCGCATCGGCGTAGCGCTCGCCGACCAGCATCAGCTCCGCGCCGGAAGCGCGGATTCGTTCGATCTTCGCTGGATTCGAGATGCGCGGCACATAGAGGCGCGCAGGTACCTTCAGCTCCTTGGCCGCGTGCGCCACGGCCGCGCCGTGGTTGCCGCCCGAGGCGGCGACAACTCCGGCGGCGGGGACGCTCCGCAACAGCAGGTTGGCAAAGGCGCCGCGCGCCTTGAACGAGCCCGATTGCTGCAGCAGCTCGAGCTTGAGGACGATGGTGATGCCCTCGAGGCCGAAGTCGCGCCCTTCCACCTCGACGATCGGCGTGCGCCGGATGTATCGCCGGATCACCTTTTCGGTGGCTTCGATCTGGGTCCGACCGACGTTAGAAGGACTCACGGAGCACCCGGCGGGCCTCGGCGATGCGCTTCTCGTCGCGGCGATAGAAGGTCCACTGCTTGATCCGTTTCGGCCTGATGAGCCCGAGCCGCGCGAGGATCTTGAGGTGTTCGTGCGCGCTCGCCTGGGTGACGCCCAGCTTGTTGGCGATGAAGACGCTGCACACTCCGTCCTTGACCAGGTCACCGTCGACCTGGGGCGGAAAGTGGTCGCGGGGCTTTTTCAGCCAGTTGAGAATGGAAAGCCGGCGGTCGCTGGCCAGGGCCGCCGCCAGATCGCCGGGAAGCACTTAGGGAGTTTCCTAAGTACCTAAGTGATTGTCAAGCGACAGCGAAGGGCCTCTTCGCGCCGCACCGCCCGGCGCACCGAGGGATCTCCCAGGCTGCTCGCTCTCCCGGCGCCCGTCCGTCGCCCTGGCGGGGTTTTCGGTCGATCGGGGCGTCCCTACATTGCCGGGATCCGCAGGGCTCGCGCCTGGAGCGCCGCATGAACAAGCCGCTCGCTGCCTTGGTGACCTCCGTTCTCTCCGTCATCATTTGCGTCGCGCCTCACGTGCGCGCCGCCACTCCGCCGAGCGGCTCGGTCAGCTCGACCACCACCGCCGTCTGGGACTTCGCTGCGGTCGTAGCCGGACAGTTCACCGACGTCGGCGTCGAGGACGCCTGTCCGCCGGGGCTCTGCGACAACTACGATCTCACCGTCACGCTGCCCCAGCCAGCCGCCCAGTTCTACGTAAGCAACACGGCCACGTTGACGCTGCACTATGAGTGGACCAGCAACCAGCCCACCGACATGGATGTGTTCGCCTTCGCCCCGAATGGCGCCAAGTACGGTCCGGGATCTCCCGATGGTCTCGTTACGGGACCGGGCTACGCCGACATCGTGGTCAGCGATCCCGTGGAAGGCGTCTGGCACGTCCGCGAGACCGCCGCGCTGGTGCCCGTACCCACGGCCGCACACGCGACGGCGACGCTCACCGTCGGCACGCGCACCAGCCCGCCTACTCCGCGCATTCCGCCGAGCGCGGCCAGATATACCAACTACCCGGCGGACGATCAGATGGCTCCCGCACTCGGCTCCACGACCAACGGCGCGCACGGGGCCGGCGAGCCATCCGTCGGCGTGAACTGGAAGACCGGCGCCACCTTCATCGAGGCCGGCAATCACACGCTGCGCGCCATCTTCGATGACAGCGTCTCTCCGGCGAAGGTCACCTGGGCAGACAAGCGCTCGCCGTTCGCCCGCGTTTCGCTCGACCCCATTCTCTGGGCGGACAGCAGCACCGGCCGGGTGTTCGAATCGCAGCTCGACGGCGCCTGCAGCACCACGTCCTATACCGAGGACGACGGCGAGACCTGGTTCCTGTCGCAGGGCTGTGGGACGCCCGCCGGACCGGACCACCAGACATTGGGCGGCGGCAACTTCGCAACGCCCCAGCCCGCGGTCACGACCTATCCACATGCCATCTATTACTGCTCGCAGGGTGTCGTCACGGCGGTCTGCGCCCGCAGCGACGACGGCGGCCTTACGTTCGGTCCGGGCGTGCCGATCTACAACCTCACCCAGTGCGGTGGGCTCCACGGCCACATCCGCGTCTCGCCCGATGGGACGGCCTACGTTCCGAACGAGGATTGCACCGATGCCGCGGGAGTGCAGCGGCCGGCGGTGGTCGTCAGCAACGACAACGGCCTGACGTGGAATGTCCGCACCATCAGCCGTGCAAAGTCCAGCAGGCCAGGCGGAGATCCTTCGGCGGCGGCAGGCGCGAGCAACACGCTGTACGTCGGCTACGTGAACTATGACGGACACCCGAACATCGCCATCTCGCGCGACCACGGCCTGACCTGGTCGAAGCCGTTCGACGCGGGCGCCGGTTACGGGATCCAGAATGCCGAGTTCGCGGAGGTGATCGCCGGCGACGACGACCGCGCTGCGTTCGCCTTCCTGGGCACTCCCACCCCTGGAGATGACCAGTCGAGCGGCTTCAACGGCGTCTGGCACCTCTACGTCGCGACGACCTACAACGCCGGCAAGACGTGGGTGACTGCGGACATCACACCGGCGGATCCAGTGCAGCGCGGCTGCATCTGGAATGGCGGCGGCAGCAATCCCTGCCGTAACCTGCTCGACTTCAACGACATCACCGTCGACAGGATCGGCCGCGTGCTGATCGGCTATGCCGACGGCTGCACGGGCTCTTGCGTCGACGACCCCACCGCGAACGCCTCGTTCGGTCCCGCGAGCGCGCAGGACGCGCTGGCCACGATCGCGCGGCAGGCGAGCGGCAAGACGCTGTTCCGCGCCTACGACGGCACGCTGCCGAAATAGTCCGCCTCACAGGCGCGGCAGCGCCTTGTGCGCGAGCCGCCGCAACTTTCGCAGCTTGCTCTCGACGCTTTCCCCTCCGCCCACGGCCAGGCGGAGCATGGCGTCCGTCCGAAGCACGTAGAGGCCTCCCAGGCGCGGAGTGCCCACCCAGAACGCTTCATCGCCGAGCCCGCGTACGGGCCTCGGAGGCGGCTGGTCCTTCTCCTCTTCCTCCTGCCGCCCGGCCCCGCGGTCCTCGTGAAAGGATCTCCGCCAGAGCGCGCGGACGCCAGGACCGCGCGTGACTTCGAGCGAGATCGATTTCGGGAACGAGCGAAGCTCGAAGAAACAACGCTCCACCGCGAGCCCCGGGCTCTCGGTCGCGCTGGGCTTGGTTCGCATCGGCGCCTCCCCCTGGACCGCGGAGATCTCGGCGGAACTGAGCAGCGCGCAGACAGCGGTGGCGAGGAGCACGGCGCCGCAGTCTACCGGACGGTACAGGAACGCGCGCCAGTCGAGCGCGCTCGAGTTGAGCGCCGGCCCCGCCGTCATCACAGACATCACACGTGATGTTGACACTGGTTCGGCCGGCCCCATGCTTGCGAAGGTGGACCGGACCCGGACGGTACGAGAGGCGATTCGCGAGGAGTTGCTGCGCAGACCCGCCACAGCGCGTGAACTGTCCGACCGAGTTTCCATCCGCGAAAAGGACGTCGCCGACCACCTCCGGCACCTGGAGCGGTCGCGAGGACATGACGGTCACGACCGTGTACTGAGAACTATCGGGCGGCTTGATCCGCGGCGTGCGTCTCGCGCGTCACCCGAGGTGGCCCTCCGTCGTCCGGCTCCACCCAACGTTCGCCGGTGTAGAGCGCGAAGACCCGACCCTGCAATCCGCTCTTCTCTACGGCTTGCGCCAGTTGCTTGCGCGGCTCGCCCAGAGGCACCGCCATCGAGTGGTACGCCTCGAAATGGATCGGCACCATGTACCGGGCGCCGAGGTCGCGGAAGATGCGGAGGGCCTCTTCCGGACTGGCGTGGTTCGGGTTGCCACCGCGGGCGGGAGCGATGGGAAGCAGTGCCAGATCGATCCCCGGATACCGTTGCCCGATCTGCGCGAAGATCTTCTCGTCGTAGCCCGTATCCCCGGCGAAGAACACGCGCCGGCCGCTGCCTTCGATCACGTAGCCGGCGGAGGACCGATTCCACAGCGCATCGACCACGAAACGCCCGCCTGCGTGTCGCACCGGGACCGCGGTGATCTTCAACCCGCCCCGCTCGATCGGCTTCCAGAACTCCATCGCCTGCTTCCGCTGTTGCCGGATCAGGTGCAGGTAGCTCGCGGCATCGGGTGGGAAGAGGACCTCGGTGTTGCGCGGTAACTTGCGCAGCGTAGGCCGGTCGAAGTGATCGATGTGCAAGTGCGAGAGCAACACGAACTGCACCGGCGGAAGTTGGTCCGCGGTCAGCGAGGGCGGCGTGATGCGCGGCACGACCACCATGGAGCCGCTCAGATTCGGGTCGGTGAGAACGAATCGGTGCCCGAGGCGGATCAGGACCGTCGCGTGACCGACCCAGACGACGCTCAGTGTCGCGCTCGGGTCGTCCCTCGGCAGGCCGCGGACCGCGGGCTCCTGGCGGGGGCTCGCGCACGCAGCGAGCAGGCTGGCGAGCAAAGCGGTGTTCAGGAGCTCGCGCATACCTGTCAACTTGCTGCGGAAATTACGGGTGCGCACCATGTTCACGTGCTGCGCTTGCTCGCTTCTCTCGCATGCCTCTGGCTGGCCGCCTGCTTCGGGCGCAGCAGCCCGAAGGGCGAGTTCCGGCTCGATCGAGCGGCAATCGCGCCGCAGGATTTCGACAACGCCCTCTTTCAGACGGTAGGCGTCCAGCTCCGGCCCGGAAACCAGGTGGAGGTGGTCAACAACGGCCGCGTCTTCGACGTCGCCATCGAGGAGATCGCACGGGCGCGCAGCAGCATCCATGTGGTGAGCTTCATCTGGAGCGAGGGGAAGGTCTCCAGCCGGATCGTCACCGCACTCGCGGGCAGGACCCGCGACGGAGTCCCCTGCCGGGTGATCGTCGACGCGCTGGGAAGCCCCAATTTCGCGAACGTGCAGAAGCAGCTCGAGGGCATCGGATGCGCGACGCATCGTTTCCGTCCCATTCCTGGGCAGGACGACGCGGCCCGCGAGCACCGGAAGATGTTCATCCTCGACGGGCGCGTCGGAATCACCGGCGGGTTCGGCATCGACGACAAATGGGACGGCGACGGCCGCACGGACCAGCCGCCGCAGTGGCGCGACTCCAACCTGCTCGTGCGTGGACCCGCCGTGCTGGAGATGCAGCAGGCCTTCGCGGAGAGCTGGGAGGAAGCGACCAGGACCCTGCTGCCCCGCGACACGTTTCCGGCTTCGGAGGATGCCGGCCGGTCGCTCGCCGCTTTCGTGAGCAGCAGCGAGAACAGCGTGGCGACCAGGAGCGATCGTCTGACGCAGCTCCTGATCGGAGCCGCGCGCAAGCGCCTTTGGATCAGCAACGCCTACTTCGTGCCATCGGTTCCGATCCTCGATCTCCTCATGCGCAAGGCGCGCGAGGGAGTCGACGTTCGCGTCGTGGCTGCCGGCGAGCGTACGGATACCAAAGCGTATCTGTCGCAGCAGCGGGCCAGGATGGATCAGCTCGTCGGCGCAGGAGTCAAGGCATACGAGTACGGTCCGACGATGATGCATTCGAAGTTCATGGTGGTCGACGAGCGCATCACGGCGGTGGGATCGACGAATCTCGACGCACTGTCGCTGAACAAGCTGAACGAGGGCACCGTCGTCGTCGTCGACGAGAACCTCGCCCAGCGCGAGGCCGCCGTGTTCCTCGAGGACGTGGGCCTCTCGAAGGAAGTCTGGTCGTCGAAAGCGCGTGTGACCACGCGCTAGATTCCCAATCGTTCCCTGACGTACTTCGGCGCGGCGTTGCCGAAGGAAAGCATCGCATCGTGCAGCGCGCGCAGGTCGGGATACTTGCCGTGGTTCTTCTCCCAGGCCGTGCGGATGTCGTTCATCTCCGCATTGCCGACGTAATACGTGGAGAGCTGCGTGGAGGTGAGCTGGGCGCGCTTCCACTTCCCCACGGCCTCGCCCTCCTCCTGGTAGCCGTCGTTCATCATCCGCGCGATCGCTTCCTTCTCGCTCATCCCTTCGGTGTGGATCTTCTGGTCGATGATGGCGTTGAGGATCATCCGCAAGCGCATCTTCAGCTGCTGCATGCGAACGTCCGCTCCGCCGTACCCGGCGTCCGCCATCAACTGCTCCGCGTACGTCGCCCAGCCTTCCACGAACGTGCCGGAAAAGACCACGCCGCGCACCAACGTCGGCGCCCGGAAGCGATTCGCATGCGCCAGTTGGAGATAATGGCCCGGCATCGCCTCGTGGATGGTGATCTCCTGCAGCATGGAGTCGTTGTACTCGCGGAAGAAGGAGTCCACGCGCTCCGGCGTCCAGTCCTCCGGCGTGGGAGAGATGTAATAGAAAGTCTTCTTGTTCTTCTCCAGGGGTCCCGCCGGGCTGCAGGATGCGACCGCGACTCCCCGCTGGAACTCCGGTGTGGCGACGATGTCCAGCGGTTCCTCGAGCACCGTGACGAAGCCTTTCTCCTTCACGAACGCGGTGGTCTGGGCCAGCGCCTTGGTCGCCTGCGGAATGACGGTGTCGTTGTTCGGGTGCTTCTTCGCCGCCTCGTCGAGGACGGCCTTGATCGCGGCGCCCTGATCCGCCGGCGGCGGCTTCTCCGGAAACAGCTTCGGCCACATCTGCATCGCGGTGAAGTACATCGCCGACCGCGTCGACTTGAGGTCGGCTTCCGCGCGGTGGAGGATCTCCTCTTTCGACAGGTCGGAATCGAGAGCGAACCTCAGCTTCTTGCGGAACTTCTCGTCGCCGAGGCGAAAATCTCCGTTGGAGCGCGGCAGCAGCTCCTTCTCCAGCCACTGCTGGTAGTCCGCCAGCGCCGCCAGCGCCGTCGACTGCGCCGTCCGGAACTCCTTCTCCAACCCCGGCGCCTGCTTCACCAGCGGCTCCAGCTGCTCCTTCACCAGCTTCGACGTCCCTTTGTTCTGCTGGATGGCAGTCTCGGTATGCACCTTCGGCGGAGACTTGAGATTCGCCTTTGCCGCGGCGACTACCGCCGGAACTCCATTCAGGCGCCCGATGACCGATCGCAGCCTCTGCTCCGGGGGCGCGAACTCTCGTGAGATCAGCGCGTAGATCGCGCCACCGACGTTGTACTGCAGCGGATTCCACTGCCACCCTCGCAGCGTTTGCAGCTCGTAGACCTGTGACTCGAGCCGGTTCTTCAGGATGCGGTAATCGACCGCGTCCTCGGCGGACAGCTTCTTCGGATCGATGCGCGCCAGCTCCGCGAGCCCACTTTTCGCCGCCGCCAGATCGCGCTCCACCCCCTTCGCGCTGTAATCGTCGAGGCGCGCGTCGTTGCGGTGGTCACCGAGGCGCGTCGCAGTCTCCGGGTCGCGGTCGAGGAGCTCCTGGACGTACTTCTGTGCGAACACGTCGAAGCGGGCGTCATCGGTTGCAGGAGCGGCAGCGAGCAGGAGGGCGCAGACGATCAGGTTCATGCGGCGCACTCTAGCGCTCCGGTGGACGGCCGAAGACCTGCCGCAGTAGAAGCGTCGGATATCTCAACCGGAAAGCAGCTTTCTCGATGACGTTCCGATCGATCCGCTTTCTTCGCGATCGGCTGAAGCTGCGGGGATGGATCGCATTGTGCCTGATCCTCGCTGCCGCGGTGGGACTGCCTCGGTTCCTCTCGTCGCGATTCATGTCAGAGCGCCGCCTGGCGAGCAGCCTCGAGCGCGCCCGGACACATCTGGCAGCGCGGGAGCTCGATCAGGCTCGGCGCGAGCTGCACGAGGCACTCGGCTTGGAGCCAGGCAATGCCGAGGCGCGCACCCAGCTCGCTACGATGGAGCTCGGTCTGGGAAACCGGGAGGTCGCCTTCCTGGAATTTCAGACCCTCACCGAGATGCAACCGCAAGATCCAAACGGCTGGATCGGGATTGCGGACCTGATGGTGAAAGGCGGTTTGCACGATGCGCCCGAGGCGGCCCTGGACAAGGCGATCGCGGCAGCGCCGACGCGTGCCGATGCGCACTTGCTTCGAGGCGAGATCCGTTTCCGCGTCGGTCGCTACCATGGCGCCCACGTCGATGCCCAGACGGCGGTAGCGGAAGCGCCCCAGGACGCTGCGGCTCGGGCGTTGCTCGTGCGGAGCGCGGCGGCGCGCGCTGAACCCGAAGCCGCGGATGGTCGATTTCAGGAATCCGTTGGGAGATTGGGGCCGATCCCTTCGACCCGCTTTCGCGCCGAGACGCAGTCGACGGGCAACCGGTTTGCGTCCGTCGCGCGCGAGCACTGGCCAGGACGGCTCGCACAGATCCGGCAGGCGCTGGAAATGGAGATGCGGCAACAGAATTGGGCCGCGGCGCAACGCATCGTCGACTCTGCTCGGCAGGGATATCCCGACACGGCATTTGCTCCCTTCCTCGCGGGCATCGTCGAGCTTGCACAAGGCCACGCCGGCGAAGCGGAACGATACTTGTCCGAGTCACTGAAGTCGGCGCCGCGTTCCCCCGTGATCGCCACCGCTTTGGCGAAGGCCTGGTCGCGCAAGAGCGGCGCCGCGTTTGCCGGTGAACGGTTGATGGGCCTTGCGGAACGCGACCGCGGGTTCGCGTTTGCGCGCTATCTGGCTGCTCACGCTTTCGTGGATGCTCGCGATCCGGCCGCCGCGGAGGCCGCGCTCCGGCGCGGGCTCGTGTTGCAACCGGATTCGTCGGTGCCCTGGCAACATCTTGCGGATTACTACCTGGAAGTCGATCGCAGTGCCGAGGCGATGAGCCTCTTGCAACAAGCGCTCGATCGGTTCCCGCGCGATCCCGATCTCCAGATCATGGCGGCACAAGTGAGCGCTCAACTCGGCAACTCGAAGGAGGCTATCCGGATCTATGAGGAGGTTCTCTCGCGGAGACCGGACCTGGACGTCGTCGAGTACAAGCTCGCCGGATTGCTCGCTTCCGAGGACGAGAATGGCGCATCGTCGCGGCGGTTGCTGCAGCTCCTGCAGCATTTGCGTTCGGATCACCCTTCCGATCCCTTGCTTCTCGATGGGTTGGGATGGGCGCTGTACCGCGCCGGCGATCCGACCCGCGGCCGCGCCTCGCTGGAAGCCGCCGTGAACGGCGCGCCGGATGAGCCAAGCCCGCATTACCATCTCGCGGCGATCTACGCCCGCGAAAACAAGACGGAACTCGCGCGCACCGAGCTGAAGGCCGCGCTCGATTCGAAGCGACCCTTCGCAGAGCGGTTCGAAGCCCTTCGTCTGATGCGAGACGCGCCTCGACGCAGCGCTCCTTGACTTTGTGATGACCGACCTTGCACGGTCGCGGCCCGGATAGGCAGCGCTTCGACGGAAAGGACATCTGCCATGCGGAACCGCTCGGCGTATGGTCCGGTGACGGTCGGATTGCGCAGACCAGCCATTTTCATGCCGTTGCTCGCGCTCGTGCCGTTCATCGTCACTTGCGGCGGGAGCAGCTCTCCGGCCGCATGGACGCGGCCGGTGCCCAAGGCCCTGTGCGGCGCGAGCGACCGCGTCGAAACGGGGCTGCAGGGTCAGACGACGTTGGCGGAGCGGACGGGTCATCCGAGCGCTTCGGAGACGGCATACAACTGCAACCTCCAGCTGGTCAGCCAGATCCAGGAAGAGGGCGCCCAGTGGCAGCTCACCTGGTTCAACGACTGCGCTTACTTCGGTACCTACAACAACCCAACGAAGACGCACCCCGGGGTCCCCGTGGTGGACGCCTCCAACCCTGCAAGCCCGAAAGTCACCACCTACCTGAACGCCAGGGCGATGATCGACCCGTGGGAGTCCTTGAAGGTGAACGAGCCGCGCAAGCTGCTCGGGGCCACGAAGGGTCCCGGGTTCGGGCCTTCCCAGCCCACGGATCGGCAGTTCGCCTTCTACGACATCTCGTCCGACTGCGCCCATCCGACGCTGCTCTCGGACGTAGATGTTCCGGGGCACACGGGGCATGCGGGCGACTTTGCCCCCGATGGCATGACGTACTACGGCACCGGCGCCGGCGGCACCGGATTCACCGCGATGGACATCAGCGATCCGAAAGTGCCGAAGCTGCTCTGGCATGGCGCCGGCGACATCAACGAGACGCACGACATCTCCATCAGCAACGACGGGAATCGCGCCTACCTGACGCACTGGGGAAACTTCGTCCCCTTCGGCCTGCCCGGGCCCAATGGGTTGGTGATCCTCGACACGAGCGACATCCAGAAGCGTGTCGCCACGGCGCAGCCCAAGTTCGTCAGCGCCTTCTACTGGGACGACGGTGGCGTCGCGCAGCAGTCGATCCCCGTCACATGGGGTGGAAAGCCGCACATCATCTTCACGGACGAGACCGGAACCAGCAAGCTCGCCTCTCCCGCGGCTGGCCGGCAGGATTCATGCTCGAAAGGGCTGAACGTATTCGGGTTCGCCCGGATCATCGACATCAGCGACGACAAGAATCCGAAGCTCGTCGCCAAGCTGATGCTGGAGGTCAACGACGCGTCGCTGTGTCACCAGTACGTGGGCGACTACCCGACGGACACCGCCGATCTCGACAACTACGGATACTCCGCCCATTACTGCACCCCCGACTCCAGGACGGATCCGAAGATCATGGCGTGCGGCTATTGGGGAGCCGGGCTGCGCGTCTTCGACGTCCGCAATCCGTATCTTCCGAAGGAGATCGCGTACTACAAGCCGCCCGCACAACGGACCAAGACGCTGCCGGGGTCCTCCTTGTGGACCGATTACGGCGGAAAGGACCGGACCACCGACCGCGTCTCGGCCAACGTGCGCTTCCGCACCATCGGCTCCGAGAACTATCTCTGGTTCGCAGGGCAGGACAACGGGTTCATGATCGTGAAATTCACGAAGCCGCTGTCACAGCTCCTCCCGTGAGGGTCCTTGCGCGCGGAGACCGTGGTCTTTGCGGCGATCGCGATCGGCGCCGTCAGCGCTGTGCACGCGGACGGCGCCTTTCCCGACGAGTTCAGCATCCATTTTCCAGTCAGCTCTCCCCACAGGATCTTCATCGGAGCCAACTTCGGCCTGCTCGTCTCCGAGGATGACGGGCTGACCTGGCGCTACAGTTGCGAGCCGTGGGTGGTCGCGGGATCCAACGCGGCGCTCGCGTTCGCCAGCGTCAGCTTCTACAACCTCACCGCGGACGGCGCCCTCCTCGCGGACGCGGGCGCTATCAGGAACATGACGCGCTCGAGCGACGTCGCGTGTACCTGGCCGTCGTCCACAGGCTCGATCACCGACCAGCTCGTGGCGGATTTCTTTCCCGATCCGAACGACGCGACCTTCGTCCTCGCGAATATCGTGACGCCGACCGGCAGCTACATGGTCGCCTCGCACGACGGCGGCAAGACCTTCGATGCGCCCCATCTCTACGAAACTCAGCAGATCCTGACGGGCGTGGAAATCGCGCGGTCCAAGCCGGGGGTCGCGTACGCGACCTCGTTTTCGAGCAGTTCGGGGACGTTCGTGGCCAGCTCCGACCGGTTCACGACGCCCGGCATCGCGAAGACGTTCCCGCTCGACCCCGCGACGGAGCCGCGGATCCTCGCCGTGGACCCGGATGACGAGAAGAAGGTCTACCTGCGCATCGTCGGGGCTGTCTCCGACTCCATCAGGGTCACGCTCGACGGCGGGCAGACTTTCCAGACCATCCTGGACTCCACCGAGGCCCCACTCTCCTCGTTCTTGCGCGCGAGCGACGGCACACTGTACGCGGCCACGCGCAGCGGCAAGCTGTACATCCGCAAGCCGAACGCGATCGCATTCACGGTGCAGGACGCTCCGCACCTGCGCTGTCTCGGCCAGCGTCCCGGAACCACGCGCATCTACGGCTGCACGGACCTGGTGGTAGACGGCTACAGCCTCGGTGCCAGCGACGACAACGGTGCGACGTTCCAGCGGGTGATGAGCTTCCGGGAGCTGTTGGGACCGCTCACCTGTACGCCGGTGCAGACCAACTGCCAGGCGCATTGGGAACGGATCCAGGGGGTCCTCGGAATCGGAACGCGGGACGCCGGCCAAGGCGGGTCGACGCCGTCTGGCGGATCGCACTGCGCCAGCGCTGGCGCCGATGGGTGGAGCCTCTGGTTGCTCGCTGCCTTCGTTTGGCGCCGGCGCCGCGTGATCACATCGGCGGCACCTGGCCCTTCATTCCGACGTTCACACGCGCAGCGGTCAGGCCTCCATCCGACTGCTTCTGCGACACCAGGAATACGCGGGCGCCGGGCTTGAGCTCGCTCTTGTCGACGGGGGTGTAGGTGACGACGACCGTGTCCTTGGTGACGAGGATCTTCTTCTCGCCGCCTTTGTACTGCACGGTCATCACGCGGTCGTTCGCCACGCTGACGATGTTGGCGACGTTCGCGTTGGTCATCTTGCTCTCGGGCTTGAGATCCCAGTCGTAATGCCCTTCGCCGGTGCCTCGCATGTTCTCGGGGAAGATGTGCACTTCCTGCGCGACCAACGCACCATCGCGCTCGCCCACCGTCGTGGTGCCGATGAACTTGCCGCTTGCAATGTCGGCGACGCTTCCCTTGAAGATCCCCACGACCACGAAATTGTCGGCGAGCTTGACGTTCATGCTCTGCCCGCTGCGGTCCTTGACGGTCAGATTCTGCCCGTCGAGCTTCTCAACGGTCCCGCGGATTCTCACGGGCGGATTGGCGGGCGCCTGCGCGAAGGCAATTGCCGGGACGGCAGCGGCAAAGAGTCCGACAGCGAAACGCGTCATTGTGTCCTCCGGATGCGGAGCAATACCTCAACCTCGAGCGCAGCGCCTCTCAGCGCTACGACTCCGCAGCTCATCTGCCGTTCCCCGGAGATGTTCGTCAGTTGCGCGGATAGCTACCCAGCCCGCCCACCAGGACGTTCGGGGGCGGGGATCCGGTGCGGCCGCCGCTCTCGCGGTAGTCGACCCACGCCTCGAGAGCATTGAACATGGCGGGGAGCGCGGCGTCGTATTCGGCTCCGCCGTGCCCCATGCCCGGGATGAAATACACGGCCAGGAGCTTGCGGGCGCCGGCGACGCCGAAGCGCGCCTCGACCAGGCGCTTGTACACCAAGGTCTCGCCCGGCGAGACGATGGGATCATGCGAGCCGTGACCGATGATGATGGGGTGCTGCAGGTCCCCGGTATTGTCGAACCTGCGCAAGTCGTTCGCGACCGGGGGCGGGCTCAGGTTCGGATCCCATGCCTTGATCTCATCGAGCGAGAGGACGCCGTCGCCGTTCGGGTCGTAGAACCGGTCGAACTTCGCGACCGAGGTCGTCGCGTACCCGAGGATCGCGGTGTACGAGCCGAGCGGCCATTTCGCCGAGGCCGGCGGCCACCTGTACTCGGATCCCGGTACACGCCCGATGTTGAAGGCCAGGCCGCCCACATGCGCCGGCATGTTGTAGATGTTGAGCAGCGCCTGGAGTTGGTCCGGAGTGAGCGGGGGACTGAGCGGAGTGGTCGCCGGATCCCAGTTCGGCCTGGCGGTCCGCTTGGCGATGATGTCGTCGATGCGCGATGCGATGACGTCGAAGTTGCGGACGAACCTCGTGTTCGAGCCCATCCACTCGATGTGCGAGGTGATGCCGTACCCCGCGAGGCCGCCGTCGTATTCCTCCGGGTAGTCCTCCACCATCATCTTGGTGTTGTGGCCGCCGTTCGAGCCACCCACCATGAACGTGCGCCGCGCTGGCTTCCCGTAGTAGCGGCTGATCAGGGCCTTCGTGTACTGCGTGAGCTGCAGGATCCGGCGCCTCGACTCGTAGTACTTGTCCTCGGGCTGATCGATGATGGTGAAGCGGTTCCAGCCCTGATCGCTGAGGGCGTACGCGTAGCCCTTCTGCAGTCCCACCGTCTTGAAGGCGCCCGAGGCGTTCTCGTCGCCCGAGAATCCGCGCGCGCCCATGGCGAACTCTCCGTTCCAATTGTCCGGCAGGGCGATCTGGAATTTCGCGTCGCCGAGGATGCCGTGGATGTAGCGGTGGGGCACCGGCGTCGTGCGGCGCTCGTCGACATCGATGTTGGCTTGCGCCCGCGCGCTCGTGGCGAACGCCGCGATCGCTACCGCGATGAAGTAAGAAGCGATGAATCGGACAATGGAGATCCTGAACCGATGACCGGTCATGCGATCCTCCCAGCGTGAACGACATTGAGCGAGGTTCGGTGGGCCCCCCATCGCTCTCGTGCGACGAACGACCTAGCACAACGCCTGGGCCTGTCACGCCGCGCCGCGCCGGTCGGCGGCGCACGGAGATGATGGCGCAGCACTTTTACAAGACGAACTACACGCATCTCGAATTGGAGCGCTGTCGGCGGCGTTCCTGGCAGTGCGGATGGCGCCCCGCGCGAGGAGCAAGCGTACCGTGCCGGCGTAGCCCTTGTACGCGGCGATGTGGAGCGGCGTGTTCCCTTGACTGGTGCGCGCGTTAACGTCGGCTCCTGCGTCGAGCAGGATGCCGATCAGCTCCGCCGAGGGCTCGGCATCGCTCTGACTCGTCGCTACCGCACCAGACTGCGTCAGGACCCATTATCGCGCATCCCGTTCCGGACGATCGACGGCTGCCTGAAATCGATGATCTACCTAGCCCAGCCGTCAATGACTCAACCGTGCCAGACCGCAGGGAACAGGAATCGACTCGACAGACTTGTACCTCCAACTTGGTCGGAGTAGACAACTCTCAAGCAGGTCGCCGACTCTGGCACGCGGGGGTTCGCAAACAGATCTTGATCCACGCCCAACTGGCCGCGTGTCTCAGCCTTCGATGATGGAGGCGTTCTGGAAGCGATGTCGGATTCAGATCTGGTTGCGAACCACCTCGCTGAGGGTGGCGGTGGGGGGAGCATCTGGCTTCAGGAGCTCTTCCGCCGGCACTACACACGGGTGGTGACCTGGTGCCTTCGGGTTGCCGGGAACCGCGAGGAAGCCCACGACCTCGCGCAGGCAGTGTTCGTGAAGGCGCAGCGCCATCTCGAGGCCTTTCGGGGAGAGTCGAGAGTATCGACCTGGCTCTACTCGATCACCCGAAGCGAGTGCCTGAACTATCTCAGATCGCGCTCCCCGCTCGACAATGCGCTGGACGACAAGGCCGCTGAGGCGCTGCCCGACGATCCGGAATCGCGCCCGGAGCGATTGTTCGAGTTGCACTCCTCGGTGCAGGCCGCGCGCGCTCTCCTGGATCGCGAGCTCAACGAGATCGAGAAGCGCGTTTTCACGCTGCACTACGGCGACGACGTGCCGCTGCAGACCATCACCCGCCTGCTCGGGCTGCAGAACGCGAGTGGCGCGAAGGCGTACCTCGTCAGCGCGAGACGCAAGCTGGCCCGCGCCCTGCAGCGATGGCGAGCGAGCGAGAAGCTGACGGCGTAGCAAGGGAGAACGGACATGGCAGAACCGAGATCGCGGGAACGCTCGCTGCTGACGAAGGCCTTGTCGCCTTCCGACGTCTGTGCGACTCCGTTCGAACTGACCAGTCTGGGCGAAGGGTCGCTCGCGGAGCCCGCAGCTGCGCGACTGCGGGATCACCTGTCGGGCTGCCCGCGTTGCCAGACCGAGCTGACGCTGTTGAATTACTTCGAGAACGCCGCTCCCAGGCCCGACGAGGAGCGCACGGTGCGTTGGATCTCGACGCGTCTGGAGGCGGAGACGATCGGAGGGCCTTCACCGTTGCAAGCCCGCCAGAGCGCCGAGCTGCCCCGGCGCTCCGTAGCCAAGGGCCTGAATCTCGGTGGATTCGCCCTGGCGGCCGCGGCGCTTGGCGCGGCCATGACCATCGGAGTGCGGGAGCGCCACGCACCGGAGCTCAGGCAGCCCTCGCCGGCCGCGCCCACCATCCTGCGGTCAGCCGGAATCACGATCCTCTCTCCTGCCGGAGATCTCCACACGGCGCCTGACGAGCTGCGCTGGGAGCCGCAGACCGACGCCACGTCCTATTCCGTCCAGGTGATGGAAGTCGATCACGTCGCGCTGTGGAGCGCCGAGACCCGCGATGCGAGCATCGCCTTGCCCCAGGTGCTCCGGGCGCGGATCATTCCTGGAAAGCCGCTGCTCTGGGAGGTGGTCGCGAAAGATGGGGCCGGCAAGGCGGTGGCGTGGTCCGGCAAGCAGCGCTTCAGCGTCAGCAAGTAGTCGCGGCACCAAGGGGGAAAGATGCGCACCATGGTGACGAAGCAGCCAATGCATCGGTCGCGTGATCGTTCGATCGCGGCGATCCTTGCGCTGGCGGCTTTGGCGGTGCCGTCGATTGCGCTTGCCGACGATGGCACCTATTGCGTGCCCGTGCTCCCCAGTCGGATCCTGCAGCTGAGGGTGCGTCCAGCCGTCCCCAACGACCCTACGCCGATCATCGTCGACCAGCTTGGCCCTGACTTTGGAGGGGTCGGAATCGTAATGCTCGGCGCGCCGGAAGCAGCAGGTACCGCCCTGATGATCGGGGGCTCAGCGGTCATCCGCACGGTTTATCCGCCTGAAACCCCGGAGCTTTCCAGCGACCCGATGCTCGCGGTGACCATCACCGCCTCCGATCAGGTCCGCGCGGGAGCGACCGTCGACCTCACGTCCGGTGGATCATCCGGGACGGATGCTTCGGCGAGTCCCTGCGTCGAGGACGTCGGCGAACAAGTGGACGTGGTGGCCCCTCGGGCGGTCTCCATCGGCGACGTGCTGCCCGGCGGCGGGCTGTTGCCAGGGGGGTCGCTGGTGGCGGTGCTCGGGGACGGGTTTCAACCGGAGGCCCAGGTGCTGATCGAGGGCGTCGCCCTCGCCTCGACGTCGTGGGTGGACTCTTCACGCATCGAGGTCGTCACCGCGGTCGACGCGCAACTCGACGGCAGGATGGTCAGCGTCACGAACCCGGACCTGACCAGCGCGACCTCCTTTGCGACCTTGCGCACCGCGGACCTCGGCAAGAGTACGATCCCCCTCCTCGCCGTCACCGAAGCCATCTTTCCGTTGCAGACGCGAGCCAGCGCCGTGTTCGCGGCGCCGGCGACCGGAACATTCTTCGCGCTCGCCCTGCAGAATCCGGGGCCGGCCGACTCGATCGTGTCGGTCGAGCTCTGGGACGCGGGCGAGGCAGTGGCGTCGGCTACGCTCACGCTGCCTTCGGGCACCAAGGTCTCGCGCGAGGTCTCGGAGCTCTTTCCTGGCGTGATCCCCGGCGCTGAACGCGTCCTGGCGGTGACGGCAACCGTCCCGGTCCAGATGCTGGGACTCAGGGGAAACGAAGACGAGAGCTCGGTCACGCCGGTCCTGCCCGCGCTCGCGTCTCCCTGAGCGCTGGACGCATCCCCACCGCCGGGCGATGATTCGCTCCGGTGCCGCTCTGCGCGATCAGTCTCGGCTTGATTTCATTGCTCGCGGGAGCGGCGCAGGGCGGCGCGCCGCTCACGCTCGAAGACGCGCGGGGGCTGCAGCAGCGTGGCGCGCTTCGCGAAGCGCAGAACGCCTACGAGGCGCTGCTTCCAGAGCTGCGCTCTTCCGATCCAGCCGGCCTGGGCGCCGCTCTCCGAGCCTTGAGCAAGATCGCATCGGCGCAGGGACAATACGAGTCCGCGGCCGCGAGGGCTCGCGAGGCGATCGACGTCCATCGTGCGAGCGGGGACAGGGCCGGCGAGGCGCACGCGATCCAGCTTCTTGCCGTCGCGGAGCTCTACCAGGGGCATTACGCCTCCGCGCTCGGCCTGCTGGCGAAAGCGCTTGCGCTGGCCCGGTCCATCGGCGATCGCGAGCGTGAGATCGAGGCGCTGAACAACATCGGGAGCGTCCACTTCCACCAGGCGCGCTACCTGGAAGCGCTGCGCGCGTATCGCGAAGCGCTCGACAGCGTCGGTCAGGCGGGAGCCGCGCCGTGGAGCCCGCGGCTGCGGCGCATCACAATCACGAACCAGGCAGCGGTCTTCCAGCGTGTCGGGCACGACGATCAAGCGATCCAGCTCTATGGAGAGCTGCGCAATTCACCCGAGGTGCTGACTCCGAGCGAGCAGGCGCGCCTGGGATCGAATCTCGGGGATCTCTATCGTCGCCTGGGCGACCCGACCAAGGCGCTGGAGACTTACCGGGCCGCCCAGAAGCTCCTGGCTGGCAACGAGCACAAGCAGGCGCGGATCCGCGTGCTCACGAACATCGGCATCGTCCAGGCGCTCGACCTGGCCAACTTCCCGGTCGCGGTCGCGACGTTCACCGACGCCCTCTCGCTCGCCGAACAGACCGACAACCGCAGGGAGGCGGCCCTGGCCCGTCTCTACCGCGGAGAAAGTCTCTACCGGCAGGGCGACGCGGCCGGGGCAGCGAAGGATTTCGAGGCGGCGCTGACATTGTCGCGCCAGCTCGGCACCACCGACGAGCAGTGGAAGGCGCTGTACGGACTCGGCCGGCTGGCGCGGTCCGCCCACCGAGACGGCGTCGCGGACGCCTACTTTCGCGACGCGATCTCCGGGATCGAGTCGGTCCGGGCGCAGCTCCAGCTCGCCTCGCTCAAGATGGACTTCCTCGCGGACAAACGCGACGTCTACGATGCGCTGCTCGAGGTCCTCCTGGAGCGCGAGGACCTCGCCGGGTTTTTCGAAGTGCTGGAACGAGCGCGGGCCCGGACCTTCCAGGATCGGCTGGCGGCGGCGCAGCCGACGCTCGCTGCGGTCCAGGGACGGCTCCCGGCGGGAGCCGTCCTTCTCGAATACTGGGTCGGGCCGCGCCGTTCGGCGGTGCTCTGGGCCACGCGGGAAGCGGCCGGCATCGTTTCGCTTGCGGCCGTCGTTCCCGATCTCGCGGAGATTTCATCGCTGCTGAACGAGGCATCGGCGGGCACGACCGACGGTTGGAAGGGGCCGGCCGCCACGATCGGGGCGCGTCTGCTCGGCGGAGTCCCCGCGCTCGGGCGGCCCAACGCCTCCCACCTGATCGTCGTTCCGGACGGAGCCTTGGGCGAAATTCCTTTCGAGCTGCTGGACCCGGGCACAGGTTCGCCGATCATCGAGCGGTTCGACGTCTCCTACCTGCCCTCCGCGGCAGTCCTGTTGCGCGAGTCCTCCGACCGCGCGCGCTTCTGGGCACCGCCTTGGAAGCGCCAGTTGATCACATTCGCCGCCCCCCGGATCCAGCCGGCCTCGCATGGGCCGGCGATGGAGCTCGGCGGCGCCGAGCTGAGCAACCCGCTTCCCGCCTCGGCCGAGGAGGCGCGCGCCATCGCGCGCACCTGCCCCGGCCGCGCCCAGCTTTTCCTCGGGAGCGCGAATCTGAAGAAACACCTGCTGGACGGCGATGCTGCCGGCGTACCCCTGCTCCACCTTGCCACCCATGCCGTCGCCGACATGGCGAGCCCGGAACGGTCGCGGATCCTCTTTTCGCCGGAGCGCCAGCAGGATGGGGTGGACTATCTGTTCCTGAAGGAAGTCTACGACCTCGACTTGCGCGGGGTCGACCTCGGCACCCTTTCCGCCTGCGATACGGAGCGGGGCAAGCTCGTCCGCGGCGAGGGCCCGTACGCGTTCAGCCGCGCTCTCCTCTCCGCCGGGGCGCGCGCTGCGGTGACCACTCTCTGGCGCGTAGCAGACGAGCCCGCGCGCGACTTCATGGCACAGCTGTACTTCGAGCTGAACCGCGGGAAGCCAAAGGCAGAAGCGCTGCGGGTTGCAAAGCTGCGCTTTCTGAACTCCGGGACGGAACTGCGGCACCCGCGCTACTGGGCCGCGTTCATCCTGACCGGCGACGGATTCAGTCCAATCCCCCAGGTCCTCTCCTGGAGCACTCTGCTCGGCTTGGCCGGAGTGCTGATCCTGGGCGTCGTCGCGGTGACCGCAGTCCGCAAGGGCGCAGCCTCGCGCACCCCGGGACTGCCGACATCGCCGCCCGGCGATCGCAGGCTGCTCGCTAAACGCTCACGCTAAAGGCTCGCTGGCGATCGAGGTGCCCTCCCTGCGGGCTGGACTCGGGCCGATGGGGATCCTGGAGAGCGGGCGGAAGAGCCTCGCGCTCACCCGTCTTCTGGCGCACAGCCTTCCGCGTCGGCCTCGATGGTGATGATCGACGTCAGCCGGTGATCGGGCAACGGCGTGGGCGCGAGCTTCCTGGGATCAGCGGCCGACCCGACGACGCAGCGCGAGCGGCCTTCTGCGTCGTGGTCGCGGCGTCCACCACCGATAGCTCGCCGCCCAGTCAGCCATGTGCGCTCCAGGACGATGACGAGGACGGCGCTGTTCGAGATCAACGTGATCGCGATGGAGTAGAGATCAGATCACCGTTCACCGGGGGGAGACGATGACGCGGGAATCGTTGGACGAGTTCTTCACGCACTACGCGGACGCGTTTTCTCGCGGAGACGTAGAAGAAATAGGTCGGGTCTGGAAGCTCCCGGCGTTCATCACGACCCGCGATAGAAGCTCGTGCCTTGCTGATCCAGAGGCCTTTCGAAGGAACACCGAGGCCGCCTGTGCTTTCTACCGGCGGCAAGGCGTCGCTCGAGCGAAGAAGCGCGTGTTGGAGATCAAATTGGTCGGCGAAGGGGTCGCGGTCGTCACCACTCTGGATGAGCTCTTCGACGGCGCCGGCGAGCAAATCGCTCGATGGGAGCACGCATATCTCGTACGAGAGACCGCCGATGGCCTGCGTGCGGTCGCAGCGGTGGCGGACAACGAGGTGAAGGCGTGGAAGGCGAGAGGCACGCCGCTGGGCAATAGCGAGGCGAGAGAGCAAGGATAGCCCCGTCCGGAGTCGCAGCACGGAGTGCCGTTGGCCTGCCGCGAGCGTCCGCACAAGTTGGTGCCCAGGGGCGGAATCGAACCACCGACACGGGGATTTTCAGTCCCCTGCTCTGCCAACTGAGCTACCTGGGCACAGGCGGAGGGGCGCGTTGTATGCCGCGCCCTCGCAGATCCGTCAAGACGGAAGTCTCCTGACACAATGCTGTCGGGAGGGGCGGCGCAGAGTACGTTCTTACAGGAGGAACGCACATGGCCAACCCCTTCACGTACCTGGAGCTTCACACTACTGACGCCTCTCGCGCGAAGACCTTCTATGCGGAGCTCTTCGACTGGAAGACCAAGGACACGCCGGTACCCGCCATCGGCGCTTACACGGAAATCGATACCAGGAAGGCCCGGAGGCGGGGCTGATGACGCAGCAGGAACCGGGCGCGCGCAGCGCGTTGCTCGCCTACATCAAGGTGCCGAAGCTCGATGAGACGGTCTCCCGGGGCGCAGAAGCTCGGCGCGACCGTGATCGCGCCCAGGACCGAGGTCAAGGACGTCGGCTGGTTCGCGGTCCTGCAGGATCCCGGCGGGGCCCGGATCGGCGTGTTCGAGGAGGGTGGATGACGCACTCTTCGGGACGGGACTGCGCGTCAAAGGCACCCGGCCCCTCTGGAACAGGCGCCGGCGCCGCCAACCAGCTTTGACGCGCTGAGGCCTGCGTCAAAGCAGAAAGCGGACCGTCAGCAGGGCCCAAGGCAGGTCCGGCAATGGGGAGCCCTGGGTCGACGTTGCCGCGATCGGCACCAGCCCGCGAATTCCTGCCCAGATCTGCCCCCAGCGACGCGCGCGCCCGAAGATGTATCCAGCCTCGGCCGTGAGGACGACGTGTTCGCGGCGCGGTCCCGAAGAATCACCGCCGATGATCCCGCGGACCAGATACCCGATGCCGCCCACGATGTAAGGTGCCCGCTCCGCTTCCACCAGGACGGCGCCAACCGTCGCGGTGCCGAGGGCCGTTCCATAGTTGTGGAGTCCGGTCGCGCCGAGGAGATCGAACACGACCAACGCTCGACCGAGCTCGAGCGCAAGGTCATACGAGAGACCCACCCCGGCCGATTGCGCCGCAACGAACGTCGGGCCAGCGCCGGCATAGACGGTCCCGCCGGCGCCCGAGGGCGGCAACTGGATCGTCACCTCGTCGTCGCGCGGCACCGGCGCGGCGAGCAGCGCCGCAATCAGCGCAACCGTTCCCGGCACCCACCCCAAGTACCCGATTTTCAATGCGGAAGCGACGGATCTCTCCTGCCACCACGCTGTCAGGAGCCCCGGCGCAGGATGCAGGGTTGGAGGTAAGCTGACTCGGGCATGCGCCGGCGCCGCGCAACCGCGCTGTTAAGCTGCGCCGCATGAACCCGAGCAGCCCGCAGGCGAAGGAGATGGCGGACGAGTCGATGGTCCGCAACCTGGCCGCGCAGATGGAGGCCATCTGGCCGCAGGAGGAGCCCATCTTCCGGCGGCACCCGCTGCCGCAGGCCCCGCGCATCCTCGACGTCGGTTGCGGGACAGGCGAGATCGCCTCCCGCCTTGCCCGGCTGTTCCCCTCCGCGAGCTACCTTGGCATCGATCTGGAGGAGTCGCACCTCGAGAAAGCCCGCGCGAAGAACGCACAGCTCGGTGACCGCGTCCGTTTCCAGCACGGAGACGCGATGCACCTTCCCTTCGGCGACGCCGAGTTCGACTTCGCGGTCAGCCGCCACCTTTTGCAGGCGATCCCGGACGCGCGCCGGGTCCTCGGCGAGATGGTCCGGGTGCTGAAGCCCGGTGGACGCCTGCACCTGATCTCCGAGGACTACGGGATGCTCTGGTGCCATCCCACCGAGCTCGACTCCGACGGCTTCTGGCAGCGCATCCCGAATCTCTACGGACCCGCCATCGGCTGCGACCTCCACGTCGGCCGCAAGACGTTCACGCACTTGGCCGACCTCGGTATGCGCGACATCCGGGCCGATTACGTCGTCGTCGACACCCTCCGCGTCCCGCGGGAGGTCTTCGCCCGCATCTGGGAAGCCTGGCGGGACGGCTATACCGACTCCATCGTCCAGCACTCCGGCGTTCCCCGCGAGGAGGTGGAGCGGCGCTGGCGCGAGATGATCGCCTGCGTGCGCGACCCGCGCGGGTACGCGCTCTGGCAGGTGCCGGTGTGGACGGCGGCGAAATCGACCTGATCGGCACTGCGCGCTAGCCTCGGTTTGACTGGAACCGCGCTACGACAAACCCGGCGTCCTGCGGACGCTGCTCGCGGTGCTCGCCGTCGCGGCTGTCGCGGTGGTCGGGCTGCTCGACTACGTGACCGGGCCCTGGATGTCGTTCGCGCTCTTCTACGTCATGCCGGTGCTCGGCGCCGCCTGGTGGCTCGGGCGAGGCCCGGCCCTGCTCGCCTCGCTCACGGCCGGCATCGCCTGGTTCGAGGCGGAGGCTTGGGACCACCGCGGCGAGTCGACCCGCACCCTGATGTGGAATTCCATGTCGCGACTCCTGATGCTGGTCGCGATGGCGGCCATGGTGGTGCGCATCCGCGAAGACCGGCGAAGGCTGAAGGAGATGAACGCCCGCCTCTCCGAGCTGCTGCACGGCGCGGAGAAGCTGGCGCGCACCGACGCGTTGACGAACCTGCCCAATCGCCGGGCCTTCCTCGAACGTCTCTCCGAGGAGCTGGCCCACGCGAGGCGAAACGCAACGCCGGTGTGCATTGCCTACATCGACATCGACAACTTCAAGCGTCTGAACGACGAGAGAGGGCACGTCGAGGGCGATCAGTTCCTGAAGAAGATCGCGCAAGCCATCCGCGACACCATCCGCGGCAGCGACGTCGCGGCCCGCCTGGGCGGCGACGAGTTCGCCGTGCTCTTCACCGACGCCAAGCGCAGCGCGGTGGAGCCGCTCGCGCATCGCCTGCTCGCGCGCACCCAGGCCCTCGGCGAGCGCTACCCGGGACTCGACGTCGGCGCTTCCGTCGGCATGGCCTGGTTCGAAGCCGCTCCCGACGCGCCCGAGCAGCTTCTCGACCGCGCCGACGGCGCCATGTACGAGGCGAAGTCCGCCGGGAAGCACCGCTTCGCGCTCTGGGCCGGAGACTCCGCGCGGCCGCAGTTGCAGGGCTGATCGACGCGGCTTTCCTTCCTTGATTTGTCGCGGTTGTCGGCTACGATGCGCGCCCCTCGGAGGAAACCGCATGATGCTTCCGCTTTTCGCCGCGCTGGTCGCGGCCTCCGCAGCGCCCGCGCCCGCGGCCGACGCAAAGGCGTTTCCCTTCCCGGTCGAAATCCATTCGCTTCCCAACGGCCTGCGCGTCGTCTTCATCTCCTACGACTCGCCCGGCCTCGTCGCCTACTACACGCTGATGCGCGTCGGCAGCCGCAACGAAGTGGAGAAGGGCAAGTCGGGCTTCGCGCACTTCTTCGAGCACATGATGTACCGCGGCACCAAGCAGCATTCTTCGCAGGACTACAACGACACCGTCACGCGCCTCGGCCTGAACACGAACGCCTTCACCAGCGAGGACATGACCGTCTATCACCTCTACGGTCCGGCCAAGGCGCTGCCCACCATCATCGAGTACGAGGCGGATCGCTTCCAGAACCTCGACTACGACGAGCCCGCGTTCCGCACGGAAGCCGGCGCGATCCTCGGCGAGTACATCAAGAGCGCGAGCAATCCCGAGCAGAAGATGGAAGAGACGATGATGGAGACCGCGTTCACGCGCCACACGTACGCGCACACGGTCATCGGCTACCTGAAAGACATCCAGGACATGCCGGCGGGCTACCAGTACTCCCGGGAGTTCTTCCGCCGCTACTACACGCCGGACAACGCGACCGTCTTCATCGCCGGCGACTTCGACAAGCCGGCGACGCTTTCGCAGATCGAGAAGGCGTACGGCCCCTGGAAGGGAAAGCTGGATGCGGTGCGCGTTCCGGTGGAGCCCAGGCAGCGGCAGAGCCGGCGGGGGCAGATCGATTGGGACAAGCCGACCCTGCCGCGCATCTGGATCGCCTGGCACACTCCCGCGGCGAGCGACCTCAAGCGCGCCGCGGTGCAGAACCTGCTCAACGCATACCTGTTCGGACCCACGAGCCCGCTCTACCAGAGCCTCGTCCTCGGCCGGCAGCTCGTCGACACCATGTTCCCGACGTACGGCGACCACCGCGATCCGAATCTGTTCGGCGTGCTGATGCGGGTGAAGGATGCGAAGAACCTGCGCACGGTGGAGACCGCCGTGTTGCGCGAGATCAAGAATCTCGCCGGCGGCCGCGTGGACGCCAAGCGGCTCGACGCGGTCCGATCGAACCTCCGCTACTCGAACATCATGGGCCTCGACAAGGCGGACGCCGCAGCCGTGACGCTGGCGGTGAACACCGCGCTCACCGGCGACGTGGACTACCTGAACAAGGAATTTGCCGTCCTGGCGACGGTGCAACCCGGCGACCTCCAGGACTTCGCCAAGCGCAACTTCATGGATCTGAACCGGACCACCGTCACGCTGGTGACCGGGCGCAAGGGAGGTGGGCGATGAAACGCGCTCTGTTCATCGCCCTCGCCGCTGCCTGCGCGCAGCAGGAGTCCGCGAGGAGGACGTCGCAGCCCGCGGCGGCGGCGATGGAGTCCGGAGCAGCCGACGGCGGCGTCGTGTCGCCGGGCAGCGAGCCGCACAAGCCGGCGGCAGCTTCCGCCGGCTCGCGATCCGCCACGCCCGCGGCCGCCCAGTCCGAGCAGCGCCCATCCGTCCCGCCCGACGTCAAGAGGTTCTCCTTTGGTCTCAGCCTGCTCGAGCTTCCTGGCAACCAGAACGCAATCGTCAATGTCCAGCTGCGGTTCCGCGCCGGGTCCGTCGACGACCCGCGCGGCAGGGCCGGGCTCACCTACCTCACCGCCCGCGTAATGACCGAAGGCGGCACGCAGGCGCTGAGCGCCAAGCAGCTGCTCGAGGCGCTCTTTCCACTCGCGGCGGAGCTGGACGTGCGCGTGGACAAGGAGCTGACGACATTCCTCGCCCGCGTCCATCGCGACAACCTGGCGAAGTTCCTTCCCATCGTCACCGACGTCGTGCTGCACCCTCGCTGGGATCCGGAGGAGTTCCGCCGCCTGCGCGACGCGGCGGTGAACGACATCGAGAAGCGCTTGCGACAGGGCGACGACGAGAACCTGGGCAAGGAAAGCCTTGAGGAATCGATGTTCCGCGGCCACCCGTATGAGCGGCTCACGCTCGGGCACGCCTCCGATCTCAAGTCGATGAGCCTGCAGGAGCTGCAGCAGCACGCCGGGCGCGTGTTCACCGCCGACCGGCTGACGATCGGCGTCGCCGGCGGCTACCCGCAGAATCTCGGCAGCGACCTGGCCCAGGCGCTCTCGGCCTTGCCTCCCCGGTCGCAACCGCCCGCTGCCGTCGCGCAGGCGCAGCCCCACGGCCCGCGCTTCGTGCTGGTGGAGAAGAACTCCGACTCCACCGCCATCTCCATGGGAATGCCCTGGACGCTGTCGCGGAAGGACCCGGACTGGCCGGCGATGTCCATCGCCCGCTCCGCTATCGGCGAGCACCGCCAGACCAACGGCCGCCTGATGCAGCGGCTGCGCGAGATGCGCGGCTTGAACTACGGCGACTACGCGTACATCGAGCACTTCCGCCAGGAAGGAGGCGACGCGGCCACCGCCCAGACGGGGCGCGCGCGCCAGCAGCAGGAGTTCGCCATCTGGCTCCGGCCCGTGCGTGACGAGAACCGCCTCTTCGCGGTGCGCGCCGCGCTCTACGAGCTGGCGCGCACCTTCGGCGACGAGCCGTTCTCCGCGCAGGAAGTGGAACAGACCAAGGGCTTCCTCGACGGATACATCCTGCTCTTCGACCAGACCGACGCGCGCAAGCTCGGGTACGCGCTCGACGATCAGTTCTACGGGATGAAGGGCTTCCTCGCGGCCTGGCGAGAAGCGGTGCGCGAGGTCAGCGCGGATCAGGTGAACAGGGCCTGGCGCAAGTGGGTCGATCCCGCGAAGCTCGAGATCGTGCTCGCCGGCAAGGACATGGCGTCGGTGAAGAAGGCGCTGCTGGCGGGAGATCCGACGCCGATCCAGTACCAGAAGGATGCGACGGGAAAGACGCCGGAAAAGCCCGCCGAGCAGCTCGCAACCGACAAGGAAATCGCGAAGTTTCCCTTCGGCGCGAAGGGCGACGCCGACGTGCAGGTCGTCGGCGTCGACCGGATGTTCGAGTAAACGGCCGTTACTGCGAGGCGACCTGGGTCGGGACGTCGATGTGCAGCTCGACCCGGCGGTTCTGCGCCCTGCCTGCTACCGTGGAGTTGGTCGCCACCGGATGCTGCGGCCCCATCCCCTCGACGATCATCTGCTCGGACTTCACGCCGCGCCCGGTGAGCACCTCGCGCACCGCCTTTGCCCGGCGCAGCGAGAGCTCCTCGTTGTGCGCCACCGAGCCAGTCGAGTCGGTGTAGCCAGCGATCCGAATCCGATCCTCGGGATACTTGGCGAAGATGTCGCCGAGCTTCGCGACCATCTCCACCGCCTCCGGCTTCAGCACGGCGCTGTCGGTGGTGAAGAGCAGCTTGCTCTTCAGATCGACCAGGATTCCGTCCTTGGTGCGCTTCGTCGTCTCGGCCACCTGCTTCAGCTCTTCGGCCTGCTTGTCGAGGTAGTTCCCGACCGCGCCGCCTGCGAGCCCGCCGACTGCCGCGCCGATGGCGGCGCCCTTCCATCCGCCGGCAATCGCGCCGACGCCGGCGCCCACGGCCGCTCCGCCTCCGGCGCCGACAGCGGTCCGCGTGCCGGGCGTGGCGCAGGCGACTGCGACGGGAGCGAGGAGGATCAGGGTGTGATATTTCCGCATAACGTCTCCTTGGTTCTGCCGCCCCTCGGACGGCGAATCTTGACGCGGTGTTCAACCGCGCAGGCGCACGCCGGAATTCCGCAAGCTGCCGCGGCATGTGGTCGCGGTGCTTACAGCGTCGCTCAGTTGGTCGCGAGCGCGTGACGCGCGGGGCGCGGCCGGGCCATCGCCACGGTGTGCTTCTTGGGGCGATCGATCCGCTGCTTGCGCGCCAACTTGCGCTCCTGCGCTTCCGCGAGGCGATGGATCTCCGCCACGTGCTCGTCGGTGACCTTGCAGGCGATCTGCTCGGTCGCCGAGTGGCGACGGACCAGCTCCGAGTAGGTGAACGTCTCGGTCTCGCCGTTGTGGAGGTCGGCCTCGAGGCGATCGAGAGCGCGAAGGAGCCGGGCGGAGCGCTCCATCGCTTCCGAGGGGCGCGGCTCGGCCGCGGTGCGCACGCACGCCGCCACTGCCACCGCCAGCATGAGTCCTGTTCGCCGCATAGGCACGCCCCCCTGTCCCGCCACGCGCAAAAGGGTGGGCAGCGCAACGCTCCGCGGCAACTGCGGGGGCTATGGCTCGCGTTGGAAAGTCTTCAGATCAACCGCAGAGCGCGCAGACGTTATGCGGGTTTCATGTGTGGGGGACGGCCTTCAGAATCGCCTTGCCGCCCTTGATCACGACCTTGAACTCGATGTTCTTGGCCTTGTGCTTCTGCATCAGCTCCGGAACCTGGGAGCGGATGCGCGCGGCCATCGAGTCGAACGTGAGGCCGTCCGTCGCTTCGCCGCAGCGCTTGCGCGCGACCACGTACGTGTCGTAGAGGCGCCGCAAATTTGCATCCGAGATGGACGGCGCGGCCGGCTTCACCGGGCCGGTCCGGGGTTCGTCGCGGTCGCCCGCTCGCAGCTTGGCCTTGAAGACGTCGCGCTTGTAGGTGCCTTCCTCGATCTCCCGCAGCGTCCGGTCCCACATGCGCTCGAAGGAGATCAGCTTCGCGAACAGCGTGTTCACCTTGAACTTCAGCGCGGTGTTGCGGATGGACCTCGTGCGCAGCTCGCGCGCCTTTTCCGAGATCCGCTTGCGCTCCTGTTCCGGCGGCTTCCGGTCGATGCCGAGGAAGTACTTCTCGTAGAGGACCTGGAGGACGGAGATGCCTTCGTCGAGGTCGCTCAGCTCCTCGGCGTACTTCTCCTGCGGGAGCTGCTGTGTCCCGGTCGGCGCGGCCACGGGCGAATTCTACCTCACGCCGCGACGGGCACCGAAGCCGAGATCGCCCTCTTGCTCTGCGTGACGTAGATGGCGATGCCTGCTGCGAAAATCCCGATGCTGAGCAGCTCGCTCGTGGAGAGGTTCCACCATGCGTGCTGCGCCCACCCGCCAAGGAAATTGAATACCCGGCCCCGCTCCTCGTCGCCGCGGAACGTCTCGACGATGGCGCGCAGCGGCGCATAGAGCATCAGGTAGAGCGCGAGCAGCTCGCCGTGGAAGCGCTTCCGGCTCCGCCAGTAGGTCAGGAACAGGAAGATCAGCGCGCACCCGAGCGCCTCGTAGAGCTGCGTCGGGTGGATGGGAATGGTGCTCGGAGCGCCCGCTGTGATCAGGCGCGTCGACACCTGCGACTGGTACGCAAGCGACTCGGGCGGGAATCGGGCGGCGAACGCATAGTGGGCGTCGCAAGCTCCGCCCCAGCAGCATCCCGCGGAGAAGCAGCCGAGCCGGCCCAGCGCCTGTCCGATGGCCACGGTGGGTCCCATCGCGTCGGCATAGGGCAAGAACGGCATCTCGTGCCGGCGCATGTACCAGACGGAGAACAGGACCGCGCCGATGAAGCCGCCGTAAAAGACCAGACCGCCCTTCCAGAACTGCACGATGCCGACGAGGTCGTGCGCGTACTCGTCCCAGTTGACGATGATGAAGAGGATCCGCGAGCCGATCATGGCCGCGACGAGGATGCCAAACGACAGGTCGAACACCTTGTCGCGGCTCAGGCCCGCCCGCTCCGCCGCGCGCGCCGCGAGCGACATGGCGACGAGGAAGCCGGCAGCCACGAGGATCCCGTAGGTGTGGATGGGAATCGCCAGCGGCCGCTGGAGGTGGAGGATGTTCTGGCCGCCGAGCGCGTTCACCGCGGCGAACAGCACGACCGCAGTGCCCGCCGTCCAGGTGGCGAACGTCTTCCAGAGATTCTTTTCGCCGGCGGCGCGGGCGGAGCGGACCTGCCAGGCGCCGGAAGCGGCGGAGACGGCCAACCAGACCACGAGGCCGAGCGAGGGCGGAATCGTCACTGTGAACAAGACCGGAAGCATCAGGCTTTCCTCGCCGCCGGCTCGGCGGGAGCTTTGGCGGGTTTCTTCGCGAACAGCATCTCCAGGAAGAGCATCGCGAGACCCACGGTGATTCCGCTGTCCGCCACGTTGAAGGTCGGCCAGTGGAGCGAAGAGCGCAGCCAGTGCGGGTCGAACCAGTGCCAATCGATGAAATCGATCACGTACCCGCGCAGGATGCGATCGATGGCATTGCCGATCGCCCCGCCCAGGACCAGCGCCAGGGCGATCTGGAGATATCGCTGCTCGGTGCGAAGCTTGCGGTAGTAGGAGAAGATGAAGATCACGGCGGCGATGCTGACCAGGTAGAAAAAGGGTACGCGGAACTGCTCGCCCGCTCCGGAGAGTACGCCCCAGGCCGCGCCGCGGTTTTGCGTGTAGCGATGCTGCCAGAACGGCGTGACGGTGACGGGCACCGGGTTGGCAAGCCCCCGCTCCAGCAGCTCCTTCTGCTCGACGAAGGCGCTCACCTTGTCCGGGAACGTGTGGGCGCGCGCGGCGATGAACGCGGCCGTCAGGTGCTCCACCGCCAGGTACTTGGTCACCTGGTCCGCGACGACCCACAGTCCCGCGAGCAGCGCGAGCAGTTTCCATTTCGACAACCCGTTCTCCATCAACCCTCGCTCACCGCGCGCTGGCAGCGCGCGCACAGACCCTTTTCTCCCACGTCGGGGAGCGCCCGCCAGCAGCGCTCACACGGCCGGTGCGGACTCTTGCGCACCTCCGCCGCGGCCGCCTCCCCCGGTCGCAGGGTAACGGACGCGACGAGGAAGAGATCTGCCAGCTGCTTCTCGTAACGCTCGGCGACCTCCCTTGCCATCCCGGAAGGAACGGTCAGTGTCACGTCCGCCTCGGTCGCCTTGCCAATCTCCTTGCTGGCGCGCTTCTGCTCCAAGGCGAGGTTCACCGCTTCCCGGAGCGACTGTAGCTGCCGGAACTCTTCTTCCAGGGAGTCGGAGACGAGTCCGGGTTCCGGCGCGGGAAAGCCGGCGAGGAAGACGCTGCCCGCCCTATGCCGGGGGACGAACCGCCAGGCTTCCTCCGCCGTGAACGAGAGCGCGGGCGCGAGCAGGCAGCAGAGATCGCGGACGATCCGGTGCAGGACCGTCTGCGCCGCCCGCCGCTCGGGCCAGCGCTTGCCCGAGCAGTAGGTGCGGTCCTTGAGAACGTCGAAGTAGAAGGCGGAGAGATCGACGGCGCAAAGCTCGACGGTTGCGCGATACACCTTGTGAAATTCATAGTTGCCGTACGCCTCGATGACCTCGGCGCGGTAGCGCTCGAACCGCGAGAGCGCCCACCGATCGACCGGCAGGAGCTCCCCGGAACTGTCCTGGTGCGGATCGAAATCGTAGAGCTGCGAGAGGCAGTACCGGACCGTGTTGCGGATCTTCCGGTAACTCTCCGAAAGCGTCTCCACGATGGCGTTGGAGAAACCGATGTCGTCGCGATAGTCGGAGCCCGCCACCCAGAGCCGCATCAACTCCGCTCCGTACTTCTTGAGCAGCCCCTGCGGATCGGGCGCATTTCCCAGCGACTTGGACATCTTCCGGCCTTCGCCGTCGACGAGAAACCCGTGCGTGAGCACCGCGCGGTACGGCGCCCTGCCTCGCGTGCCGATGCCGATCATCAAGGCCGACATGAACCAGCCGCGGTGCTGGTCCGAACCTTCCAGGTAGAGGTCCGCCGGAAAGCGCACCGTGGGCCAGACGCCGCTCTCGAGCACGGCGGCGAACGAGGAGCCCGAGTCGAACCAGACGTCGAGGATGTCGCTCTCCTTCTCGAACTCGGTTCCGCCGCACTTCGCGCAGCGGCTCCCGGGCGCAACCAGCTCGCGCGCAGGCCGGTCGAACCAGGCGTCCGCGCCTTCCGAGTCGAAGATGCGCGCCACATGCTCCATCGCGTCTGCCGAGACGAGCGGCTCCCGGTCCTTGCCGCAGTAGAAGACCGGGATGGGCACACCCCAGGCGCGCTGCCTCGAGACGCACCAGTCGGGACGGCCTTCGACCATGCTGCGGATCCGCTCCTTGCCCCATGCCGGGATCCATCCGCCTTGCGCGTCGATCTCGTCGATGGCCGCCAGCGCCGCCTTGCGGATGGTCGTCCGGCCGCGGCCCGGGAGATCGATCTCGATGTCCAGCCCGAGCCACCACTGGTCGGTGGCGCGGAAGATCACCGGGTTCTTGCAGCGCCAGCAGTGCGGATAGCTGTGGCGGATCTGCCCTGCCCGGTTCCCCGCATTGAGCAGGGCGCCCGCTCCGGCGAGGAGCTCGATCACTTTCGGGTTGGCGTCGAAGACCTTGAGGCCTTCGAGACCGTCGATGGCCACGTCTCCGGTGAAGCGGCCGTGCCCGTCGACCGGCGCCCAGATGGGCAGGCCGTATTGCACGCCCATGTTGAAGTCGTCTTCGCCATGCCCCGGAGCGGTGTGCACGAGACCGGTGCCGGCGTCGGCCGTGGCGTGCGCGCCCATCAGCACCGGGCTCTCCCGCGCGATCAGCGGGTGGCGATACTTCCAGCCATCCAGCTCGCTTCCTTGCAGCGTCTTCTTGATGCGCTCCGGGTGCTTCAGCGTGGCTCCCGTGGCGCGGGCGGCCGAGAGGAGACCGTCGCCGCGCGCGTCGGAAGGCAAGGAGAGCTCGTCGGGCGCGCAGTCCTTGAGAAACGCGTGCAGCAGATCGCGCGCCACGACGGTGACGCCATGTCGCGGCAGATCATACGCAACGTACTCCAGCTCGGGATTGGCCGTGATCGCGAGGTTCGCCGGGATGGTCCAGGGCGTGGTGGTCCAGATGGCGAGTCCCCAGCCCTGTGGTCCGCCCGAAGTCAGCGGAAAACGGACGTAGATCGAGGGGCTCGTCTTGTCGGCGTATTCGACTTCCGCCTCTGCCAGGGCGGTGACGTCGACGGGGCACCAATGCACCGGCCGCTTGCGGCGGTAGAGCGCACCGCGCCGCGTGAATGAGGCGAGCTCGCGCACGATGTCCGCCTCGTAGCGGAAGTCCATCGTGAGATATGGCCGGTCCCAGCGCGCGAAGATTCCCAGGCGCTTGAAGTCCTTGCGCTGCAGCTCGATCTGTTCCTCGGCGTACTTGCGGCAGGCGCGGCGGAACTGTCCCACGCTCAGCTCCCGCTTCTTCGCGCCGAGCTGCTTGTCCACCTGCCGCTCGATGGGGAGCCCGTGGCAATCCCAGCCGGGGACGAAGTCCGTCAGGCGCCCTGCCATCAGGTGGTACTTCACCACGAGGTCCTTGAGGATCTTGTTGAGGAAGTGGCCCTGGTGGATGGCGCCGTTCGCGTATGGCGGGCCGTCGTGGAAGACGAACTTCTCCGCCTTCCCGTTCTTCTCCAGGAGCTTTTCGTAGACCCCCTCGTCCTCCCACGCCTTCACCTGCGCCGGCTCGCGCTCGCTCAGCGCCGCACGCATGGGGAAGTCGGTCTTCGGCAGGTGGACGGTGTCCCGATAATCCATTCAGATCCCGAAAAGAAAGGCGTTTCGCGTACCACGCGAGACGCGCCGCCGCAACGCTTCCATATGGTAGCTTCCGCGGCCGTTCATGCCGCTCGAGATTCGTCCGGTCGAGTCGAAGAAGGAGCTGGAGGCCTTCCTGCACGTCCCCTGGACGCTCGGGATGAAGTCCGACCCGAACTGGGTGCCGCCGCTGCTCGACGATTACCGGCGGTCGCTGAATCCGAAGAAGAGCCCGTTTCTCAAGCACGGCGAAGTGAAGTGCTTCCTCGCGCTGCAGGACGGGCAGCCCGTGGGCCGCATCTCGGCGCAGATCGATACCGACTTCGACAAGCAATGGCCGCAGGAAAAGGGGGTCGCCTTCTTCGGCTTCTTCGACAGCAAGGATGATCCCGCGGTCGCGCGTGCTCTCTTCGACGCGGCGGCGGCGTGGGCGCGGGGCAAGGGGAGGACGACGATCCGCGGCCCGTTCACCCTCGACTCCAAGGGTGAAGTCGGCGTCCTGGTGGAGGGCTTCGACACGCCGCCCCGCATCGGAATGCCGCACAACAGACCGTACCTGGGGCCGCTGATCGAGTCGGCCGGCTTGGCGAAGGCGAAGGACTTCTACGCCTGGTGGTACACGTCCGGCCACATCGACGAGCGCACCAGGAAGATCGCCGAGCGGACCCTGCAGCTCCCCAACGTCCGCGTCCGGCCGATGGACCTGTCGCACTTCCGCCGCGAGGTGGACATCGTCCGCGACGTCTACAACTCGGCGTGGTCGCACAACTGGAACTTCACGCCGTTTACTTCCGCCGAGCTGGAGATCATCGCCACCGAGTACAAGATGTTCGTGGACACGGAGATCGCGCTGGTCGCCGAGGTGGACGGCAAGCCGGCGGCGATGTGCTTCGCCATCCCCGACGTCAACGAGATGGTCAAGGACTTCGACGGCGAGCTGACCAAGAACCCGCTGAACGTGGTGAAGCTGCTCTGGCGCCTGAGGTTCCGCCGGCCGCACCACGCCCGGCTGCTGCTCCTCGGCGTGAAGGAGGAGTATCGGGCGTCACACCGTTACGGAACACTCGCGGCGGTGCTCTACGTGGAGGTCGCGCGCCGCGGCGCCGCCCGGGGCTATGTGGGCGGCGAGCTGTCGTGGACGCTCGAGGACAATGTGATGATCAACCGTGGCATCGAGAGGATGGGAGCGCGGAAGTACAAGACGTACCGCGTGTACGAGAGATCGATCTGAAGCCCGCTCGCTCGCCTGCGAAGTAACGGCATGCGCCTTGCTCAAGACTCCCTCAGAGAAGGGGGCGGAGAGCGATGGGGCTTCGAGGAATGTGGCGGCGGGTGCGGACGCTATCGGAGCGGCCGCACAACCTGCTGGCCATCTCCGACCTCCACCTCGGCTGCGATCTTCGCCCCGGCAACAAGCTTGACCGACCGCGTCCAACGGACGGACCGCTGACCTCGTTCCTTCTGCACCATACGTCGCACCGCGAGGGCGACAAGCCGTGGCATCTGATTCTGAACGGCGACATCGTCGACTTCGTTGCCATCACGCTGGTGCCGAAGGAGCCGGTACCCTTCGAAATCTCCAGTGAGGAACGGGCCTTGGGCCTCGCTCCGACGGAGCCGAAGTGCGTCTGGAAGCTGCGGCGCACCGCCGAACGTCATCCAGCGGTCTTTGACGCGCTCGCCCATTTTGTCCATAGGGGCAATTCGGTTCGCATCATCCGTGGGAACCACGATTCCGAATGGCGGTGGCCCGCCGTCCAGGAAGAGCTGCGCAAAATCCTCGCCGAGCGCAGCGGCTGTCCGCGGCGGAAGATCGACCGCCTGGTCGAATTCCACGACTGGTTCTATCTTGAGCCGGGGTTCTTCTACGCCGAGCACGGACATGCGCACGACCAGTACTCCGTGCAGACGGATTTCTTCTCCGCGCACAACGACGACACGGAGATCGAGCTTCCCATCAGCTCCAAGGTGCTGCGCTACTTCGTCAACCGGTACACGGAGCAGGTCGAGGTCGCCGACGACGTCGACGCCTGGGGGGTCAAGGAATACCTCGACTGGGTGCTCAGGGCGGGTAATCCGCTGCGCGTCGCGGCCGACTACTTCGTGATGGTGTTCCGCGTCATCTATCCCATCGTGCGGCAGTCGCTGAAGATCTCGAGGGCATTCGCCCGCGCCGCGGACAAGGCGTTGGCGCCAGCGGTGGATCGGGATGCCCACGTCCGTCAGCTCCTCGCCCGGTTCCAGGGGACGGAGAACCAGGCGCGGCAGCTGGCGGAGATCGCCTCGCGGCCGGCAGAGCAGAGCCTGTTCGATTCAATGCAGCTCTTCTATCTCGACCGGATGCTCCTGGCGGTCGTCTGCCTGATCACGGCGTGGACGCTGGCCCACACCGTCGACGGGTTCTGGGCCAAATCCGGAGTGCTGACCTGCATCGGCATCCTCTTCGCCGCAATGAACGCCGCGCTCGGCAAGCGGCGCCGGACCGATGCGCACCCCATGCTGCAGGCGGCTGCCCGGCGCGTCGCGCAAGTCTTCGACGTGAGGTACATCGTCATGGGCCACAGCCATCGCGCGGTGGAGGAAGCGCTGGGAAACGGCGCCCGCTATTTCAACCTGGGTTCCTGGACGCCCGGCCGGACGAACGAGGGCTTCCCGCACGTGGTGGTGACGAGCGGGTTGGCAGAGCTGCGCCGCTGGAGGGGTCCACCGATCGTCAAGTTGGCGCCGGATCCGTCGATACCGGCCGCCATCGTGCCCGTCCCGGCATAAACTAGGGGCATGACCGGGGAAGGCGCGCACAAGCCCGCGCTGCTGGAGGCGGCCGCGGCGCTGCGCGAGGTGCATCGCACGCTGGTCCAGGCGGTGCGGGCGACCTACGAGCGGGAGATCGGGCCGGCCGGAGGTCCGGGGCAGATGCTCCGCCTGCTCACCGAGCACCCCTACTTCGCCTGGCTGCATCCGATGAGTGAGCTGATCGTCGATCTCGACTCGCTCCTCGCGCAGGAGATCCTGCCGGCAGGAACGGTGGCGGGCGTCCGGAAGGAGATCGATCGGCTCACGCAGGCCGGCGGGTCGCCGTTCTGGGAGAAGTACGCGCCATTTTTGCAGAGTGACACCGACGTGGTGATGGCGCACGGACGTTTGCGCCGTGCGATCAACGCGCTGCCGGAAGGCGCGAGCAAGCCGCACAACCGAAAGGAGTGGACCGCGCCGCGCGTGCATGCGAAGCGCAGCCGCAGAAGCTGACGTCAGCCGAGGGCGTCGACGATGCTCTCGAAGAGCCGGCGCCCGTCCTCGCCTCCGAGCACGCCCTCGGCGAGGCGCTCCGGATGGGGCATCATTCCGAGCACGTTGCCGCGCGCGTTGGTGATGCCGGCGATGTCCGCGAGCGAGCCGTTCGGGTTGCTCCCCGAGATGCCGCGGATTCCCGCCTGGTCGACGTAACGAAACGCGATTTGCTGCTCGCCCTCGAGCCTGCGCAAACCTTCGTCGTCGATGAAGTAGTTGCCGTCGCCGTGGCCGATGGGGATGCGGATGACGTCACCCTTCGCGTACCTGCGCGTCCAGGGCGTCATGGCGTTCTCCACCTTGAGATTCACGTCGCGGCAGACGTACTTGAGCGAATCGTTGCGGCGCATCGCGCCGGGAAGGAGGCCCGCTTCGAGGAGGATCTGGAACCCGTTGCAGATGCCGATCAGGTGCCCACCCCGATGGGCGAACTTCCGCACCTCTTCCATGATCGGCGAGAACCGCGCGATGGCGCCGGTGCGGAGATAGTCGCCATAGGAGAAGCCGCCGGGCAGCACCACCACGTCGGCACCGCGCAGGTCCCTATCCTTGTGCCAGACGTACCGGGCGGCGGAGCCCAGGACGTGCTTCGCCACGTGGTAGACATCGTGGTCGCAATTGCTGCCGGGGAAGACGACTACCGCGAAGAGCATCAGCGGATCTCCTCCACCCGATACTCTTCGATCACGGTGTTGGCGAGGAGCTTCTCGCACATGTCCTGCACCCGTTTCCTCGCCTCGGCCGCGTCCCTCGCGTCGAGGTCCAGCTCGATGATCTTGCCCAACCGGACGTCCTTCACCTCGTTGAAGCCGAGCGACCCCAGGGCGCGGCCGACGGCGAGCCCCTGCGGATCGAGCACCGACTTCTTCAGCGTGACCACGACGCGCGCCTTCATGTCGCTCCTCCGAAGGGGCGAACCGTAATGCTACAGGCCCGCGGTTTCAAGCTTGGCGAGCGGGCGGACGCGGACTACGATCCGCGCCAATGCTCGAGCTCCTGGCGGCAGGCGCCGCTCTCGCAGGCCGCGCCCTGCTGCAGGCGGCGGACACGGCACTGCTCGCCGTCGCCGAGGACGAGCTGCGTGCGGAAGAACAGCATCATCCGCTGCGCACGCGCTGGCTGCTCGAGTTGAAGCGCGAGCCCGAGTCCACCGCGGCGGCGCTGCGCGGCGCGTCCTCCGCCCTGCTCGCGTTCGCCGCCGTCGCCTGCGCCATCGTCGTCGGCGACATCCTCTTTCGCGCCGGCGTGCATTCGAGCTCGCGGAGCTCGCTGCAACTGGTGGCGGGCCTTTTGGCGGGCGCCGTGGCACTGGTGATCGATCTGGCGCCGCGTTCGCTCGCGTCGGCGCGGCCGCTCTCGTGGAGCCTTGCGCTCGCGGCACCGGCCTGGTCAGTCTGCCGCCTGCTGCGACTGCCGGTGCGGCTCTTGCTGAAGCTCTTCGACGCCTTGCTCCTGCGGCGCGGAGCGACCGCGCGGTACACCCCGCCCCCGCCGCCGCTGCAGGAGATCGAGAAGATCCTCAGCGACGAAGCGCGGGGAGGCGGAACCGGAGCACCTTCGCCGGAGCTGGTGCACGGGCTCTTCTCGTTCGCCGAGCGCACGGCGAAGGAGATCATGGTCCCGCGCACGCGGGTCGTCGGGGTGCCGATCGACGCGACGCCCGGGCAGGTCATCGAGCTGCTCGCGGAAGAGGGCCATACGCGGATGCCGGTGTACGAGGGGGACCTCGATCACATCAAAGGGGTCCTCCATGCCAAGGACGTCATCCCGCTGTTGGCGCACCCGGAGCTGATCGTGCTCCAGGACATCGTTCGCCCGGCGCTCTTCGTTCCCTGGACCAAGCCGGTCGGCGAGCTCCTGCGGGAGATGCAGCTGAAGCGCTCCCTGATCGCGCTGGTGGTCGACGAGTACGGCGGGTTCTCCGGCATCGTCACCCTCGAGGACATCCTCGAGGAGATCGTCGGCGAGATCCGCGACGAGCACGACAAGGAAGGCCCCGCGCCGCAGTTCGGCCCGGACGGGACGGCGCTCGTCCGCGCGGAGACGCGTGTCGAGGAGCTGAACCATGCTCTCGGCGCGCGGTTGCCGAACCAGGGCGATTTCGAGACCCTGGGCGGTCTGCTCAATTCGACCGCCGGAGCGATCCCGCAGGCCGGCGACCGCTTCTACATCGGCGGGCTCGAGCTCACCGTCGTGCAGCGGGATGAGCGCCGCGTGCGTCTCGTGCGCGTGGCCCGCTCCAAGAGCGCGCCGCCGGCGGCGCCACGGGCATGACTTGTGCCGTCTAAGACGTAGCCGCCTGCGGCGGCCGCGACTGTCGTTCCAGCACCAACCGCCGCGCCGTCTGCCGGAACCCGAGAGACCGATACAGGGCGCGCGCCGGCTTGTTCGCCTCGCTCACCGAAAGCACCGCGCCCTGCGTCTTGGCCATGGCGTGTCCGAGCAGCGCGCGCCCGACTCCCATCCGACGGGATTGCGGCAGCACCGCCACCTCCTCGATCCCGAGCGTGCGTCCGAGTTGCACCGCGGAGAGATAGCCCATCGGCTTTCCCTCGGACTCGGCGAGGAGGACGAGGCGGCCCTCCTCCGCGAACAACTCCGCGATCTCGTCCGCGCGGGAAAAATTCGCCTCAGCCGTGTCGACCCAGGCGTCGTTGGAGAGCCTGCGCAGGGCCGGCTCGTCGCGTCGGGTCGCGGCCCGGATGCGCAACGCGGGCATCGGCGGAACTTCCACCTTGCCGCCGCCCCACTGCAACGAGAGCTGCGCGCCAGTCTCCACGAATCCCAGCGCCGTTGCGAATGCCCGGCCGGCGAAGGCGTCGTCGCGGACGCGAGCGCGCAACCTCGCCCTGGCGCTCAACGCCGGTTCGCTCAGCGCGCGCCCGAGCCCCTGACGACGCATCGAGGGATGGACGGCAACGTAGAAGTCGTAGAGCGGTCCCGGCGCAGATTCGCGCAGCGCGGAGAAGGCGATGCCGTACAGCCCCTGATCCTCCCCGGCGGCGACGCGCCAGAGATCGAGCGCCGCGCGCGATCCCGTCGCGATCACTGCCAGCCGCTGGCCGAACGGCTCGACGTAGGCGTCGAGTGCACGGGCGGCGTCGGAGAAGCGGGCTGCCGCGTCGAGGTCGCGGAGCTCGAACCGCCGCACCGTGACGACGCCGCTCACGGGATCGACTGCGCGATCAGCTCGGCGATGTCCTTCGCTTCCATGGCCTCGCTCCGTCCGGTCTCGCCGATTCCATCCTTGATCATGGTGAGGCAGAAGGGGCAACTGGTGGCGATGGTGCCCCTGCCGCCCAGCGTTTTCGCCGCCTCGTCGACGCGGTTCTGGTTGATGCGCTGGCCGAGCGTTTCCTCCAGCCACATCCGCCCGCCGCCCGCTCCGCAGCAGAACGTCTCGGTGCGGTTGCGCTCCATCTCCCGCACCTCGATGCCGAGCGACACCAGCGCCTGCCGGGGCGCCTCGCTGATGCCGTTGTGCCGCGCCAGGTAGCAGCTATCGTGGTAGGTCACGGGCGCGTCGAGTTGCGCCTCGCCCGGACGCAGCCGCCCGTCGGCGACGAGCTTCGCGATCACCTCGGAGTGGTGCAGCACCTGGAAGTGCCCGCCGAACTGCGGGTACTCGTTGCCGAGCGTATTGAAGCAGTGCGGGCACTGGGTGATGATCTTCTTGATCGCGTAGCGGTTCAGCGTCTCCACGTTCTGCTGGGCGAGCGCCTGGAAGAGGTACTCATTGCCGAGGCGGCGGGCGGAGTCGCCGTTGCAGGTTTCCTCCTCGCCGAGCACGCAGAACGTCACGCCGGCCGACTTGAGGATCTTCACCAGCGCGCGGGAGACCTTCTTCTGCCGCTCGTCGAAACTGCCCGCGCAGCCGACGAAGAACAGGTACTCGAAGCCCTTGAGGGCCTCCGGATCCAGCGCCGCGGCCACGGGCACGTCGAGATCGGCGCACCACTCGGCCCGCCGGTTGCTGCCCATGCCCCAGGGATTTCCCTGCGTCTCCATTCCCTTGAACACGCGCGCCGCCTCCTCGGGAAAGCGGCTCTCCATCAGGACCAGGTTCCGGCGCATGTCGACGATGCGCGGGAGATGCTCGATGAACACCGGGCAAGCCTGCTCGCACCAGCCGCAGGTGGTGCACGCCCAGACCGTCTCGTCGGGGATCACGCCGCCGTCTCCCACCAGCGGGGGCATCTGTTCCATCAGCGCGGCAGGGAGCTGCAGCGAGCTCTGCGCGAACGCGCCCTCCGATCCCGTCGCGGGGTCGGCCTGCGGGTGGCCGTCGCCGTGGCCAACCGAGCTACCCACCACCGAGCTACCGCCGCCGGTCACCGGAGGAATGCGGTTCAGCCTCCGCGCCAGCTGCGCCAGCGGCAGCGGCATCCTTTCCGCCATCTGCTCGGCGTGGTGCCGGATGGCGCGGTTCATTTCCTTGTGCGTCAGCGGCTTCCCCGTGTCGTACGTCGGGCAGTACGTCTGGCACCGCCCGCACTCGGTGCAGGAGTAGGTGTCGAGGATCTCCTTCCAGGAGAGGTCGGTGAGCCTGGCGACGCCGAACTTCTCGCTGTTCTCCAGGTCCAGCTTCGACAACTGCCCCTGCGGAGTGAGCCGCTGGAAGAACACGGTGGGAAGCCCGGTGATGATGTGGAAGTGCTTTCCCAGCGGCAGGAAGTTGAGGAACGCCATCACGATGGCGATATGCAGCAGGACGCCCACAGTCATCACGTGGGTCGCCGTCCGCGGCGGCATCCCGTAGAGGAACCACTGCGCGACCTTCCCCGAGACGGGCAGGTACCAGGGCACCTCGCCGGCGCTACGTGCCAGCGTGGCGGCGTCGATGAGGACGTCGCTCCAGAGGACGCCGAGGATCATGCAGAGGATGAAGACGCCCTCCCAGGAAAGCGTCATCCGCTCCTTCTTCTGCACCAGCCGGTAATAGAGGAAGACGGCGCAGCCCGCCGTGCCGAGCAGGTCGATGAGGTCCTTGACGTAGAGGTAGACCTGGCCGACGCGCGACTCGTGCGCGAGGAACGGCAGGTGGAAGGCCGGATCGTAGGCCAGGCCGAACGACGTCAGCGTCCCGAGCTGCGCGACGATGAAGGCGATGAAGATCCAGATGTGCGCCGCGCCGGCGGGCCGCTCCGGCTTGGACGGCATCCGTTTCTGTCCGAAGCCATAGAGCAGGAGCTTCTCGGTCCGCGTGGGCGCGTCGTCCCAGCGCACGTCCGGCCGCGCGAAGAGAAGCGGCCGGACGCGGAACGAGAGGATCCAGGCGAATACCGACAGACCGGCGACGATGAGCAGCGTTGCGAGGACGGGCGCCATGACGCTCCGAGCATAGCGGAACTGGCTGGGTTATGAGTTGCCTTCTGGAGAAAGCGTGACGCTGATCAAGAAATACGGGAACCGGCGTCTCTACGACACGGGGCACAGCCGCTACATCACTCTGGAGGAACTGGCGGACATCATCCGCGGCGGCGAGGACGTCCGGGTGGTGGACGCGAAGAGCGGCGAGGACCTGACCACCGGAACGCTGGCGCAGATCATCATCGAAGGCCGCGGCGCGGCCCGGCTCCTGCCCGTGCCGCTTCTGGTTCAGCTCATCCGGATGGGGGACGACGCCTTGGCGGAATTCCTCGGACAGTACGTGACCTGGGCGCTCCAGGTCTACCTGCAAGCGAAGGAGGGGGTGCAGGCGATGGCGCCCCTCAATCCTTTCCTCTCCGCTCCGTTCGGCGGCGGAGCGATGTCGCGCCTGTTCGGCCTCCGTCCGTCGGCACGGCCCGAGGCGCCGGCCGCGGCGCCTCCCAACGGCGGGGAGCTCGCCGCGCTGCGAAAGGAACTCGAGGCGCTGAAGGCCAGCCTGAAAAAGAAGCGGCGATGAGACGTCAGGACCGCCGGATGAACGAGGCGAAGCGCGGAGCGATCTGTTCCCTCCACCGCCCGCCGCTGAACACGCCGTAATGTCCCGCACCGGCCTGGCGGTACAGCACCCTGCGGTCGGAGGGGATTGAGGTGCAGAGCCCGTGCGCCGCCGAAGTCTGGCCCACCGAGGTGATGTCGTCGTTCTCGCCTTCAACGGTCATCAGCGCCGTCCTGCGGATGGCTGCTGGGTGGATCGGAACCTTGCCACGCCAGGTCATCGCGCCGCGCGCGAGATCGTGCCTCTGGAAAACGGCGGCGACGGTCATGAGATAGTACTCCGCCGGAACGTCCATCACGGCAAGATAGTCGTCGTAGAACCGTCGATGGGCTTCGGCGCTCTCTTCATCGCCCGCAAGCAGGTCGCGGTAGAGTTGGCGGTGCGCATCGGCATGACGCGCGGGATTCATAGACACGAAGGCAGTGAGCTGCAGGAACCCCGGATAGACGGGGCGCAAGAATCCGGGATCGCCCGCGGGAACACGGTGCACGACCGTGCGCTCGAACCATTCGAGGGAATGGCTGGTGGCGAAGCGGTCCACCTGCGTGGGATTGACCCGCGTGTCGATGGGGCCCGCCATCAAGGTCATGGACCGCGGCGTTGTCGCATCCCGCGCCTCGCTCATCAGCGAGATCGCCGCAAGCACCGGAACGCTCGGCTGGCAGACCGCGAGGACGTGCACGTCGGAACCGATGCCGTGGATGAAGCGCTGCAGCAGATCGATGTAATCGTCCAGATCGAAGGGGCCGGCCGAGAGAGGCACCAAGCGGGCATCGATCCAGTCGGTGACGTAGACGTCGTGATCGGGAAGCAGCTGCCTCACCGTGTCGCGAAGCAGCGATGCGTGGTGTCCGGAGAGAGGCGCGACCACCAGCACCTTCGGGTCATGGCGGGCGGCATCGCGCTCGAACCGGACCAGGTTGCAGAAGGGCGTGGTCAGCCACGGCACTTCGCGCACGGCAACCGTGCTGCTGCCGATCAGGGTGGTTCCGAGGCCGAACGGCGGCTTCGGATAGCGCCGGGTGGCGCGCTCCAGAAGCTCGCTGGCGGAGGCGACGGCGCGGCCGAGCACGGTCCGCGACATGGGAAACGACGGATGGGACCAGAGGCTCTGAACCAGGCCTGCCCAGGAGTTGACTGGCGCGGCCCACGCGCGACCCAACCGGTAGGAGTTGTACACGCCATCGACGTTACCCACTCGGGATTGGCATGGCCAGCAAAGGACAGGGATCACATGTCGCACCGTGGCGGACGCCGGTGGACTCGGTAGTAGACTCGCCGCATGTCTTCCGCTCCGCGGGATTCTGGCGGCCGGTTCCGGAACCTCGACGGCAGCGGCGCCCACCCGCCCGGAGTCGTCTTCCGCTGGGCAGTGCTCGATCGCCTCGCGGGGCGGCGCCGCCGCTCCCCGGCGCGCGCGGAAGTCCCCGTCGTCTCTCCGGACCGCGCCCTCCTGGCGACGCCCGCGTCGCGGCCCCGAATCACCTGGCTGGGCCATGCGAGCTTCCTCGTGCAACTGGACGGCGCCTCGCTCCTCATCGATCCGGTCTTTTCGGACCGCATCGCCGGTTTGATCCGCCGCAACGTCCCTGCTCCGCTCTCCGCCGCCGAGCTGCCGCGCATCGACGCGACGCTGGTGACGCACAACCATTACGATCACTTCGATGCGCCCTCGGTCCGGGCGGCGGGCGCGCCCGCGCTGGCGGGGCTGGGGATGTCGCGCCTGCTGCCTTGCAAAGAGCTGGACTGGTGGCAGGCCGCGCGGGTCACCGACCGCGTGCGCGCCACCTTCGTCCCGTCGCAGCATTGGAGCCGTCGCGGCGTCGCGGACACGAACCACGCGCTTTGGGGCGGATTCGTCGTCGAAGGGTCCGACGCCCGCGTCTACCACGCCGGCGACACGGCGTACTTCCACGGCTTCGCCGAGATCGGACGGCGGTTCCCCCGGCTGGATGCCGCGCTGCTCCCCATCGGCGCCTACGATCCGCCGTGGTTCATGGAGAAGCAGCACATGAACCCGGAGCAGGCGGTGCAGGCTTTCCTGGATCTCGGCGCGCGCCGGCTGGTGGCGATGCACTGGGGGACGTTCAAGCTGACCGACGAGCCCCTCGACGAGCCGCCCCGGCGGCTTCGCGCCGAGTGGCGGAGACGTGGGTTACCGGAACAGCCGCTGCTCGTGCCGGCCATCGGCGAGACGATCGATCTTGCGGCGGCCGGGCCTAGTGCATCGTCCTGACTTGCGCGGCTGCCACCCGCTCGCGCAGGTACTTGTCGATCACTTGCCGGTACTCGGCGAGATCCCGGCAGCCTTGCATCAGCCACTCTCCGCCGATCACCAGCGCGGGAACACCCTTGATGCCGAGCGACTCGGCCTCCTCGCCGGCGTCGTTCACCTGCTGCTCCAGGCGTGGATCGTCGAGGGTCTCGACGAAGCGGGTCACGTCGAGTCCGATCCGCGAGGCCAGCTCGAACTGCACATCGCGCCGCGCGACGTTGATCCCTTCGAGGAATGCGGCCCGCCGCATCGCCTTCAGCAGCTCGGACTGGAGATGCGGGCCTTGCGGCAGCGCGGCCTCGAGAGCGACCAGCGGCGGCACCGAGCTCGCCGGCGGATCCTGGCCGGTCCAGAGATCGGGCTTCACTCCCTTTCCCTCGCGCTCGCGCGCCACCCGGCGGAAATGCCGCGCCAGCACCGAGCGCTGCTTCTTGTTCGGGATCTGGTTTTCCGGCCGCAACGGATACGGCCGCAGGCTCCAGCGAAGCGCCGGGCCGTACTCGTCCCGCAGGTAGTCGAGCCGCGCGTCCGCCAGATAGCACCACGAGCAGAGCACGTCGTGGTAGAGCACCAGCTCTACTTCAGCAGGAAAATCGCTGTGCGGAGAGTGCAGGCGCTGGAAGACCGCGCCCTGGGCGGCTCGAATCGCCATGCATTCATCCTGACCCCATGGCGGCTGGCGGAGCAAGTTCGTTCTTTACCGCAGCGCGACCTGCACCTACCCGGCTTGCTTGCCTGCTCGCGTAACACGCTGTTTTTTGAACAGGTGAGCGGTCACAACGCCATCACCTTGCGCGCACCTTCGGCCACCTGCGCCGCGAAGCCGACGATCTCGCCCGCGATGTCGAGGCCGGTAGCGCGCTCGAGCCCTTCGAATCCGGGGCTCGAGTTCAGCTCGACGATCTTCGGTCCCTCGTTCGACTCGAGCAGATCCACACCCGCGACTTCGAGCCCGATCACTTTCGCCGCGCGCACGGCCGTCTCGGCATACTCCGGCGGAAGCTGGATCGCGGTGCCGAATCCGCCGCGGTGCAGATTGCTGCGGAACTCGCCGCGCGGGGCCTCGCGCCGCATGGCGCCGACGACGCGATCGCCGACGACCAGCGCGCGGACGTCGCGGCCGCGCGATTCCGCGACGAACTCCTGCAAGAGGATCTCCTGCCCCAGGTCCCAGAGCGTTCCCAGGATGCTCTCGACCTCCGCGGCACTGTGGGCGATCATCACCCCGACGCCCTGAGTCCCCTGCGTAAGCTTGAGAATCGCGGGCAAACCGCCCACCTGCGACACCAGATCCCGGACGTCACCGCCTCCGCGCGCCAGGACGGTGCGGGGGATGCGCACGCCCGCGGCAGCGAGCTGCTGCAGCCCGGCGAGCTTGTCGCGGCTGCGCGCGATGGCAGCCGCGCTGTTGATTACCGGAATTCCCATCGCTTCCAGGTGGCGGACGACGGAGAGCCCGATCGCCGTCACCGACGCGCCGATCCGCGGCACGGCAACGGTCACGCCGCGCACTTCCTTGCCCCGGTGATAGAGGCGCGCGCCGCCGGACTCGAGCGCCAGGTTGCAGCGCAGCACGTCGATCACCCGGGGGCGGAAACCGCGCGCCTTCGCCGCCTCGACCAACCTGCGCGTCGAATACAGCGTCTTCTTCCGCGAGAGGATGGCGACCGCCTGCCGCGGCCGCGTGCCCCGGATTTTCTTCACCTTGCGTGGCATGTCAGGCCGCCGGCTTGGGCGGAACGAGACGCTCGACGACGTCCTGCAGCTCTTCCAGCTCGAACGGCTTGCGCAGCGCCGCCGCCGCATCGAGATCGCGCGCCCGGTCCCGCGCGTCGCGGTCGGCGGAGAACACCACCAGCGGCACGTCAGTCGCCACCTTCTCCTCGCGCATGCGGCGGATCAGCGTCCAGCCGTCCATCACCGGCATCATCAGATCGACCAGCACCAGATCGGGCCGCGACTTGCGCGCCAGCGACAGCGCCGTGGGGCCGTCGGCGGCTTCGTCGACGGTATAACCCCACTCGCGCAGCACCTGACCGGTCGCCTCCAGGATCTCGGGATCGTCGTCGACCAGCAGGACCCTCGCCCGCGAGTCGGTTGCCGCCGGCGCGCGCCGGGAGAGGGGGAGATAGAAGGTGAACGTCGAGCCCCTTCCCGCCTCGCTGTGGACGTCGAACCGGCCGCCGTGCCGCCGGACGATCTCGTGCGAAACGAAGAGGCCGATGCCGAGGCCGCTGTAGTTCCGGGTCGTGGCATTTGCGGCGCGGAAGAAGCGTTGGAAGAGGCGCGGCTGTTCTTCCTTCGGTACCCCGATTCCGGGGTCGCTGACCGAGATGCGCGCCTCGTCGCCGGCCCGTTCCACCACGACGGCGATCTGTCCGCCTTGCGGCGAGTACTTGATGGCGTTGGTCATGAGATTGACCAGCACCTGCTCGAGGCGCTCGCGATCTCCTTCCACCAGCACCGGCGCGCCGGCGCGGTGGAAGCGGATGTCGTGGCTGCGGGTCTGCGCGCGGAAGTCGGCGACGACGTCGTCGACGAGGTCGTTGATCTCCACGTCGGAGGAGCTGAGGTGGAGCCTGCGCGACTCGAGCCTGGAGACGTCGAGCAGATCCTCCACCAGCCTGCCCAGCCGTTCGACCTGCCGTCTCGCCTTGGTCACCAGATCGTTGCCCACCGCCTGGCTGCGCTTCACCCTGCGCTCGATGCTCTGCAGGTACATGGAGAGGGGCGTCAACGGCGTCCTCAGCTCGTGCGCGGCGACGGTGAGGAAGTCCGACCGCTGCCGGTCGAGCTCGCGCTGCTCGGTCACGTCCGTGTAGACGACGAGCCGGCCGAGGTACTCGCCTCCGGGGCCGCGCACCGGAGTCGTGTTGCGCGTCAGCCACCGATGTGTCGGCCGCTCCAGCTCGATCTCGTCCCGCGAAGCCGCGTCGCGATTCGCGAAGATCGCGCGAACTCGCTCCAGCATGGCCTCGGGCTCCTGCGTGACCGCCTGGCCAACCTTCTGCCGGTAGATGTCGTCGAAACGCTGCCCGTACATGGCGCGCAGCGGGATCCCGAAGATCTCCTCGATCCGGTGCGACGCCAGGCGCAGCGCGCCGCCCGCGTCGAAGAGCGCAATCCCGTTGGGGTCCCAATCGAAGACTGCGCGCAGCTCTGCGAACCGCCGCTCGGCCTCTGCCCTCTCCAGGATCTGCCGATCGCGCTCGCGGGCAATCTGGGCGACGAGCCGGGCGTTGCGCACGGCCAGCGCGGCGCGGCCGGCCAACGAGACGACGAAATCGACGTCATCCTTCGAATAGCGCCGGCCGGAGCCCGTCGACGCGAGCAGCAGCCTGCCCAGCGGCGCGACGCCGTCGAACATCGGCGCAACGATCGCGGAGGTGAGCCCTATCTCCTTGATCGCCTGGAACGCTTCCTCGCCCGGAACCGCGGTCCTGAGCATTTCATCGCTGATGTCCTCGGTGACGATCGGCCGCCGCTGCACCAGCGCGTTGAGCTCGGCGGGCCCTGCGTCCCATGGTTTCGGCGGCAACAGGTCGTTGAGCTTCTTCTCCAGCTCGCGCTGCCGCGGGTCGGGATGGTAGGTGGCGACGTTCTTCAGCTTCCCATCGGGCTGCACCAGCGCGAACGCGCACCAGTCGGTACCCGTCGCCTCGGTGACCTCGTGGACGGTCCGGCGCAGCGGCTCGATTTCGTCGGGCCCGACGTAGTCGAGCAGCACGCGCGACACCTCGGAGAGGATGCGCTGGCGGCGCTCCGCTTCGGCCAGCCGCGACTCGCGGTCCCCCTCGACGTGCGCCATGGGGGCCCATCCGAACGCCGCGGACATTTTTTTGCAACCTTTCCCGTCGGGCCACGGCCGCGCCGCAACTCTTCCGGTCTGCTATGTTCCCCGCCCCATGGCGGCCATCACACCCCAGATCGTCGCAGCGCACGGTCTCTCGCAGGACGAGTATGCGCGCATCCACAAGGCGCTGGCCCGCGACCCCAACCTGGTCGAGTTGGGGATCTTCTCGGCGATGTGGAGCGAGCATTGCTCGTACAAGTCGAGCCGCCGTTTTCTCCGCCATCTTCCCACCAAGGGCGCCCGGGTGCTGCAGGGGCCGGGGGAAAACGCCGGCGTCATCGACGTGGGCGGCGGTCTCGCCGTCGCCTTCAAGATGGAGAGCCACAACCATCCGAGCTACATCGAGCCGTATCAGGGAGCAGCTACCGGGGTGGGCGGCATCCTGCGCGACGTGTTCACCATGGGCGCCCGTCCCATCGCCTCGATGAACGCGCTCCGCTTCGGCCATCCTTCGCATCCGAAGACGGCGCGACTGCTGGAAGGGGTCGTCGCCGGCATTGCCGGGTACGGCAACTGCATCGGCGTACCGACGGTCGCCGGAGAGATCGCGTTCGACTCCTCCTTCAACGGCAACTGCCTGGTCAACGCGTTCACGATCGGGCTCCTCAAGTCCAACCGCATCTTTCGGGGCACCGCGAGCGGCGTGGGGAATCCGGTCATCTACATCGGCGCGCGCACCGGACGGGACGGCATCCACGGCGCCACCATGGCCAGCGCCGAATTCGACGAGGAGAGCGAGAGCAAGCGCCCAACCGTGCAGGTGGGCGATCCGTTCATGGAGAAGCTCCTGCTCGAAGCGTGCCTCGAGCTGTTCAAGACGGACTGCCTGGTGGGCATCCAGGACATGGGAGCAGCCGGCCTGACCTCCTCGTCGGTGGAGATGGCCTCGCGCGCGGGCAGCGGGCTCGAGCTCGACGTCGATGCCGTGCCGCGGCGCGAGACGGGCATGACGCCGTACGAGGTGATGCTCAGCGAATCTCAGGAGCGGATGCTGCTGGTAGCGAAAAAGGGGCGGGAGCGAGAGGTCTTCGACATCTGCGACAAGTGGGATCTCGCGCACGCCATCGTGGGCCGCGTCACCGATACCGGGAAGCTGGTGGTGAAGAGCGGCGGCGAGACTGTGGCCGAGCTTCCCATCGCCCCGCTCACCGACGAGGCTCCTTCCTACGACCGGCCGCGCGAGCGTCCCGCCTGGCAGGACGAGTTGCAGAAATCTCCCGACGTGCCGCAGCCGAAGAACCTCGTCGCCGCGCTGAAGACCGTCCTCGCCTCGCCGACCGTAGCCTCCAAGGAATGGGCCTACCGCCAGTACGACCACATGGTCCGCATCGGAACGGCGATTCGCCCGGGACAGGGCGATGCCGCGGTGGTGCGCTTCACCGGCCAGCGCGAAGGAGGGGTCGCGATGTCGGTGGGATGCAACTCCCGCTGGTGCTATCTCGACCCGCGCCTCGGCGCTGCGCATGCGGTGGCGGAGACGGCGCGCAACGTCTCGTGCGTCGGTGGCGAGCCGGTCGCGGTCACCGACTGCCTGAACTTCGGCAATCCCGAGCGCCCGGAGATCATGTGGCAGTTCGAACAGGCGTGCCTCGGCATCGCCGACGCCTGCAGCGCCCTGCAGACGCCCGTCGTCTCCGGCAACGTGTCGCTCTACAACGAGACCGAGGGGAAGGCGGTCTTCCCTACGCCGATGATCGGGATGGTGGGCCTGATGGACGACTGCGCAAAGAACGCGGGCGGCGGATTCACCGCGGCAGGCGATCGTGTCGGCCTCGTCGGCGGGCTCGGAGAGGGTCACCTCGGCGGCAGCGAGTACCTGTACGCCGTGCACGGAAAGCTCCTGGGCATGCCGCCGCCCCTCGATCTCGCGCGCGAACGCGCGGTGCAGAAGGCCGTGCGCGAGGCGGTGCGCGCCGGATTGCTCAAGGCCGCGCACGACTGTTCCGACGGCGGCCTGGCCGTGGCGCTGGCGGAGATGTGCTTCGCGAAAGAGGTCGGCTGCCGCGTGGCGCTGAAGTCGCAGCTCCGGGCGGACGCGCTTCTGTTCGGCGAGGATGCATCGCGCGTGATCGTTTCGTACCGCCCCGACGATCGCGAGGGCGTGGAAGCGATCTGCAGCGCGGCGGGAGCGCCCTTCGAGGACATCGGGCAGGTAGGCGGGACGGCACTGATCTTCGAAGGCGTGCTGGAGGCGAAGGTCGCCGACCTCCGGGAAGCCTGGAGGAGCTCGATCCCGAGGCTGGTCGGCGAGGGCATCCACAAGGCGGCGCTCGAAGGCGTTCCGTGACGTGGAGACCCGGCTGCTCAGCGCGCGGTCCCCTGCGGACCTCGATGAAGCTGCGGCGCTGATCCGGCGCGGCGGGCTGGTCGCGTTTCCGACCGAGACGGTGTACGGGCTTGGCGCGCTCGCGCTGGAGCCTCTCGCGGTGCGCGCCATCTACGCCGCGAAGGGCCGCCCGCTGACCAATCCGCTCATCGTGCACGTGCTCGGCGACGACGAAGCGCGCCCGCTTGTGTCTCGCTGGCCGTTGGAGGCACGGCAACTGGCTGCCCGCTTCTGGCCCGGTCCGCTGACGCTGGTGCTGCCGCGGACCGCGCTCGTCCCCGACGAGTGCACGGCCGGCGGCGACACGGTCGGCGTGCGCGCGCCGTCCCATCCCGCCGCGCGCGCTTTGCTGGAGCGGGTCCGTGCGCCGCTCGCGGCACCGAGCGCGAATCGGGCCGAGCACGTCTCCCCCACCACGGCCACGCATGTCCTTCGCGACCTGAACGGACGGATCGATGCGGTGGTCGACGGCGGGCGCTGCCCGTTCGGCATCGAGTCCACCGTCGTCTCGCTCGACGGAGGCGCGCGGCTGTTGCGCGCGGGCGCAATCCCGCGCACGGAGATCGAAGATCTCATCGGACCGCTCGAGATCGGCGCCACCAGTCCCGTCGCCCAGTCACCCGGCCAGCACCGCCGCCACTATGCGCCGGTTGCAGTGGTCCGGCTGGCGCCGCGGCCCGAGCTCGATTCGGTGGCTGCCCAGCTCGGCAGACGGGTCGGAGCGCTGATTCGCGGCGACACCCCCCCGCCGCCGGCCATCGCCGTCGCTCGCCTGCCCGACGAGCCCCAAGGCTACGCGCGGGGGCTGTACGCCGCCTTGCGCGACCTGGAAGACGCGGACTGCACCGCCATCGTCGTCGAGCAGATCCCGCCGGGACCGGAATGGGACGCGATCCGCGACCGCCTCACCCGCGCGGCTGCGGCGTAGGCTTGAGACTGTACGCCTCAGTTGTACGTTGCGGAGAAGGCGATGGTCGCGCCCCACGTGGTCCAGGTGGGCGAGTTCGAGCCGCTGTCCTTGTTCCAGCTCGCCGAGAGATGCCCGACCACCCCGAGGCCCCAGTGGTCCGCCACCCACCATTCCTTGCCGACCGCAGCTCTCATCCCGAAGCCCCAGTCCGTGTCGCCAGAGCTACCCCCGCTCGCAGCGTGGGCGCGAGTCAGCGAAGGCGAGAACGAGAAATAGAAATTCTGCTGGGAATAGGCGGTGTACTCCGGACCGACGGCGAACAGCGTCACGTCGCCGTCGGCGGGCCCCGAGAATCCTCCGGACGAAACGGTCGGGTTCGACATCACGGTATCCCAGAGATGAAACGCAAGGATGCTGTTCTCCGACAGGGCGCCACCGACCGCGAAGCCGAAGGTGCCGGCGAGACCGCTGATGGTCACGTCAGTCCCGCCGCTGGACGCCGACATCGCCACGTACCCGAATCCCACGTCGGGGCGGATGAAGGCGCCGAGGTGACGGCGGTAGGTGGGGTCGTTCGGCTTCAGAGGTCCCCGAACCGGATCCGGCGGGCGGGAGTCAGGCGGCGGCGGCGCGTCCGTTCGATAGGAAGTGGGAACGGCGGCCTGGGGGGACGGATCGGTTGCCTTGTCGGGAGGCTCGACGCACTGCCGCTGGATGCAGATTCGCTCCCCTTTGCAATCGAGGTCCTTGCTGCACCCTTCCTCTGCGCGGGCTGCCATGCAAATGACCATTCCCCCCAAAATTCCTCCAATGATGCTTTTCATGATGTCCCTCCTCCCGGGACCACGATAGCAATCAATCGCGGCTCGAGGCCAGCGCCAACGCGGTCGCGATCTGCGCCGCGACGTGCGCGTTCTTCTCGAGCAGATGGAGGTTGGCCGCGCGGGTCTTCCCCGCCGTGGCGTCGGACAACGCACCGAGCAGAAACGGGGTCACTTCCTTTCCGGGAAGGTTCCGGCTCGCCGCTTCCCGCAGGGCTTCCGCCAGCGCCGGTTCGACTTCCTCGCGAGGCAGCGGGGAGGGCGGAGGCACCACGACGACGCTGCCCGTAGGCGATTCCAGCAGATCCCAGTGGACGCGGAGCGCTTCCGCAATGGACGCGGCGCTTTCGAAGCGATGCTCGAGGGAAATCCCGCTCGCATCGGTGAAGAACGCCGGCAGCTCCGACGTTCCGTAGCCCCAAACGGGGACGCCGAGCGTTTCCAGCGCTTCCGCGGTGGCCGGCAGGTCGAGGATCACCTTGGGTCCGGCGCAGACGACGCAGACGCGTCGGCGGGCAATCTCGGCGAGATCGCTCGACACATCCTGCGGCTCGGAGGGATCGACGCGGCGGTGGACGCCGCCGATCCCGCCGGTGGCGAAGAGGCGGATGCCAGCGCGTTCCGCCACGGCGCAGGTCGCGCTGACCGTCGTGCCGGCGTCGAGGCCGCGCGCGCAGATGGCAGCGAGATCGCGGGACCCTGCCTTGGCCGGCTTTCGCGACGGGTCGGCGAGCCGACGCAGCTGCGCCTCGCTGGCGCCGACCACGACCCGTCCCTCGATGACGGCGATGGCGGCCGGCACCGCGCCCTGCGCTCGCACGGCCGCCGCGCAACGCCGGGCCGCCTCGAGATTCAGGGGTGGCGGCAGGCCCTGCGCGACGACGCTCGTCTCCAGCGCCACCACCGGCCGGTGCTCGCGCAATGCGTGGGCGACTTCCGCTTCGACGTCGAGCTTCATTGGCCGGACCATAGCCCAAGCACCTGCGCGAGGCCTGGACCGAACCAGGTCCGGGAAGCCTCGCCTTCACCCTCCGCCCAGCGATTCGGCGTCTCGATGTATCCGGCGTAGCCGTCTGCGAGGCCGACGATCACGTCGGGATGCATCCGCTGCCCGATCTCTCCGACCGGCTCGCCCGGGACACCAACCAGGGTCAGCGGGCCGACGCGGAGGCGCGTCTCGATCGCCGACGGCTGCCGGACGATGGCCACGGCGTTCGCGAAAGCGCGCCGGAACAACCACGGGATGGCCGGAGACGCCTGGGGCGGGGGGAGCGCGACGAAGCGCGCCTGGCAGCCGATCTGGATGTGGCGCACCGGCTCCGCCTTGCGCAGCAGCTCCTGCGCCTCCTTGGCAACCGCGGCCGCGACCTCGGTGCCGCGATCCCAGCTGGCATTTCCGCTCGCGCCCTGGACGACCAGCACCGGTGGACCCTCCAGCGCCGCGGACACTTTGGCAGGCCAGTCGCCGGAGAGCCTGCGCGACGAGCGTGGCACGGTCGTCGGGTGCATCGGATAGTCGATGAGCGTCGCGATGTCGTCACCGGACGGCCTGCGCACGCGCAATGCGACGAGCTGGGAATCGACCGGACCCGCACTGCGCGCCCGCGCGGGTCCGTCGGGCCATTCTTCCCGCGCGACCAGCAGCTCCGCAGGACCCAACGTGGCGATCGCTTCCACGAGTGCGTCCGCCGCCGCCTGCGCGATGGCGTCGCGCTGCGCGCCGTCGAACGGACCCGCTCCCAACCATCCGGCGATGGCGCTGTCCCAGGCGCCGCCCGGCCCGGAGTGCGTATGCGTGGCAGCGAGCAACAGGCAGGTCAAAGGCGGCAGACGCGCGCGCCGCATGACCTCTTCCTCCAGCGCGCCCGGGATGAGCAACGTGTCGATGGAAGCGATCAGGACGCGCAGGCCTTCCACTTCGAGAGCGATGGCGCGCGCGTAAACCGGCTCGCTCGCGTCGTCGGCACGGCGCTTTCCCGGATAGCCGGCCAGCACCGGATGAGGACCGAGCGCGATCCTGGCCTTGCCTGCGCCCGCCCGCAGGGAGCCGACGCCGAGAAGCTCGAGCGCGACCCGCCCGTGAACCACGATGCCGGGAAGACGCTGGACGGTCCGGACGGGGAGCGCGCAGAACAACGCGGCCGCGGCGAGCGCGAGGAGCGCAAAGGCGGCGAGCGCCTTCGTCAGCGAACCACCCGACGCGCGCCGAGATACCGCGTCTGGAAGTACCTGTCGTCGAGCTCGGCCTCTACCACTCCGTGCGACGAGCTGGCGTGGATGAACCGCCCGCGCGCCACATCGACCATCATTCCCACGTGGGAGACGCCGTTGCCGCTGGTGTCGAAGAAGATCAGGTCGCCTTCGCGCAGCGCGTTCGCCTGCACCGGCGTTCCGGTGGCGTATTGCAGGCGGGAGACGCGCGGGATGCCGACGGATACTTCCCGGTACGAGGTCATCGTCAGCCCGGAGCAGTCGATCCCGCTGTGGCTGAGGCCTCCCCAGACGTACGGCGTGCCCAGATAGCTGCGCACCACGTGCTCGAGGCTGGGCCAGATGCGCGGCTGCTCCGGAAGCTGCGGCGGCGCGGGAGGAGCCGGCGGAGCGACCCGCCGCCAATCCTTGGGAAGCTGAGCCGGAGCCCACACCACCTTGGGCGGCGGACCCACGGATACCTGGAACGCACCCTTGTACTCGGGCTCCGGCAACTTCTTGTTCTGCGCCTTCGCATCCGCGAACCTCTGACGTAGCCGCGCCTCGACCGCGCCGGGATGCCCCGGATCCTTTCGCATCCCGTCGAGAAGCCAGGCACCGTAGAGGCGCGTGTCCCATCCCAACCTCGCCGCGTGGACCAGCGCCCACTTGACGGTGCGGAAGGATGCGTCGGACCAGTTGCCGACCATCGCCTCGTGGATCGCGTCCGCCATCACCTCCGCGGGAACGCCCGCTTCGGTGCCGTCCCGATATCCGCTCGCCCACGTGGCGATGGAATCGGCGGGAATCTTCTTCTGGTATCCATAGAGCGCGATCCCGTCGACCGCGTCCGCCGGCGCGCCACGCCAGATCGCCCGATAGGCGGCGAATCCCACCTCCGCGATGCGCCGGGGATCCGCGCGATCGAGCACTCCTTCGGAGATCACGTGCAACAGGGCGCGCGCGTCCTGCGGCTTGTCCGGATCGACGACGTTGAAGGCGTAGTTGGCGAACCGGTCCCTGAGGGCCGCCTCGATGGTTTGCCGGGTCGCCGCGTCCAGGGAGCGATCCTCGAGCAGCCTCGCGTGCACGTACTCCAGGACGTTCTGGCGGGCCGCCGCATGCAGCGGGGGCGCGACGAGGATCGCTACGAGTAGCGATCGTTTCGCCAGGGATGCGCCGAGTTGGAGTAGCCGCGCAGTTCCCAGTATCCGAGCCGGTCCCGCGTCAGAAGCTCGATTCGGTGAATCCACTTGGCTCCCTTCCAGGCGTAGAGCTGGGGCGTGATGATGCGCACCGGCCCGCCGTGCTCGACGGGCAGCGGCCGTCCCTCGGCGGTGTGCACCAGGAGCACGTCATCCTTGAGCGCCTCTTCCAGCGGGAGGTTGGTGGTGTAACCGTCGTAGGCATGCGTCATGAGGTGCGTTGCTTCGGCTTTCGGCCGGGCGAGCGCGATGACCGTCGAGAGCTGCACCCCCTCCCATTCGACGTCCATCTTCGACCAGGTGGTCACGCAGTGGAAGTCACTCGTGTCCTTCACCTGCGGGAGCGCGAGAAAGTCCTTCCAGGAGAGGCGCGCCGGCTCCTCCACGGCGCCGTCGACGATCAGCTCCCATTTCGACAGCGGCACGTTCGGCTGCCGCCCCAGATCCAGGACGGGCCATCCCTGCGTGATCGTCTGCCCTTCGGGAACCTGCGGCATTCCGTGGCGATTCGTCGGGCCGTGTCCCAATGGGCGCGAGTCGGACGCGCCGGCCGTCTGCGCCATGCGGTCCAGGAAGCGCTGCCGCAGCTTCAGGCGGGCCCCGACGATCCGGCTCTCCTTCTCGTCCATGAGGCGATTGTACCCGCGCACCGCGGCGCCGGTTCCGGCATCTCTGGAATGATCTGTTCTTTCAGGTTGTTCACGGTTGGTTGCCCTGCCTGGCACGCCCCTGTACCCTTCGGCCACCCGATGCGACTGCCCATCCTGAGCGAGGACAAGTTCCACGACGAGTGCGGCGTGTTCGGGGTCTTCGGACACCCGGAGGCGTCCAATCTCGCGTATCTGGGCATCCATGCCCTGCAGCACCGCGGGCAGGAATCGGCCGGCATCGCATCCTGGGACGGCGCCACCATCCATCTGCACAAGGCCATGGGCCTCGTCGCGGATATCTTCGGACAGCAGGCGCTCGCCGGCCTGCCCGGCAGCACTGCGATCGGGCACACGCGGTACTCGACCGCAGGCCAATCGAATCTCGCCAACGCCCAGCCGATGGTCGCCCGCACCACCGCGGGACAGGTGGCTGTCGCGCACAACGGCAACCTGGTCAACGCGGAGGAGCTGCGCGCCGAGCTCGCAGCCAAAGGCGCGCTCTTCCAGGGCACCAGCGACACCGAAGTGATCGTGCATCTGCTCGCGCACCAGCGCGAGGGCAGCGTCGAGGATCGCATCCGCAGCGCCCTCGCCAGCGTGCGCGGCGCCTATTCGCTTCTCTTTCTCACCGAGAGGGGCATCGTCGCGGTCCGCGATCCGCTCGGGTTCCGGCCGCTGGTCCTGGGCAAGCTGAAGAACGGGGCAACCGTCTTCGCCAGCGAGACGTGCGCCCTGGATCTCATCGAGGCGGAGTACATCCGTGAAGTCGAGCCCGGCGAGATGGTGGTGGTCGACGCCGAGGGGCTCCGCACCATCCAGAGCTTGCCCCGCCAGCGCTCCGGAAAGTGCATCTTCGAGCTGATCTACTTCGCGCGTCCCGACTCCCAGGTGTTCGGCCGCAGCGTGTACGCGACGCGCAAGGCGTTGGGGAAGCGGCTCGCGATCGAGGCGCCGGTCGACGCGGACGTGGTCGTCCCGGTCCCCGACTCCGGCGTGCCTGCCGCGCTGGGGTACTCGGAGCAGAGCGGCATCCCCTATGATCTGGGGCTGATCCGCAGCCACTACGTGGGGCGCACGTTCATCGAGCCCTCGCAGTCCATCCGCCACTTCGGCGTCAAGCTGAAGCTCAATCCCGTTCCGGCGGTGGTCCGCGGCAAGCGCGTAGTGGTGGTCGACGACTCCATCGTGCGCGGCACCACCAGCCGCAAGATCGTGAAGATGATCCGCGACGCGGGCGCCCGCGAAGTCCACCTGAGAATCAGCGCTCCCCCCACGCGCTGGCCCTGCTACTACGGCATCGACACGCCGGTGCGCAGCGAGCTGATCGCCGCCTCGCACAGCGAGAAGGAGATCGCGAAGTACGTCACCGCGGACTCCCTCGGCTATCTCTCGCGGGACGGCATGCACGAAGCGGCCAAGGCGGAGTCGCGGAGCTTCTGCGACGCCTGCTTCACCGGCGAGTACCTCGTCCAGCTCACGCCGCCCGACGCGGGAGCGCAACCCGTCGGCGAGCACGGCCCCCGCGAGGGCAAGCCGACCGGCGCGGCCGAGAACCTCACCGTTTTGCGCGTGTAGGCCCCGCTACTGCATGGGCGCAGGCCGCCTCTGGCGCCCGCACCTAAGTCGACGGCCGCGCCAAGGGGAGTAGAGTCCGATCGGAGGCCCAGGTGCCCTCGATCATCGACCTGCTCGTCAAGATCCAGATCCTCGACGAGCGCCAGCACGACGCCGTGGAAAGCCGGTCCCGTTCCCCGGCCGGCGGCCACATCGTGCAGCAGGTCGCAGAGATGGGGTACGCCACCGAAGGCACGGTAGCGCGCGCGATCTCCGTCGAGCTCGGGCTGCCCCGGATCGATCTGGCGATGACGCCGCCGGAGCCCGCCGCGCTGGCGCTGCTCGACGCCCGGACCTGCGCGGACCGCTTCGTCCTTCCCATTGCGCTCCGCGAGAGCGGCGAGCTTCTCTGGCTGGCGATGGCGGATCCCACGGACGAGGAGGCCCTCGGGGTCGTCCGTCGCAAGACACAAAAGCGCGTGCGCCCCGCCGTCGCCGGACCGACCGAGATCCTCAGGACCATCCGCACGGCCTATGCGGCGCCGGGGGTAGGTGGCAGCCAGCCCGAGCCCGTGCAGAACGAGCAGCCGGCCGCGATCGAGATCGACAGTGCGGAAGAGGAAACGCCGTTCGAGGTGGTGAACGTCGCCGCCGACATCCAGCAGGCCGACACCCCGCTCTCGCGGATCGCCAAGCAGCTCGGCGTCGACGTCCCGCCGAACATTCCCTCCCGCGGCCACATGGAGGTGCGGGAGGAAGCTGCGCCGAAGACGGATGCGGGTCCCGCTCCGTTCACGGTGCAGGAGCTGTTCGCACCGCTGACCAGGCCCGGGCCCATCTCCAGCGACGACCTCACGGGCGACGACGTCTCCACGCTGGAAGCGCTGCGCGTCTCCATGGAGAAAGGGGCGCTCGTGCTTCGCTCGCTAGCCGAGCTGTGCGTCGAGAAGGGCGTGATCACCCGCGAGGAGATGAAGAAGCGCAGGCCGCCGACGGATCCGGTCAAACCTTCATGACGTCGCGGTGCGTGATCTTGACGTTGGCGCGGTGTTTCTCGGTGAGCCTGCGTCCGAGCTCCTCCGCCAGCGCGACGCTGCGATGGCGGCCGCCCGTGCAACCGATGCTGACCGTGAGGTAGCTCTTTCCCTCGGCCCGGTACTGAGGGATCAGGAAGTGGAGCAGCGACTCCAGCCGGGCGAGGAACTCCTGCGTCTGCGTGCGCTCGAGCACCCACTGCGAGACCCTCGGGTCGTTCCCCGGGTGCGGCTTGAGGCCCTCCACGAAGTACGGATTCGGCAGGAAGCGGACGTCGAACACCAGATCGCTCGCCTCTGGAATCCCGTTGCGGAAGCCGAAGCTCAGCAGGGTCAGGTTGAGCTTGTCGTCGAGGCCTGGTCCGCCGAACTTCGCGGTGATGGCGTCGCGCAGCTCGTGAACGTTCATCCGCGTGGTGTCGACGATCTGGTCGGCGAGAGCGCGGAGCTGCGCCAGCATGCGCCGCTCCTCTGCGATGCCCTCCTCGACGCTGCCGTCCGGGCTGAGCGGATGGCGCCTGCGCGTCTCGGAGAAGCGGCGGATCAGCGCTTCGTCGGCGCAGTCGAGAAAGACCACCTCCAGCTGATGCCCCTCGCGGCGCACCTCGTCCAGCGCCCCCGGGGTGGAATCGAGAAAGCGCCCCTCGCGCGCGTCGACCACGATGGCCAGCCGCTGTACCTCGTCGCTGGTCCCGTGGCTGACCAGCTCGAGCAGCTTGGGCAGCAGCAGCGCCGGCAGATTGTCGATGCAGAAGAACCCCAGGTCCTCCAGCGCCTTCGTCGCAGTCGACTTGCCTGCGCCGGAGAGCCCGGTCACCAGCACGATGCGGTGGGTGTCCGCTCCGCGCTTGGGTGGGTTGTTCTCCCCGAGATCGGCCACTACTCGACCTCGTCGCCGATCCCGCGGGTCAGCGTGGCCTGCGCGATCTCGCGCGAGAGCTTCTCCTGGAACTCCTTGGCGGAGTGATGGCCCTGCAGCTTGAGCAGGTGGTTGCGCGCCGCCACCTCGACGATGGTGGTCAGGTTGCGGCCGGGACGCACCGGGATCACCAGCAGCGGTACCTCGATGTCGAGGATGGTGTACTTCTGCTCCTCGACGCCGAGCCGGTCGTACTCGACCTTGTCGTCCCACTCGACCAGCTCCACCACCATCTCCACCTTCTTGCGCTCGCGCACGGCGGACACGCCGAAGAGGTCCTTGATGTTGATGATGCCGATCCCGCGGATCTCCATGTGGTGCTTGATGATCTCCGATCCGCTCCCGTAGACGGAGCCACCCTGCTTCTTTTTTAGATCCACGATGTCGTCCGCCACCAGGCGGTGGCCGCGGGTCACCAGATCCAGCGCCAGCTCGCTCTTGCCGATCCCGCTCTTACCGAGGATGAGGACGCCGACGCCGATCACGTCGATGAGCACGCCGTGCACGGAGGTGCTGGCGGTGAGCGCCTCCTGGAGGAACCGTTCGATGTTGTCGATGAAGGTGGAGGAGAGATGGCTGGTACGCAGCAGCGGGACGCGGGCGTCGCTGGCCTCGCGCTTCACCCAGTCCTCGACCGGCAGGTTCTTGGTCACCACCAGGCAGGCGATGGGGAGGCGGAAGAGATCGCGCACGCGCTTGAGCGCCTCGTCGTGGCGCAAGGTCGCGAGGTAGCTGATCTCGGTGTTGCCGAACACCTGAAGGCGGTCCTTGTGGATGTGCTCGGTGAAGCCGCTGAGCGCCAGCCCCGGCTTCTGGATGCGAGAGCTGACCACGCGCCGATCGAGACCGCCCTCTCCGGCCAGCAACTCGAGGCGGAGATCGAAATCCAGGTCCTTGACGAGCTGCTCGATCTTGATCGAGTCCATCGACAGCGCAAGCGTAACAGAGCGCGGCGCTCTGCTCTACTTGAAGAGCTGCGGATACCAGCGGAAGGTGCAGGGGCCTGCGGAACCGGCGAGGTCCTGCTCGACCAGGGTGCCGTCGCGACCGATGACGAAGGGCCCCTTGTCCAGGTCCGCCGGGCGCACCTTGCCGCAGGTTTCTCCCGTTGCGGCGAGGATCTCGATCGGTTGACCCGATCCCTGCCGCCGCAGCGCGTATCCCTTCCCACCCGGCAGCAGGAAGAACTCGCGTAGCGTGACGCCGGCGAGCCATCGGGGAGGATCCTCGAAGCCCGCCGTCCGGGGCCGGGCGAGCGCGACGACGGCCGGGTTCCCGTCGAGGTCGTTGCTGGAGACCGCCAGCGTCCCGTCGAGGAGCGGATGCAGCTGTTGCACGGTGCACCGGGCCGGTGCGAACTCGGGGGACGTCCGGCCCCCGTCGCGATCCAGCCAGACGGCGCGGCAGCCGCCATTTGTCGTGGCGAACACCAACAGCGTGTCGCCCGACGTCGTCGTTCCCGCCAGCCAGGTGACATCCTCATCCGCTCCCAGAGGAGGGCCTGTGGCGACGACGGCGGTGGCGGCGAGCCCGGCGTCGGAGTCGAACCGGTCGTAGCGTAGCGCGTACTGCGCAGCGGATCTCTGCACTTCGAACGTGACCATGCTCCCGCCGGCGGGGTCGGCGACGACGGTCCGCCCTGCTCTGGTCGGCGTCTCGAGAGACTCCGCTCCTTGATGCGTGAGACTGTGCAGATCGATCTCGCC
>Ga0209474_10000204_pt1 | contig 72884 bp, 67 predicted proteins | sample GraSoiAngelo_145_FD_185902 | JGI IMG/M metagenome (GOLD analysis project Ga0209474, IMG submission 185902) | Grasslands soil microbial communities from the Angelo Coastal Reserve, California, USA - 14_1009_05_20cm (SPAdes) (version 2) | ecosystem: Environmental > Terrestrial > Soil > Grasslands...
GGGATGGAACTGGCTCCCGATGAACCAGGGGTGGTCGCGGAGCTCGATCATCTCGACCAGCCCACCGTCGGGCGAGAGGCCCGAGAGCACGAGCCCGCCCGCCTCGAGCCGCTCCCGACAGGCGTTGTTGAACTCGTAGCGGTGGCGGTGGCGCTCGGAGACCTTCCTGCGGTTGTAGACCTTGCGCGCGAGCGAGCCCTCGAGCAGGTCGCACGGATAGGCGCCGAGCCGCATCGTGCCGCCCTTCTGGGTGAGGCCGCGCTGCGTCGTCATGAGGTCGATCACCGGGTGCGGCGTGGTCGGGTCCACCTCGGTCGAGTTGGCGCGCTCGAGGCCGCACACGTGGCGCGCGAACTCGATGACCGCCATCTGCATCCCGAAGCAGATGCCGAGGAAGGGGATCTTCTGCTCGCGCGCCCAACGGACCGCCGTGATCTTGCCCTCGGTGCCCCGTGGGCCGAAACCCATCGGCACGAGGATCGCGTCGGCGTCCCGCACGCTCTCCGGGAGCCCGTCCTGCTCGATCTTCTCCGAGTCGACGTAGGTGACCTCCACCCGGCACTCGTTGGCGATGCCGCCGTGCGCGAGCGCCTCGTTGAGGCTCTTGTAGGAGTCGGTCAGGTCGACGTACTTGCCGACCATCGCGATGCGCACCGTGTCCTTCGGGTTCTTGATGGCCGCCACGATGCGCCGCCAGCGGGCCAGGTTGGGCGAGCCGGTGAAGATGTTGAGCTTCTCGACGATGCGCTCGTCGAGGCCGTCGGCGTGGAAGAGGAGCGGCAGCTCGTAGATGGTCGGCGCGTCCGGCGCGCTGATGACGCTCGACTCGTCCACGTTGCAGAAGAGCGCGATCTTGGCCTTCACCTTCTTCTCGAGCGGCTGCGCGGCGCGGCAGAGGAGGAGGTCGGGCTGGATGCCGAGCCCGGTGAGCTCCTTCACGCTGTGCTGCGTGGGCTTGGTCTTGAGCTCGCCGGCGGTCGAGATGAAGGGCACGAGCGTCAGGTGCACGTAGAGCGCGTTCTGGCGGCCGACCTCCCAGCCGAACTGGCGGATGGCCTCGATGAAGGGCAGGCTCTCGATGTCGCCCACGGTCCCGCCCACCTCGCAGATGCAGACGTTGGCGCCCTCGGCCGCCTCGCGGAGGCGGCGCTTGATCTCGTCGGTGATGTGCGGGATCACCTGCACCGTGCCGCCCAGGTAGTCGCCGCGTCGCTCCTTCGAGATCACGGTGTCGTAGACCTGGCCGGTGGTGAGGTTGTTGCGCCGGCCCATCCGGGTCGAGACGTAGCGCTCGTAGTGGCCGAGATCGAGGTCGGTCTCGGCGCCGTCGTCGGTGACGAACACCTCGCCGTGCTGGAAGGGGCTCATCGTCCCGGGGTCGACGTTGATGTACGGGTCCATCTTGACGAGCGTCACCTTGAGGCCGCGCGCCTCGAGGAGCGCCCCCATCGACGCCGAGGCCACGCCCTTGCCGAGCGAGGACACGACGCCGCCGGTGACGAAGATGAACTTGGTCTTCGAGCCGTTCTGTTTCGTCATCGTCCGCCCCCGTCCACCATGGCTCGCGCCCGCTCGAGGTCCGCCTGGGTGTCGACCTCGATGAGCGGCTCCGCTTGCTGCCACTCGACCAGCCCGATCGCAACCCCGTGCTCGAGCGCACGGAGCTGCTCGAGCTGCTCCCGGCGCTCGAGCGGCGAGGGCCGCAGCGCCGCCAGGCGGAGGAGCACGTCGCGCCGGAAGGCGTACATGCCGACGTGCCTGAGCCCGAACGGCTCCCCCGCGGACCGCGCGCCGTCGCGATCGTGCGGGATCGGGCTCCGGGAGAAGTAGAGCGCCCGGCCGTCGACGTCCGCGACCACCTTCACCACGTGCGGCGACCGCCACTCGGCCTCGTCGCGGATCGGCATGGCGAGCGTCACCATGGGGAGGGCGGCATCCGTGGCGAGGCGGGCGACCAGGCGCTCCACCATGGCCGGCTCGACGAAGGGCAGGTCGCCCTGCACGTTCAGCACGACGTCGGCCTCCAGACGCGCGGCGACCTCGGCGAGCCGGTCGGTCCCCGTCGGGTGGTCGGGCCGCGTCATCGCCACCTCCACCCCGGTCGGCAGCACGGCGTCGCGGATGCGGGGGTCGTCCGTCGCGACGATGACCCGCCCGAGGCCGCGCGCGCGCCGCGTGCGCTCGGCGACGTGGCAGATCATGGGCCGTCCGCCGATCAGCGCCAGCGCCTTTCCCGGCAGGCGGCTCGACTGATAGCGGGCTGGGATGACGGCCACGGCGCGCGCGTCCATAAAATGAAAAACCGCAGCCGAGGCCGGCGTACGAAGCTGGCCGCGACGTGAAGCGATGCGGCACTCGATCGGACCACCGGGACCGGCTACGGGATTTCACTATAAGAGGGCGTGATCCACCGTGTCAATTGACTCCGGGGGCCCGTGCGCTGCTCGCGCGCTGCGCGCGCTGCGCTGCTCCGATGCCCCCGGACCCCGTCGGCCGGCGTGGCGCCTGCGGCGCCGGCCTCCGCACGTCTAGGCGGTGCGGGCGCCTCGCGCGGCGGAGCCGCGCTGCGGCGCGATGCCGGCAACACGGGCGGTGAGTCCATACCCAGTGTGCGGGTCGGGAAAGTGGCGGTGCGCCTTGGCCCGTCGCCGCCTCCCCGTGTTACACAGGCCGTCCGCAGGTCAAGCGGCGAGGGAAGAGGATGAACCGTGCCGAAAATCGTACGAATAGCCGTTAGATTGGTATGCTCCATCCTCCTCGTCGTGGCGGGATGCAGTGCCTCGTACCACTCCCGCGAACTTCACTCCGAGCGGGACCGCCAGATGACCCTGGGAGTCGTCCAGAAGGAGATCCGTCGCGGCCTCTCCCAAGCGGACGTCGCGGAAGCCCTCGGCTCACCGAACATTGTGAACGTCAGCCCATTTGGTCAGCAGACGAAGGTCCGGGTGAACGTCCAGGAGACCATCAAGACTTGGCCGGACAACACGGAGCGAACGGCGCCAGTGGACGACCCGGCGTTCTATCGAGACTTCTTCGCGCGGGTAGACAAGGGCATCTTCATCCAGAAGGAGAAGCTGTAGTTCGACGCCCTCTGTCCGGTTGGCGGTAGCGCGCGTTCTACGCTTGTGACGCCGTGCGGGCCGCGTCGAGCCGGTCGAGTCCCTGCGCGCCGAGCGCGGTGCGGCGGGCGTGCCGGATGCCGTCGATGCCGCCGCGCTCGGCGCTGAGCTGCGACCAGGCCGGCGAGCCGTCGGCAAGGGCGGCTTGAATCTCCTCGCCGCTCGCGCCCGCCGTCGCCGCAGCCCCCCGCGCTCGCCGCCTCGAAGCCGCAATGTGGCTTCCAGGGCGCGGGGCGGGGCGGTTCCGGGCCGGGATGGGCTGCGCCCGCGGCAGGGCTGTGCCAATGCCTCCGCGGCCTGCTCGGCGTCCTGCAGGCGGCTCGGACACCCGGTCGTTCGACTTCCGCCGCCGGTAGTCGCGACAACCCTGGAAAGGGATGATGGGTCAGGTTTGACCGGTGGGCCCTCGTCGAGTGGCTGACCCACTATCTCTGCATTGACTGCAGCGGGGCCTCGGGACCGCAGCGCGGCGCAGCCGCGCGAGGCAGCGGGAGCGCGCGGAGCCGGGCGCGGCTTTGCCGCGCCCGAGCGACGGGGTCCGGGGGCATCGGAGGACCGCAGCGCGGCGCAGCCGCGCGAGGCAGCGGGAGCGCGCGGAGCCGGGCGCGGCTTTGCCGCGCCCGAGCGACGGGGTCCGGGGGCATCGGAGGACCGCAGCGCGGCGCAGCCGCGCGAGGACCGCACGGGCCCCCGGAATCGGATTGACTCGCGGCGCAGTGTGCTCATAGTCAGCGCGTGGAGTCCGCCGCGAAGGAGACGGCCGTGCTGCGAGCAGGTGGCCCCGGGGACGCCGAGTTCGTGGCGGATCTCGCGCGGACGGCGTTCAGCGCGTACGGGGAGTATGACCGCGTGCTGCCGCACTGGCTCGGGACGCGTGGCGTCGCGACCGTCGTGGCGGAGAAGGAGGGCGCCCCGGCGGGGTTCGCGATGGTCGGCATGCGGCCGGGCCTGTACCTGGGCCGGGCGGACGCCGAGCTCCTGGCGCTCGCGGTGGCCATGAATGCTCGGCGGCGCGGGATCGGGCGGGCGCTCGTGCGCGAGGCGATCGCGATCGCCGAGCGCTGGCGGGTGCGCGGCATCCGCCTGCACACCGCCGAGACGAACCGCGTGGCACAGCGGCTGTTCGCCGCCGAGGGGTTCCTCGCCGAGGCCAGCCGTGAGGGCTTCTATCCGAACGGCCAGGGCGCCGTCGCCATGCGCCGGCCGGTGGACCGGCGGCGCCGCCCGCGGCGCTGACGCACCCGCTTCCGCTGGCCACCACGCGACGCCCGTGGTAGCGAGCCGACCATGGACCTGAGCTATACGCCCGAGGAGCGCGCCTTCCAGCACGAGGTGCGCGCCTGGCTCAAGCGCAACATGCCGAAGCGCGAGCCGGACGAGCGGCCGATGGATTTCCAGGACCCGCGGCGCATCGCGCGGGGGAAGGCGTGGCAACGGAAGCTCTACGAGGCGGGGTACGTGGCCATGAGCTGGCCCCGTGAGTACGGCGGCCAGGGCGCCGACGTCATGCGCCAGACCATCGTCAACGAGGAGATGGTACGTGCTCGGGCGCCCGGCCTGATCGGCCTCATGGGCATTCAGATGGTGGGGCCGACGCTCATCACCCATGGCTCCGAAGCGCAGCGCCGGCGCTACCTCCCGAAGATCCTCACCGCCGAGGAGATCTGGTGTCAGGGGTATTCGGAGCCGGGATCGGGCTCCGACCTCGCGTCGCTCCGCACGCGGGCGGAGCTCCGCGGCGACGAGTTCGTCGTGAACGGGCAGAAGGTCTGGACGTCGAACGCGCAGTTCGCCGACTGGATGTTCTGCCTCGTGCGCACGGACCCGGAGGCGCCGAAGCACCGCGGCATCTCCTACCTGCTGATCGACATGAGGACTCCCGGCATCACCGTGCGACCGCTCGTCCAGATGACCGGCGACGCCGGCTTCAACGAGGTCTTCTTCGAAGACGTCCACGTGCCGCGCGAGAACGTGGTCGGCGGCCTCAACAACGGCTGGACGATCGCCAACGCGACGCTCTTCCACGAGCGCAACATGCTCGGCTCGACGGCGCGCACCCAGCAGGTCTTCCAGGGGCTCCTCCGGCTGGCGCGTACGCACGGGCGGGGCGGACGGCCGGCGAGCGCCGATCCCGTCATCCGCCGCCGCCTCGCCGACCTGGCGATCCGCGTCGAGACCATGAAGCTCGAGGCCTACCGGCAGCTGACCGACACCCTGCGCGGCAGGCCTCCCGGCATCGCCGCCTCCGTGAGCAAGCTCGTCACCACCGAGCTGAACCACGACCTCGCCGAGGCAGCGCTCGACATCCTCGGCTCCTACGGCCCGCTGGCGCGCGGCAACCGGCGCGCCCGCGACGGCGGCGCCTGGCCGCTCGACTTCATGTACACGCTCGGGCTCATCATCGGGGGCGGCACGTCGCAGATCCAGAAGAACATCATCGCCGAGCGCGGGCTCGCGATGCCGCGCGAGCTGCGCGCGTGATCGACTTCGGACTCTCCGAAGACCAGGATGCCCTCCAGCGCGCGGCGCGCGAGTTCCTCGCCGCGGAGTGCCCACCCTCGGTCGTGCGCGACACGGCCAAGCAGCCCGACGGCGTGCCGCGCGGGCTGTACGCCAAGATGGCGGAGCTCGGCTGGATGGGGCTCGTCGTGCCGGAGGCGCAGGGGGGCCTCGGGCTCGGGACGCTCGAGCTCGCCGTGGTCCTCGAGGAGCTCGGCCGCGTCGCGGCGCCGGGCCCGTTCCTCTCGACCCAGCTCGTGATCGCAGCCCTCGTGCGCGCCGGCAGCGCCGACCAGCGGCGAGCATGGCTACCCGGTCTGGTTGCGGGCCGGGCCTTCGCGAGCCTTGCCTACCTCGAGGAGAGCGATCGTCACGACGCCGGCGGCGTCACGCTGCGCGCGCGCCGGACGCGCGACGGCTACGCCCTGGCCGGCGCCAAGCTCTTCGTGCTCGACGCCCCGGGCGCCGACCTCTTCCTGGTGGCGGCGCGGACGCGAGCGGGCGCCGGCCCGGCGGGCGTGTCGCTCTTCCTGGTGCCGCGCAAGGCTGCCGGTGTGCGCGTGCGGCCCGAGGAGACGATCGACCTGACGCGCCGGGTGGGGGAGGTGACGCTGCGCGACGTCGCGGTGCCGCGCGGCGCGCTGCTCGGCGGGGAGGGAAAGGCCTGGCCGCTCCTCGAGCGCCTGCTCGACCTCGGCGCCATCGGCATCGCGGCCGACAGCCTCGGCGGCGCCGAGCGCGCTCTCGAGATGGCGGTCGAGTACTCGAAGACGCGGGAGCAGTTCGGCCGCAAGATCGGCTCGTTCCAGGCGGTCAAGCACATGGCGGCGGAGGTGGTCGCCGAGGTCGAGCCGGCCCGCTCGCTGGTCTGGTACGCGGCCTACGCGTTCGACCACCGGCCACGCGAGGCGGCGCGGGCCGCGACCGTCGCCAAGGCGCGGCTCGGCGACGTCTACGCCCGCGCCGCCCGTCGGGCGGTCGAGATGCACGGCGGCGTCGGCTTCACCTGGGAGCACGACCTGCACCTCTGGTTCAAACGGGCGCGCTGGAACCGGGTGGCGTTCGGAGACCCGGACCACCATCGCGAGCGGCTCGCCCAAATCGATCGATACTGATCGACCGCCACCGGGCTCCCGGCGCCTCCTCGGGTCAGGTGCCCGTGCGGGCGAGGCGGCCCCTCGCGGCGAGGCGCGCCACCGCCGACGCCAGCTCCGCGGGCTCCGCCGGCTTCGCCATGTGGGCCTGGAACCCGGCCGCCAGCGTGCGCTCGCGATCCTGCGGGCGGGCGTGGCCGCTGAGCGCGAGCGCCGGCACGGGCCGCGCGCCGCCTGCCTCGAGCTCACGCATGCGTGCGAGGAGGCCGTAGCCGTCGATGCCCGGCATCGCGAGGTCGCTCACCAGGACGTCCGGTCGAGCGAGCGGGAGCGCCTCGAGGGCTTCCGCGGCGGAGGCGACGGCGGTGACGCGGGCGCCGCACTCCTCGAGGAACATGGCGAGCGAATCGCGGGCATCGAGGGCATCGTCCACGACAAGGACCGAGAGGCCCCGGAGCGAAGGGAGCACCTTCGTGGAGTCGCCGGGAGCCACGGCCGGGGGCTCGACGAGGTCGAGGAGCGGAAGTGGCTGGGTAACGGTCCCACCGCAACCTGCCATGGTCCTCAGTCAGTGCCTTTCGGAGACAGTCTTCAATACCGCTTTGCCCGCCGCCGTGCTCTGGTGAAGATGGGATCATCTCCCCCCGCGGCGAGCGCCGGCGCGCCGACGGTTGCGGGCAAGATCCTGGCCAAGTTAGAGATGGAGGCGCTCGGCGAGGAGCGCAACCGCCCATTCGAGACCGGATCTCCGCGCGCGCTGCGCGCGCGGCCGAGCGAAGCGAGCGAGGAGTGAGGACCCGGGCTTCACCCGCCGGGGCGAGGGGCGGGGAGCCCCTCGCTGATCTAATTCCGCTGCGCCGTCGGACGCACGAGGACGTCGTGCACCTCGACGTGGGGCGGCTGGCTGAGGATCCAGACGATCGCCGCCGCCACGTCGCGCGCCTCGAGCACCTTGAAGCGGCCGTACGTCTCGGCCGCGGCTTCCGGACGGCCGGCAAAGACCTCGGCGAACTCCGTCTCGACGTGACCCGGTGACACGGCCGAGACGCGGATCGGGCTCTGGCGGGCGCGGAGCTCCTGGCGGAGCCCCTCGGTCAGCGCACGCACCGCGAACTTGGTCGCCGCATACATGGCGGCGTCGGGACTCGGGATGCGATGCGCGGCCATCGAGGACACGTGCACGACGTGGCCGGCCACCCCGCGCCGCTCCATGTCCTGGATCGCCTCGCGCGTCGCGATCGCGAGCCCGAGCACGTTCACCTCGAGCATCTCGCGCCAGAGCTCGGTCGGCGCCGAGGCGAGCGGCGCGCGCCGCCCGAGGCCGGCGGCGTTCACGAGCACGTCGACGCCGCCGAAGCGGTCGCGCGCCAGCGCGAACAGACGGACCACGTCGGCCTCGCGGCGCATGTCGGTGGCCGCGACGGCGACCGCGGCGCCACGGCCGCCGAGCTCGGCGGCGAGCGCCTCGAGCCGGTCCATCCTCCGCGCGCCGAGGACGACAGCGGCGCCCGCCTCGGCGAGCGCGCGCGCCGTGGCCGCGCCGATGCCGCTCGACGCGCCCGTGACCATCACCGTTCGGCCGACGAGTGCGCCGGACACGCGCGGCTTGTAAGTCCCCTTGACCTGCCCCGTCAATCGGTGTGAGTTTCGCGGCATGCCGGTCAACCTTTCCTACGTCGGGAAGCGCATGGAGGCCGTCACCCACACCTACGACGAGCGCGACGTGATGCTCTACGCGCTCGGCGTCGGCGCCGGGCCGGACGACCTCCAGTTCGTCTACCAGCGCGACTTGAAGGTGCTGCCGACCTTCGCGGTCATCCCGGCGTTCCCCGCCATGCTGAACCTCGGCGGCGCCATGGAGGTGAACCCCGTGATGGTGCTGCACGGCGAGCAGCGCATCGAGCTGCACGCGCCGATCCCCACCAGCGGCAGGATCACCACCACCCCCACCATCAAGGCGATGTACGACAAGGGCAAGGGCGCGCTCGTGCTCGTCGAGACCGAGAGCGTCGACGAGAAGGGCCGTCTCCTCTTCCGGAACACCTCGGGCATCTTCGCGCGCGGCGAGGGCGGCTTCGGCGGCGAGCGTGGCCCGAGCGGCCCGCGCAACGTGCCTCCGAACCGGCCGCCCGACAAGTCGATCGCCATGGCGACGCGGCCCGAGCAGGCGCTGCTCTACCGGCTCTCGGGCGACATGAACCCGCTGCACGCCGACCCCGAGTTCGCCCGCATGGCCGGCTACGAGCGGCCGATCCTGCACGGGCTCTGCACCTTCGGCTTCGCCGGCCGTGCGGTCCTGCGCGCCTGGTGCGGGAACGACCCCGCGCGTCTCAAGTCCTTCGAGGTCCGCTTCTCCGGGGTCGTCTACCCCGGCGAGACGATCACCACCGACATGTGGGAGGTCTCTCCGGGGCGGATCGTCCTGACGGCGAAGACCGAGCGGGGCGAGGCGGTGCTGACCGGCGCGGCCGCCGAGGTCGCCAGCTGAGGAGAGTGCGTCTCCCGCTCGCCGGTGCGGCGCTCGCCCTCGGCTGCGCGCGCCAGGCGCCGCCTCCGCCGCCCGCTCCCCCGCCCCCCCCGCCGCTCACCGAGGAGTCGCTCGCCCCGTCCACCACGGCGGAGTTCCAGATCGGTCCGATCAAGGAGACGGCGACCGCCGACGGCGCCGCGGTGTTCGTCGAAGGCACGGTACGCAACGTCGGCTCGCGGCCGAGCCGCGACGTCAAGGTGTCGGTCGAGGGACTCGATTCGGACGGCACGCGCGTCGTCTCCGTCGACACGCTGCCGACTCCCCAGGCGATCGCCCCCGGCACCTCCGCCACCTTCGTCGTACGTCTGCCCAACGACCCCGCGGTGCGCACGTACCACGTGGTGGCGATCGGGCGATAGGCGCGCATGCAACCGCCTGCGGGCCGTCTCGCGATCGGAGACCGGGTGGAGGCGCCGGGCGGCCGTCGCGGTCGGGTGGTGGCGGCGGCGCTGATCGCCTCGAACGGCGCCTGGCGCTATACCCTCGCGCTCGATGACGGCGGCAGCGCCGAGTATCTCGACTTCGAGCTGCGGCGCCTGCCGGGCGCCTGAGGGACGGCGATGGCCTACGAGCAGATCCTCCACGAGGTGGTCGACGGGGTGCTGACGATCACGCTCGATCGGCCCGAGAAGCTGAACGCCTTCACGCCGACGATGATGCGCGAGCTGATCGACGCCTTCGATCGGGCCGACGCGGACGACGCCGTGCGCGCCGTCATCGTGACCGGCGCGGGGCGCGCGTTCTGCGCCGGCGCGGACCTCTCGGGAGGCGGCGGGACCTTCGACAACACGGCCCGCGACACGCTCGAGACGCACCGCGACGGCGGCGGCCTCGTGGCGCTGCGCATCTTCGAGTCGAAGAAGCCGGTCATCGCCGCGATCAACGGCCCGGCCGTCGGCGTGGGGATCACGATGACCCTGCCGATGGACGTGCGCCTGGCTTCGACGGCGGCGCGCATGGGCTTCGTCTTCGCCCGCCGCGGCATCGTCCCCGAGGCGTGCAGCAGCTGGTTCCTCCCGCGCGTCGTCGGCATCAGCCGCGCGGCCGAGTGGGTGTACACGGGACGCATCTTCTCCGCCGAGGAGGCGCTTGCCGGAGGGCTCGTGAGCCGCATCGTGCCGCCCGCGGACCTGCTCGCGACGGCGCGTGGGCTGGCCCGAGAGATCGCCGACAACACCTCCGCGGTCTCCGTCGCCCTCTCCCGGCAGCTCCTCTGGCGCATGCTCGGCGCCGACCATCCCATGGAGGCGCACCAGGTCGACTCGAGAGCCATCTACTGGATGGGCAGCTCGGCCGACGCCCGCGAGGGGGTGGCCGCCTTCCTCGAGAAGCGCCCGGCGCGCTTCACGCTCCGGCCGAGCGCGGATCTCCCCGGGTTCTACCCGTGGTGGCCGCCGCGCCCGTTCAGGTGAGCTGGTAGCCGAGGCCGCGGCTCGACGCGGCCTATATTCGCGGGCGGCGACGCGGGTTGCCGGTCCGGAACCGAGCCGGTAAAAACAGGCGGTGGTGACCGGCGACGAGATCCGCCAAGGCTTCCTGGACTTTTTCCGGGAGCGCGGCCACACCGTCGTCCCGAGCGCCCCGCTCGTCCCCGAGGACGATCCGAGCCTGCTCTTCGTCAACGCCGGCATGGTGCAGTTCAAGCAGGTGTTCCTCGGCAAGGAGCGGCGGCCCTACACGCGTGCCGCCGACGCGCAGAAGTGCCTCCGCATCAGCGGCAAGCACAACGACCTCGAGCAGGTGGGGCGCGACACGTACCACCACACCTTCTTCGAGATGCTCGGTAACTGGTCGTTCGGCGACTATTACAAGCGCGAGGCGATCGCGTGGGCGTGGGAGCTCCTGACCCGCGTCTGGAAGCTCCCGAAGACCGCGCTCTGGGCGACGGTGCACACGACCGACGACGAGGCGGCGGCGCTGTGGACGCAGGTGACCGACGTCGACGGAGCGCGGGTGCTGCGCTTCGACGCCGAGAACTTCTGGGAGATGGGCGAGACGGGCCCGTGCGGGCCTTGCTCGGAGGTCCACATCGATCGCGGTCCCGACGCCTGCGACCACCGCGCCGACCCGGCACACCGCTGCGGCGTGAACGCCGGCTGCGCGCGCTTCATCGAGATCTGGAACCTGGTCTTCATCCAGTACAACCGGGACGAGGCGGGGAAGCTCACCGAGCTGCCCGCGAAGCACGTCGACACCGGCATGGGTCTCGAGCGGGTGGCGTCGCTGCTGCAGGGCGTTTCCACCAACTACGACTGCGACCTGCTGCGCGGCATCATCTCCCGCATGGAGAAGCTCTCGGGCAGGCGCTACGGACGCTCCGCCGCCGACGACGTCTCGCTCAGGGTCATCGCCGACCACGGCCGGGCCGTCACCTTCCTCATCACCGACGGTGTGCTGCCGTCGAACGAGGGCCGCGGCTACGTGCTCCGCCGCCTGCTCCGCCGCGCGGCGCGCCACGGCAAGCTCCTCGCGCTCGACCGGCCCTTCCTGCACGAGGTGGTGGCCGCGGTGGTCCACACCATGGGACGCGCCTACCCCGAGGTCGTCGAGCGGCAGGGCCGCATCGTGGAGGTGGTGCGGGACGAGGAGGAGAGGTTCGCCGCCACGCTCGACCGCGGGCTCGCGCTGCTCGAGAGCGAGGTCGAGCGGGCCCGCCGCGCGGGCGACCGTACGCTGTCCGGCGAGGTGGCGTTCCGCCTCTACGATACCTACGGGTTCCCGCTCGACCTCACCGAGGACATCCTCGCGGCCGAGGGACTCGTCGCCGACCGCGCGGGCTTCGAGCGCGCCATGGAGGCGCAGCGCCAGCGGGCGCGCGGCGCCAAGCGCTTCGCCGACGCCGAGGCAGCGCCCGAGATGATTGCGCCGCCCGCGGGCCTCGGCACGCGCTTCGTCGGCGACCGCGTCGTCGAGTGGGAGTCGGAGGTGCTCGCGCTCGTGGCCGCCGGCCGTGAGACGCGCGGTCCGCTCGGCGCCGGCGCCGAGGTCGACGTGGTCACCGCGGAGACGCCCTTCTACGCCGAGTCGGGCGGACAGGTCGGTGACCGTGGCTGGCTCGAGACGCGCGACGGCGCGACGCGCATCGAGGTCCTCGACACGCAGCGGATCGCCCCGACGGTCGTCGCGCACCGCGGCGTCGTCCGGCAGGGGGCGGTGTCGGTCGGCGACCGCCTCCGCATGCGCATCGACGTCGCCCGGCGCGAGGCGGCGCGCCTCAACCATTCCGCCACCCATCTGGTGCACGCCGCGCTCCGCCGCCAGCTGGGGCCGCACGTCCGCCAGGCGGGCTCGCTCGTCACCCCCGAGCGGCTGCGTTTCGACTTCAGCCACACCCGTCCGGTGGGCGAGGGGCCGCTCGGTGAGATCGAGGACCAGGTGAACAGCCAGATCCGGGCCAACCTCGAGGTGTGGGCCGAGGAGATGTCCTACGACCAGGCCATCAAGGCGGGCGCGCTCGCCTTCTTCGGCGAGAAGTACGGCGACCGGGTGACGGTCGTGCACATGGGCGACTACTCGGTGGAGCTCTGCGGCGGCACGCACGTCGCCCGCACCGGCGACATCGGCCTCTTCAAGGTGCGCGGCGAGGCGGGGGTGGCGGCCGGCGTGCGCCGGCTCGAGGCCGTGACCGGCGAGGGCGCGCTCGACCTGGTCCGCCGCCACGAGGCGGTGCTGCGCGAGGTCGCCACGCTGCTGCGTGGCCCGGAGGAGGAAGCGGCGGCGAAGCTCGAGAAGCTCCTCGCGCAGCAGCGCGATCTCGAGAAGCGCATCGCGGAGCTCCAGGGCAAGCTCGCCGGCGGCGCCACGCGCGACGTCCTCGCCGACGCCCGCCGCGTCGACGGCGTCACGGTTCTGGCGACGCGCGTCGACGGGCTCGACGACAAGGGGCTGCGCGAGATGGCCGACCGGCTGCGCGAGCGGATCAAGTCGGGCGTCGTCGTGCTCGGCACGGCGCAGGGCGAGCGGGCGTTGCTCCTCGCCGCCGTGACCAAGGACCTGATCGGCCGCTTCCACGCCGGCAACATCATCAAGCAGCTCGCGCCGCTGGTGGGTGGGGGTGGCGGCGGGCGCCCCGATTTCGCGCAGGCGGGCGGCAAGGACCCCGCCCGGCTCGACGAGGCGCTGGCCGCCGCCTACGACCTGCTCGGCGCCGGGGGCCGCTGAACCCTTGGCCGAGCCCGGCCCCGCGCCCGTCCCCCTCCGCTTCGACGACCCGCGGCTCTTCCGCGAGCTGCTCGGCCAGCACGACGAGCACCTGAAGACGCTCGAGCGGCACGTCGGCATCCGCATCGACGTCACCGACCAGACGCTCAGCCTGGCCGGCGATCCGATCGAGACCGAGCTCGCCAGCCGCGTCCTCGTCCAGCTCTACGGCCTCCTCGAGCAGGGCTATCCCATCTACCCCGCCGACGTGGACTACGCGATCCGCATCCTGTCGAGCGACCGCAACGCCAAGCTGCGCGACATCTTCCTCGACACGGTCTTCATCTCGGCGCACAAGCGGGTGATCACGCCGAAGAGCGTGGCGCAGAAGGCCTACATCGACGCCATCCGCGGCTACGACATCGTCTTCGGGATAGGGCCAGCGGGCACCGGGAAAACGTATCTAGCTATGGCGATGGCCGTCGCCGAGCTCATGAAGAACAGCTTCTCCCGCATCATCCTCACGCGCCCCGCCGTGGAGGCGGGCGAGAAGCTCGGCTTCCTCCCCGGCGACCTCGCCGAGAAGGTGAACCCGTATCTCCGGCCGCTCTACGACGCGCTCCACGACATGGTCGACTTCGACCGCGCCCGCAAGCTGGTCGAGCGCGGGACGATTGAGGTCGCGCCGCTCGCCTTCATGCGCGGCCGCACCCTGAACGACTCCTTCGTGATCCTCGACGAGGCCCAGAACACGACCACCGAGCAGATGAAGATGTTCCTGACCCGCCTCGGCTACGGCTCGAAGGCGGTCATCACGGGCGACGTCACGCAGGTGGACCTGCCGGCCGGCAAGCTGTCGGGGCTCAAGGAGGCGCAGGCGATCCTGCGCGACATCCCCGGTATCGAGTTCGTCACCTTCACCGAGCGCGACGTCGTCCGCCATCCCCTGGTGCAGCAGATCATCACCGCCTACGAGCGGGCCGAGCGATGAGCGCCGGCGGTCCGGCGGTCGGCGTGTCGATGCGGGGCCGCCGGGCGCCGGCGCTGGCGGCCCGGCTCGCACGGAGCGCGCGCCGCCTGCTCCGGGCGGTGGGCCTCGGCCGCGCCGAGCTCTCCGTGCTCCTCGTCTCCGACCGGGAGATGCGGCGGCTGAACCGCCGCTGGCGCGGGCGCGACCGCCCGACGGACGTGCTCGCCTTCGCGCAGACCGAAGGACCCGCCGGCGCCCCCGACGGCCTCCTCGGCGACGTCGTCATCTCGGTCGACACTGCCCGCCGCCAGGCAGCCGGGCGCGGCGAGACGCTCGGCCGCGAGGGCGAGCGTCTCCTGATCCACGGCTTCCTCCACCTCCTCGGCTACGACCACGAGCGCTCGGCGGCCGAGGCCCGGCGGATGGCGCGCCGCGAGCGGGCCCTGGCACGCGTGCTCGAGCCCGGCGCTCCGCGCGAGAGCTGAAGCCGGTGGCGACCGTCTCGCTCAGCCGCAACGGGGGACCCGCCCTGGCGGTCGCCCGCGGCCCGCGCCGCGCGGCGCGCGTCGGGCTCGCGGTCGCGAGCGGGCTCGTCCTGGCCTCCGCCTTCCCGCCGCTCGACCTCGAGTTCCTCGGGTGGATCGGGCTCGTGCCGCTGCTCCGCGCCTGCCGGGGCCTCGGGCCGCGGGCCGCCTTCGGTACGGGCTGGCTCGGCGGCGCCGTCTTCTACCTCGCGATCGTCTACTGGGTGGTGCACACGATCAGCGCGTACTCCGCGGTCCCGTTCGCGCTCGCGGTGGCGATCCTCCTGCTCATGGTGAGCGTGCTCGCCTGCTACATGGGCGCCTTCACCGCGGGCCTCGCCTGGCTCGCGGCGCGCGGCCTCCCCGTCGTCTGGCTCGCGCCGCCGCTCTGGGTGGCGCTCGAGTGGCTGCGCTCCTGGTTCTTCATCGGGTTCCCGTGGGCGGCGCTCGGCTACTCGCAGTATCGGTACCATGACCTCGCACAGATGGCCGAGGTGACCGGCGTGTACGGCATCTCGGCGGTCCTCGTGCTGTTCAACCTGGTGGCGGTCGCCGTGCTCGGGGAGCGCGGGCCGGGCCTCAGACGGCTCGTACCGGCGCTGGCGGTGCTGACGCTCCTGGTGACCGTGTTGCCAGTCGCGGGCTGGCGCCGCGCGGCCGCGCTCGCGGGCCGCACGGCCGGACACGTCCGGGTCGCGCTGGCGCAGGGCAACGTCGAGCAGGACCACAAGTGGGACCCGGCCTACCAGGACGAGACCCTGGCGCGGTACCGCCAGCTGACGCGCGCCGCGCTCGCCGCGCGGCCCGACCTCATCGTGTGGCCGGAGACCGCGACGCCGTTCTTCTTCCAGGAGCCCGGCCCACTGCGCCAGGATGTCCTCGACCTCGCGACCGAGAGCCGGGCGTACCTGCTCTTCGGCAGCCCCGCGTACCGGCAGAGTTCCAGGGGTGCACTCCAGGAGCTCAACCGGGCCTACCTCGTCTCGCCCGACGGTCGCGAGGTCGCCACGTACGACAAGATCCAGCTCGTGCCCTTCGGCGAGTACGTGCCCTTCGAGGCCGTCCTCTTCTTCGTGCAACGGCTCGTGGTCGCGATCGGCGACGTCGTGCCGGGCCACGAGCCGACGGTGTTCCGGCTCCCCGCCGGACGCTTCGGGGTCCTCATCTGCTACGAGGACGTCTTTCCGGCGCTCACCCGGCGCTTCGTCGCGGGCGGCGCCGACTTCCTGGTCAACGTGACCAACGACGCCTGGTTCGGCCGCACGTCGGCGCCCTACCAGCACCTCGCGCAGGCCACCCTGCGCGCGGTGGAGAACCGCGTGCCGCTCGTGCGCGTCGCCAACACCGGCATCTCGGCCGTCGTCGAGCCCGACGGCCGCATCCGCTGGGAGGGGCCGCTCGACCAGGCGCTCGAGCACGTCGACGAGATCGCCTGGCCGGGCGTGCGCACGTTCTACACGCGCTTCGGCGACGTCTTCGCGTGGGCGTGCGCACTGGTCACGGCGGGCGCGCTCGCGGTCGGCGTCATGCGTCGCGCGGGCGGCGCCGGGGCGTAGGCGTCGTGCGCTGCACCCTCCTCGCCATCCTCGGCCTCGCCGCCGCCGTGCGGGTCGCGAACCTCGGTCTCATGGCCCGTCTGCCGATCGCCGAGTACCAGCGCACGTGGCAGGAATCCGACATGGCGTTCAGCTGGGCCTGGTCGGGGCGCATTCTCGAAGGCGACGTCCTCGGCCGCGACACGATCCACCCGAATACCCAGTGGATGCGTGACATGGCGCCCCTCGAGAGCTGGGAGCGCTGGTGGGGCGGGAAGCACGTCTTCCACCAGGCGCCGCTCTACGCCTACGCGCTCGCCGCGGCGCGGCTCGTGGCGGGAGACGGCTTCTGGGGCGTCGGCCTCTGCCAGGCGCTCATGGGCGTCGGCAGCGTGGCCCTCGTCTTCCTGCTCGCCGCGCAGCTCTTCGCGGGCGCCGTGCCCGCCATTGCAGCCCTCGGGGCGGCGCTCTACGGACCGTTCCTGCTGCACGAGCCCCTTCTCGTGCGCGACTCGCTCGGCGTCACCACCTCGCTCCTCCTGCTCTGGTGGCTCGCCCGATGCGACGCGGGCGTGCGCCGCTGGCTCGTCGCGGGCGCACTCTTCGCGCTCGCCCTGCTCGCCCGCGAGTCGACCCTCCTCTTCGGTCCCTTGATCGGGCTGTGGATCGTGCAGCGATTCCGCGCGGAGCCCCGGATCCTGAGGCGCGCCGCGCTCGCTCTCGTGGCCGGGGCCGCCCTCGGCTTCGCCCCGCTCGTGGCGCGCAACCTTGCGGTCGGCGCGCCACCGCTGTCCTTCTCGACGCGCGCCCTTGACACCTTCGTCTACGGCAACGCCGCCGACAGCTCGCTCGTCAGCACCAGGATCCCGTCCGCCACCCGCACGATCCTCGAGCAGGCCGACGGCCACCTCGGACGCGCCATCCGCCTGACGCTGGCGACGTACGACGGCGACTGGAGGCGCCTCGTCGCCAACGAGTGGTTCAAGCTGCGCGCGATCTTTGCGCGCTACGAGGGCATGGACGACGTCAACTGGTACTACTTCGTCGACCGCTCGCCCTTGCTGCGCTTCTCACTGCACTACGACGTCGTGCTCGCGCTCGGCGTGCTCGGGCTGTGGCTCGACCGGCGTCATGCCGCCCGCCATCGTCTCCTCTGGTACTTCCTGCTCGCGGCCGTCGGCGGCCTGATGTACGGCACCATCGTCGGCCGCTACCGCCTCGCCATGACGGCCGTGCTGATCGTCTACGCCGCCGTGGCGGTGGACTGGCTCGCGCGCCGGATCGCCGCGCGTCGCTGGCGGGCCGCCGTCCCGGCGGCGCTCGCCGCGCTGGCCGTCGGGATCGTGTCCGCCAACCTCCTGCCCTCGGTCGAGCGGCAGCAGCGCTACCGGCCGGACGAGTTCCATATGGCGGCGCGCTTCTACTACGACCACGGCGACCGCGCGCGCGCGTTCGACGAGCTCGTGAGCGGCCTCGAGAAGGCGTACGCCGGACCCGATCAGCGCACGCTGCCGCCCCGCGACGAGAGCCTCCTCGCGGTGCCGTTCGTGCGCGTCGCGCACGAGCTCGGTCGCGACCGGGAGGCCGCCGAGACGCTCGAGCGGCTCGCGGCAGCCTATCCGGCCGACGCCTCGCTCGAGCAGCTCCTCGGCTTCGTCTACCGGGACGCGCTCGGCCTCGCCGAGGAGGGCGAGCGGCACTTCACGCGGGCCGAGGGCCTGGGGGGCCACTAGGAGCGCGACCCAAGACTTCTTGGGTCGCGAACCGGACGCGAGGGTGTTCCGTCGGGATCACGCCCGACTGTCCTGCCGCGGCTGGCGAAGCCAGCGCGGCAGACGAACACGCGCGGTTCCACGGCTGCCGCAGACAGGCCTAATCGCCAACCGATAAACATGAGCGCCGCAAGACCTCTCGAACGGCGCGTGTCCGTTCTGCCGCGCTGGCTTCGCCAGCCGCGGCACAGCGGTCGCGCGTGACGCGAGCGCCACATGCTCGCGTCCGTGCCCGCGACCCAAGAAGTCTTGGGTCGCGCTCCAGCTCCGGGCGATCGCTCGCGGCGCGCCGGCGCTTCGGCTAAGCTATGCCGTCAGCATGGCCCGCGACCGCACGATGACCGACGACCTCATGCTCGCGTCGCTCCGCGACCGCGTGCGGGCCCTCGACCATCGCGTCGCGGAGCTCGGGAGGCATCTTTGACCTGCCCGCGCTGGAGCGCCGCGCAGCCGAGCTGAGCGCGCAGGCGGGCGCGCCCGACTTCTGGAAGGACGCCGAGAAGGCGCAGGCCGTCGGCCGCGAGGCGGCTGACGTGCGCGACGCCATCGAGCGCTGGCGGCGGCAGCGCGAAGGGGTGGACGAGGCCCAGGTCTTCCTCGAGCTGGCCGAGGAGGGCGCCCCGGAAGCGCTCGCCGAGCTCATGGCGAAGGTCGAGGAGGTGGAGCACGGCCTCGCGGAGCTCGAGCTGCGCCGGCTCCTCGGGGGCGAGCACGACGGCGGCAACGCGATCGTCGAGATCCACCCGGGGGCCGGTGGGCTCGAGGCGCAGGACTGGGCCGAGATGCTGCTCCGCATGTACCTCCGCTGGTGCGAGCGCCGCGGCTTCCGCGCCGAGCTGGTGGAGTTCCAGCCCGGGGAGGGCGCGGGGCTGAAGAGCGCCACCTTCACGGTCGAGGGATCCTATGCGTACGGGTACCTGAAGGCCGAGGCCGGCATTCACCGTCTGGTCCGCATCTCGCCCTTCGACGCCAACGCCCGCCGCCACACCTCCTTCGCTTCGGTCTTCGTCTTCCCCGACATCGAGGAGGAGATCCAGATCGACGTGCGGGACGAGGATCTGCGCATCGACACCTACCGCTCCAGCGGTGCGGGCGGGCAGCACGTGAACAAGACCGACTCCGCGGTGCGCCTCACGCACCTGCCGACCGGCATCGTCGTCGCCTGCCAGAACGAGCGCTCGCAGCACAAGAACAAGTCGACGGCGATGAAGGTCCTGAAGGCGCGCCTCTACGAGCTCGAGAAGCAGCGCCAGCAGGAGAAGATGTCCGAGCTCACCAAGGGCAAGAAAGAGATCGGCTTCGGCCACCAGATCCGCTCCTACGTGCTCCAGCCCTACCGCATGGTGAAGGACCACCGCACGAACACCGAGGTCGGCAACGCCGACGCCGTCCTCGACGGCGACATCGACGTGTTCATCGAGGCCTACCTGCGCCAGCAGGCGGCGCCGCCGGCGCGGGCGGCGGCGGCGCCTGCGGCACCTGCGGAGCGGTAGCGCCCTTCCTGTCGCGCGGCTCAGCTCGCCAGCCGGCGCACCGCGACGTCGCCGAGCACGAGCAGGAGCGCGAGCGGGACGAGGACGCCCGCCAGCGCCACCCGGCGCCGGCCGACGCCCGGGCGCGCGGCGACGACGTCCGCCGGCTGCGCGGCGAGGCGGCCGCCCGTCAGCGCCACGGCGCGTGCGAGCAGCGCCAGGTTCGGGCCGCGGGCGCGGGACTCGCGCCCGCTCGGCGATCGCGCCGGGACGACGAGACGCAGCGGCTCCGCGCCGGCCGCCGAGACCAGCCGGCAGAGATGCACGCCGGGCTCGAGACCCGGAACGACGGCGGCGAAGGCGCGCCGTCCGACCGGGTGGAGCGGCACGTCGCCGGTGCCGGCCAGGCGCAGGGCGAAGGGACCGGCGGCATCGGTGCCCGTCTCGAGGCGCACGAGCGCACCGTCCTCGAGCCGCCGGGCCTCGAGGCGGCGGTCCGCGGGGCGGGCCGGCGGCATCGTCCAGAGCAGGAGCTGCGACCAGAGCTTGGCGAAGCCGCGCCAGGCGGGCCAGGCGCGCGCGCCGGCCTCGAAGTCGACGGGCAACGCCGCCGCCCGGCCGAGCTCGTACTGCCACGTGGCGAGCAGCGGGTCGCGGCGCTCGCCGGCGTCGACGTAGAGCCGGAGCTCGGCGCCCGGCTTCGCCCGCGTCGGCGCCCAGCGCGCGACGGGCGGCAGATCCTGCTCCGCGAGACCCGCGAGCATCGGGCCGGGGATGCCGATGCGCGCCGGTGCGTCCTCGAGCCCCGCCGTGGGGTCGATCAGCCGGCGGGTATCGCGCAGCATGAGCTGCGGCAGCGCCTCGACGTGCTCGACGTGGTGGAACTCGCCGCCCGTGGCGCGCGAGATCGTCTTCAGGAGCTCCAGGTTGATGGTGTCTGAGCCGATCCGGATCGTCGTGACGGTGATCTCGGCGCGCGCCAGCGCCGCGATCAGCTCGGCGTGGTCCTCGGGGTGACGGTTGGTGTCGCCGTCGGTCAGGAGGATCACGTGGCGGACCCGCCGCCCCGACTCGACGAGGTTCCGCCGGGCGATGTCGAGCGCGTCCTTGAAGTCCGTGCCGCCGCCGTACTGGATGCGCTCGATCGATGCGCGGAGCGCGTCGCGGCTCTCGCCCACGGGACGCAGCGCGCCCAGCTCGTAGGGCTGGGAGTCGAAGGCGATCGCCGCCACCAGGTCCGACGGGCCGAGCTGGTCGAGGACCGCGATCGCGGCGCGCTTCGCGTACTCCATCTTCTCGCCGAACTGCACGGCGGGATTGCTGCTCGAGTAGCCCATGCTGTTGGAGCGGTCGATCAGCAGGTAGAGCGCGATCGGCTCGCGCGTCTTCGGCTCGGCGGAGCGCGGCTCGAGCGTCACGGGCAGCACGCGCGCGAGCGGGCTCTCGGCGAAGCCGGGATCGCCGAACAGCCGTTCCCCCCCGGTCGCGATCAGCGCGCCGCCGCGGGCGACGTACACCCGCAGCCGCTCGAGCGTCTCGTCGCCGAGGCCCGCGCGCGCCACGTCGTCGAGCACGACGGCGTGATAGTCCGCGAGCTCGCCCAGGCGGGCGGCGAGGGCCGCAGGCGGCACGACGTCGACGTCGGCGCCCCGGCGCGTGAGCGCCACGGCGACGACCGGCCGCGCGAGCCCGCTGACCAGCAGCACCCGCGCCGGCGGCGTCACGGTGATCGGCACCCCGGCCGGGGCGGGCGCGCGCGGCTGGTCCGGTGGCAGGAGCAACCGCGCCCGGAGGAGGAACTCGCCCTCGGCGCGGAAGCGATAGGGCAGCTCGACGAGGCTCGTGCCGGGCGGCAGCTCGACGGGGACCGGGGCCGCCTCCTCCTCGTCTGCCCGCACCTCGAGCACGGCGGGGAGCGGCCTCGGCGCCCGGCTCTCGACCACGACCGAGAGCGGCAGGACGCTCAGCTCGGGCGCGAAGGCGGGCGCGAGCAGGCGACGGATCGCCGCCGCTGGCAACGCCGCCGCGGGCGGCACGACCGGGAAGACCGGGAGCGAGGGCTCCCCGAGCGCGATCTCGGCGACGATGCTCCCCTGGGTCTCGTTGCCGTCGGTGAAGAGCACCAGCGCTGCCTGCTTCCCCGCGGGACAGAGCGAGTCCGCGGCGAGGTACGCGGCGCCGAGGTCGGTGTCGTCCGCATCCGGATCGGCGTCGACGTGCGCCGGCAGGAGCGCGGCGAGCGAGAGTCGGCCTGCGGCCGGGTGCGCGATCACGCGCGCGTGCGCGGCGAAGGCCACGGAGCCGACGACGTCGTCGGGACCGAGCCTCGGCAGGAGCCGGGCGAGGAAGGCGCGAGCGGCCTCGACGGCGGCGTCCTGCACGCTCGCCGAGACGTCGATCGCGGCGATCACGCAGGCGCCGCGCTCCGGCCGAGGCGTCTCCAGGCGCGGGCCGGCCAGCACGAACACGATGGCCAGCGCGGCAGCCGAGCGGCAGATCACGGCGGGCAGACCCCGCCGGGCGCGGCGCGCCGCGGCGAAGAAGAGGGGCACGACGAGGAGTGCGAGGAGCGTCGCGGGCGAGGCGAGCCGCAGGGTGCCGAGGCCGAACGGCATCGTCATGCGGGCTCCTTCCGGAGCCAGACGATCCACTCGAGGGCGAGGAGCGCGGCGGCGGCCAGGTAGAGCCACCAGTCGACCTCGTGCCGGCCGCCGGCCGACAGCGGTGCGGACGGCCGCACGGTCGCCGGCCACACCCGGTCGCCGTCCCGGCCGATGTCGGACTCGCGGTCATCGAAGAGGTTCGCGAGCACGAGCGCGTCACCCAGCCGATGGCGGCCGGTCCGCTCCGCCACCACCACGGGAGGATCGCCGGCGACCCGCAGACCCGGCACCGGCGCCGCGCGAAAGGAGCCGGCGGCGCTCGGCGTACCCGTCTCGACCACCAGGACGCGCTGCCCAACCTGCTCCGCGAGCCAGCGGAGCGTCCCAAGCGTCAGGAGGAGCAGCGGCAACCCGTCGGACGACCCCAGCGCGGGCCCGAGCTCGGCGCCGAGGCAGGCGACGCGCCGTCCGCTCTCGTCGCCCAGGACGAGCAGCGGCCAGTCGCCGCCGCGTGCGGCCGCGAGCACGACGGGCGCGCCCCAGGCCGGTGTCGCGAGCCGCCGGACGCGGGCGAGACGGAGCGCCTGCAGCCCTTCGAGGCCACGCACCGCGGGATGGTCGACCTCCCAGTCGACGACCGCTGCCTCGTCGGCGAGACCGTCGCCCGGGCAGATGCCGCTGCCGGCCGGCGGCGCTGCGTAGAGGGCGTTCATCGCGGCGGGCGGCGCGAAGCCGTCGAAGACGGCCACGCGGCGGCCGCCGAGCGGCTCCTCCTCGTAGCGCGCCCGGTTCACGACCTCGAGCCGGCTGCCGGCGACCGTGTGCGCGATCTGCTCGAATGCGGCGCCAACCTCGCGCGAGTCGGTGACGACGAGGAGGTCGAGCGGCTCGGCCGGGGCGATCCAGGCGAACGCCCGGTTGTCGACTGCCAGCGCATCGTCGACGACGAGCCGCACCGCGACCACGCCCGCGCGCCGCGGGCCGGTCAGCAGCACGGGCTCGCTGGCGCGCGGTCCCAGCGCGAGCGGCCGCCTCATCCACGGCTCGCCGTCGATGCTTGCCTCGAGGACGGCGCTGCGCGCCGCGTGCCCGTAGTTCCGGACCAGCACCGTCACGGTGACATCCGCGAGGGCGGCGAACGGCGGCTGGTCGACGACCAAGCCCGCGATGGCGAGGTTGTCGTCGGTCCGGCCGATCTGCGCGTAGTCGACGGCGGCGAGCGCGTCGGCCGGGACGCCGCTCGCCTCGCGTGGCAGGTCGGTGAAGACGGCCACGCGCGTGCCGGGCCTGGCGCGCGCCTCGCCGAGCGCGAGCTCGAGCGCGGCGCCGAGGCGGGTCGGTGTGTCGAGCGGTGCGAGGGCGTCGAGCCGCTGGCGGACGCGGTCCGGGTCGGCGGTCCACCCGAGCACCACGTGGGCCCGGTCCGCGGCCGTGACGAGCATGGCCTCGTCGCCCGGGGCGAGCGCGTCGAGGAGAGCACGGGCTCGGCGGCGGGCGACGTCGAACCGCGTCTCGCCCGCCTCGCGCGCCTGCATGCTTGCCGAGACGTCGAGGACGAGGACGAGGCGGCCGCCCGGCGGACGCGCGTCGGCGCGCTGCACGTACGGGCGGAGGTACCCGCCGACGAGGGCGAGGAGGAGGAGGAGCTGGAGCAGGAAGAGCGCGTCGGGACGGAAGCGGCGGCGGTCGAGCGGGCTCGCGGCGACCTGCTTCCACAGAAAGAGGGTGCCGACGGGGATCACCCGCCGCCGGCGGTCGTAGAGATAGAGGGCGACGAGCACCGCAACGGCAACCAGGCCGAGCGCGCCCGTGGGGTTGAGGACGCCTGCGCTCATCGTCGCCGGACGACGCCCACGCCGGCGAGCTCGCCGGTGACGAACTCGCCGACGGTCGAGGCGGTGGTCATGCGGGCGTAGGTCGTCTCGGTGCGCCGGGCGAGGGCCTCGAGCGCTGCCAGGTGGCCGGCGAGCAGTGCCTCGTAGCGCTCGAGCGCCGCGCGGGTGAGGGCGATCGGGCGGGTGGCCCCCGACTCGACGTCGCGCAGCACGCCATGGCGGAACTCGCGGCCGGGCTCGAGCTCGCCGGCGCCGATCACGTGGAGCAGGACGACGCCGTAGCCGCGCGCCCTGAGCGCCAGCACGCCGCCCTCGACCTCGGCCGGGTCGGTCATGAAGTCCGAGATGACGAGGGCGGCACCCGGGCGCGGGTGCCGCCGCGCGTGGTCCTCGAGCGCCGCGCCGAGCGCGACCGCGCCGCGCGCCTCGGCCGCGGCGAGGAACGCGGCCAGGCGCGCGACGCCCGTCGCCGGCTGTCCCTGCCGCCAGCCGAAGCGATACACGGGCGTCTCGCGCGGGACGGTGCCACCGCCGAGCAGCGCCACGCGGACCGCGTCGTTGCCGGCCAGCGCGACCTGCGCGAGCGCCATCGCCAGCTGGCGCGCGGCCGCGAGCTTCCCGTCGCGCACCGGAACCCCCATCGAGGCGCTGCAGTCGAGGAGGAGGTGCACGAGCACCTCGCGCTCGGCGGTGAAGCGGCGGACGAGGAGGGCGTCGAGCCGGCCGACGGCGTTCCAGTCGAGGTGGCGCAGGTCGTCGCCGGGGGCGTAGGCGCTGTACGCCTCGAGCTCGATGCCCGCGGGCTGGGGCCGGCCGGGGAACCGTCGCTCGCCGAGACGCTCGCCCATCGCGCCCCGGACGCGCAGCACGAGGCCGCGGAACGACGGCAGCGCCGCCGGCGCATCGGCCCGCCGCCTCATCGATATCCTTCGCTCGCGCTCATCTATATCCTTCGCTCGCGCTCATGGCCGTAGGCGGCGCGCCGAGGCCAGCACGCGTGCGACGATCTGCTCGGCGTCGGCGCCCGCCGCGCCGGCGGTGAAGTTGAGCACCAGGCGGTGGCGGAGCGCGGCGGGCGCCACCCGCTCGACGTCGTCGGCGGCGACGTGCGGGCGGCCGTCGAGGAGCGCCAGCACCTTGGCGCCGAGGATCAGCGCCTGCCCGCCGCGCGGGCTCGAGCCGTAGGTCACGTAGCGCGACGCCGTCTCATCGGTCGCCGTGAGCCGCACGAGCGCGGCGACGTACCGCTCGATGTGGGGTGCGACGAGCACCTGCCTCACGAGCCGCTTGAGCTGCTCCACGCGCGCCGCCGCCGTCTCGCGCGGCAGCACGGGGGTCACCGTGGCCAGCTGCGCCCCGGTCGTCGTGCTGAAGATGCGCTCGAGCTCGGGCTCCGTCGGGTAGTCGAGCAGGACCTTGAAGAGGAAGCGGTCGAGCTGGGCCTCGGGCAGCTGGTAGGTTCCCTCCATCTCGATCGGATTGAGGGTGGCCAGCACGAAGAAGGGCGGCGCCAGCGGGTAGGTCTTGCCCGCCACCGTCACCTGCTGCTCCGCCATCGCCTCGAGCAACGCCGACTGCGTCTTCGGCGTGGCGCGGTTGATCTCGTCGGCGAGGAGCACGTGCGCGAACACGGGCCCCGGGATGAAGACGAACTCGCGGCGGCCGTCGGGTCCCTCGCTGATGATCCGTGTGCCGGTGATGTCGGCCGGCATCAGGTCGACGGTGAACTGGACGCGGCTGAAGCTCAGGTTGAGGGCCTCGGCCAGCGAGCGCACGATCAGCGTCTTGCCGATGCCCGGCACGCCCTCGATGAGGACGTGTCCGCCCGCGAAGAACGCGGTCAGGATCGCCTCGATGGCCTGCTCGTGGCCGACCACCGCCTTGCCGATCTCGCGCTGCACGGCCGCGAACGTCTCCTGGAAGTCGCGGACGGCGTCCGCGGCGACGGCGGCCTTCACGGCAGACCCTCGCGCCCGAAGTGCCTGCGCACGAGGGCCTCGTAGGCAGGGGGCACCGGCATCCTCGGGACCGCCGCCTCCGCGCGTTGCCCCGCGGCGAGATCGGCGTGGGCGTCGGGCGTGGGTGCTGGGGGCGGGGCGGCCCCCTCGCCGGGTCCGCCGCGGCCGGCATGGACGCGGGCGGCGAGGGAGAGCGCGAAGCGCTGGCTCGTCCCCGGGGCGTCGCGGCTCGGCGGACCGAAGAGATGCGGATCCGGCTGGCTTCCGGCGCCTGCGGTGGCGCCGCCCGAGCGGCTGGCCTCGTCGTCGCCGTCTCGGGGCTGCTCGAGAAGGCCGTGGCCGCCTTCCTGGATGCCCTGCGTCTCGCCGGCAGCTTGTCGTCCGTCGCCGCCGGCTCCCTCCTCGCGGCCCGCGCGCTCGACCGATCGCGCCGCCTCGAGGGCGTCGTCACCGGCGGCGTCGGCGGGTGCCTCCTCGCGCACGTGCGCACTGCGCCTGACGGGTACGGACGAGGCCGGCGCGGGTGCGCCCCAGAGCTCGCGCCGGATGCGCTCCTGCAGACCTGCCGCCGCCGGCCCTTCGTCCGGACCCGCGCCCGGCATCCCGGCGATGTCCTCGTCGACGGCCAGCCGTTCGACTGAAAGATCGACAGCGTCGAGCGCCGGCGCCGAGACCTCGCCGGCGACCACCTCCGGCGCTTGGGGCCTCAGGCGCGGCGCGAGGGCCACGATCAGCGCGAGGAGGGTGAGGCCGCTCGCGGCCGCGGCCAGCGCCGCACGCGGGACGCGCCGCGGAACGAGGCGATCAGGGCGCCAGAGGGCAAGGCGCGCCACGTTCTGCTCGACGAGCAGCGGCAGCAAGGGCGCCTCCGCCTCCCCTCGCCGGCCGAGCTCGACGAGCGTCGCGAGCCGGCCGGTGAGGCCGCCCCGGCGGTCGATCCAGGGCGCCGCCCGGTCGGCGCGCATCCAGCGCCGGCCGGCGTCGCGCACGATCACGAGCACCGCGCCGAGCGTCGCGGCCGCGACCGCCGCGACCGCGCGCGCGAAGAGGCGAGGCGACGCGGTGAGGGCGAGGAGGACGAGCGCCGTCGCCCCTCCCGTGCCGACGGCGATCAGCAGGTAGAGCGCACGCTGCAGCTCGCGGAGATTGCGCCGCCTCCGGACCCGGCAGACCTGCCGCTGAATGGCCTCGACCGCACCGGATCCCGTGCTCCGTGCCATCGTCGCGCGCCGGACGATAATGCCCCGCGCGCAGGCGGGTCAATTGCGGCGGGAGAGCCAGCGCCGCTCCCGCCCCGCCCGGAAGTACGGTCCGAACGTCCAGCAGGCCGATGCGCCGTTTTCACGCATAGGGGGTATGCAGACGGGCCGCGATTGTTGTAGGGGGGTCGTTCTCTCATGCGCATCCGCGGCCTCCTCGCGCTGACGCTCGTGGTCGCCTTCGCCGGGCCCGCCCGCGCCGTTCGTTCGTGCGGCGACGACGTCGACGGGCACGGCAAGCGCGTCGCCTGCGCGTGCGGCGACGTCCTCGTCTCCTCTCGCGTGCTCGGTCCGGCGGACGAGGTGACGGCGGCTCCATGCCCGGCGAACGGCCTCGTGGTCGCCGCTTCCGGTCCCGTGACGCTCGACCTCGGCGGCAGGACGATCGCCGGCGACGGGCAAGGGATCGGCATCCTGGTCGTGCGCGGCAGCCTCCTGCTCGTCGGGCCCGGCGCCGTCGAGCGTTTCCAGGTCGGCGTGCTCGCCCGCGGCGTTCAGGCGCTGCGCAGCGCGGTGAACGTCCGCGTGGCCGGCAACCGGCTCGACGGCCTCGTCGCGCAGGGTGACGGGTTCACGGTCGTCGGCTCGGTCGCGGAAGGCAACGGCCGCAACGGGTTCTCGCTCGGCGGCACCGACTACGCGCTCGACGGCAACCGGGCGTCCGAGAACGGCCGGCACGGCTTCAAGCTCACCGGCATGGGGGCGCACGTCGGCGGCGGCTTCGGCAACGAGGCGATCGCCAACGCCGGGGTGGGATTCTGGCTGCTCGGCGGCATGCATCAGGTCGTCGGCGCGACGGCGCACGGGAACCGCAAGCACGGCGTGATGGCGAACGTCGGGCACACGCTGCTCTCGGGCGTGCAGGCCGACGCCAATCTCGGCAACGGGCTCTGGGCCATGGGCCCGGGGATCGCGGTCGGGGACAGCAGCGCCACCGGGAACCGCGGGCTCGGCATCTGGGTGATGGGGAAGGGCGTCGTCGACCGCGGCGGAAACCGTGGCACGGACAACCTGGGCGTGATGCCCGTGTACGGGCGGCCGTCCCGGATGATGATGGACATGGCGCCGCTCATTCAGTGCCGCATCGGCATGATGGGAGAGTGCCGGTGAGGCGCGCGCTGGTGGCGGCGGCGCTCGTCCTGCTCGTCGCTCCGGCGCGGCAGGCGGCGGCGGTCTGCACCGCGGCCGAGGTGATGTCGGGCTGCGGCGGGAGCTGCACGGCGTCCTGTACCGCGAGCGCCTGCACGATCAGCCGGACCGTGACCGTGACGCCGCCCAGTCCGGGGGCCAGCTGCACGTTCGACTTCGGCACGCGCGACGTCACGCTGCAGAGCGGCGGGTTCGTGGGCGGATCGAGCACGTTCGAGATCCGCGCGCACAAGCTGACGGTCGGCAGCAGCGGCAAGCTCACGGCCACCGGCGGGACCTCGGGGCCGGGTGGCATCGTGACGCTGACGCTCGGCACCGGCGGGTTCGTCGTCCAGACGAACGCCGCTGCCACCCCCGTGGACGTGAGCGGCGCCGGCGCCGGCTCACTCACCGTGAACGCCGACGGGGACGTGTCGATCTCGAAGGCGATCAGCGCCGACGCGAGCACCGTCGCCGCCACGGCGGGGTCGATCCTGATCACCGCGGGCCGGCGCTCGGGGACTTCGGTCGTGGCGTCGGGGAGCATCTCGCTCCTCGGCGGATCGAGCAGCGGACTGAGCGCGACCACCACGACCGCGAGCGCCCAGCTGGGCGGCACGATCTCGCTCACGGCGATCGGCGTGCCGCCGTCGGGAAAGATCGACCTCGAGAACGCGGTCGACGTCAGCGGCGGCACCGCCGGGGGCGGGTCGATCACCATCACGTCGGACGGCGACACCATCCTCGGCGTGACGCCGAAGTCGCATTTTCTGTTCGCCGACGGCTTCGGCGACGCCGGCTCCGGCGGCAGCATCGACGTGTTCGCCGAAGGCAAGATCGACAGCCCGGCGGGGATGAACAAACCGATCAGCGCCGTCGGTCACAGCGCGGCGACATCCGGCAACCCGGGCGGCGCCGGCGGCTCGATCACGTTCGAAGCGGACAGCGGGCTCGTCAATCTCAGCGGCGCCAGCACCGGCGGCGCGATCGCGGCCGATGCCGCGGCGGGGAGCTGCGGCGGCTCGGTCAGCGTCACGCAGGACACGGCGGTGGGTGCGGCGGTCACGATCGCCGTGCCGATCACCGTGGCCGGCCTCGGCATTTCGGGCTCGACCGGGACGACGTCCGACGGCAACGGCGGCAGCCTCTGTGTCGACACCGGGGACCCCACGACGATCACGCAGCTGATCGATGGGACGGGCGGCGGCGGCGGTGGGGGGTTCTTCGAGATCGACACCGTGGGAACGCTCACGGTGAACGGGGCGATTCATACGGACGGCACCGGCGGGGGCGGCTGCGTCACGTTGTGCTCGGCCGCAGACATCGCCGTCAACGCCGCGGTCACGGCGGTGCGACAGTTGACGAACGCCACCACGGGCTCGGGCGGCGGGGTGACGGCGCTGGCGGACGGCGCGATCAGCGTCAATGCGCTCGTCGACGTCTCGACGACGGGATCGAATTCCGCCGGATGCGCCGACCTCGAGGCGGGTCGGAACCTCACGGTCACGTCCACGGCGGTCGTCGACGCGGACGGTGGGAGCGCCACCAACAGCTCGGGCGGCGCCATCACGCTGGTCTCCGGGTCGCCCGACCTGCCGGGCGATCTCACGCTCAACGGGAGGGCCCACGCCATCGGCCGGTCGACGCTGCCGAACGCGTTCGGCACCGCCGATCTCGACGGGTGCACGGTGCACATCGCCTCGACGGGCATCGTCGACACGACCGGGGATCAGCAGGCGCACAACACGCTGACGGCGAGGAAGGCACTCGTCGTCGACAGCGGCGCACAGATCAAGACCACGGGCGGCAGCTCCGCGAGCCGGAACTTCCTCATCCTGCCGACCGGGTCGACCCCCCCGACCACCGGCACCTTCTCGCCGCCCCTCGCTCCGAGCGACGAGACCTTCCTGCCGCCGTGCACCGCCCCGGCTCAGACGGGATGCCTGACGCCGTGTCCGGTGTGCGGCAACCACGCGGTCGAGTTCCCGGAGACCTGCGACAACGGCGGCGCGCCGAACGCCTGCTGCGACGCCACCTGCCGCGCGCCGAACTGCAACGACGGAAACGCGTGCACCACCGACAGCTGCTCGCCCACCAGCGGCTGCACGAACACGCCGATCACGGGCTGCACGACCACCACCACGTCGACGACGATCCGCACGACGACCACGACGATCCGCACGACGACCACCACGACGATCCTGACGAGCACGACGACTCTGTCGACGACCACGACCACCGCGAACACGACGACCACCACGGTTGCCACCACGACCACCACGGTCGCCACCACCACGTCGACGACGACCACGACGATCGCCACCACCACGACGTCGACGACGACCACCACCACGAGCACGACCACCACCTCGACGACGACCAGCACGACCAGCACGTCCACGACGTCGACGAGCAGCACGACGACCACGACTGCGACCACGACGACCACCACGTCGGGGGTCCCGTTCGGCGGCGACGACACGGGATGTGTCCCCGACACGAAGAATCACCTCAAGTGCGGCGACTCGATCGGCAAGGCCGTCGGCAAGGCGATCCGTGCGGTGATCAAGTGTCACCAGAAGCAGGCCGACGCCGCCTTCGCCACGCTCAACGGGAAGGTGACGACCTTCGACGAGGAGCTCTGCGAGGAGGGGCCGAACGGCGGCAAGTCGGCCAAGGAGAAGTTCGAGGCGGCGATCGCGAAGATCGGACCGAGCGGCAAGAACCTCTGCACCTCGCAGCAGCTGGCGCTCGCGTCCTCCCAGGAGACGGCCCTGTTTGCGGGCAAGTCGAACGCCGCCTCGCTCGATGCGCTCAACGGGCAGGTCTACTGCGACGGCAGCGCGAGCATCGACCCGAGCGGCGACGACGCGGGAACGATCGACCCGAGCGGGCTCACGGGCAAGCTGAAGCTCAAGTGTGCCGACACGCTCGGGCGTGAGCTCGGCAAGCTGGCGGCTGCGGCGATCGTTTGCCACCAGAAGCAGGCGGACAGCGGGTTCGCGGGCAAGGTATTCCAGGAAGAGGTGTGCGAGGAGTCCGACCCCGCCAAGCACAGGTCGGCGCTCGAGAAGTACCGCGCGGCGATGGACAAGCTCGACGCCAAGGGCATCTGCACCCAGACGTGCCTGTCCAGGCCGAACCGCGACGCGCTCGGGGCGAACGTCCTCGGCCAGATCGAGAGCGCCAACCAGGTGGCGTATCCCTGCCCGTAGGCGGGGCAGGATCGACGTCTACCCGAGCGCCGCGCGGATGCCGTTTGTCGCGCGCTCGGCCTCGTCGTCGGTCAGCACGAGCGGCGGGGCGAGACGGACGACGGTGTCGCGGTGGAGGGTCCAGTTGAGGATCAGGCCCGCGTCCAGCGCGCGGCGCGCGAAGCGGGCGGAGGCCTCCGGAGTGCCGAACTCGAGGCCCAGCAGGAGGCCAAGGCCGCGCACGGCGACCAGTCCGCCGCGACCGATGAGGGCGGCGAGCTCCGCTTGGAGCCGGTCGCCGAGCGTCGCGGCGCGCGTCACGAGCCCGTCGCGCAGCAGGACCTCGAGCGCCGCGCGGCCGCCGGCGCATGAGAGCGGGTGGCCGCCGAACGTGGTCACGTGCGCCAGCGGCGGGTCGCGGGAGAGCGTCGCCATGACCGCCGCGCTGCCGACGAAGGCGCCGAGCGGGAGGCCGCCGCCGAGCGCCTTGGCGAGGACGAGGAGGTCGGGAACGATCCCCCAGTGCTCGAAGGCGAACAGCCTCCCGGTGCGCCCGAAGCCCGTCACCACCTCGTCGAGCACGAGGAGAGCACCGGTCTCGTCGCAGCGGCGCCGCAGCGCGGCGAGGAAGCTCGGGCGGGGGATGCGCACACCCCCCTCGGCCTGGATCGGCTCGACGACCACCGCGGCCGTGCGGCCGTCGACGGCGGGGAGCGCGGCCTCGTCGTCGAAGGGGAGGAAGGCCACGTCGGCGAGCAGTGGCTCGAAGGGCGCGCGGTAGCGCGGGTTCCCCCCGACGGAGAGCGCGCCCAGCGTGTCGCCGTGGAAGCCTCCCTCGAAGGCGACGAGCCGTGCGCGGCCGGTGTGCTTGCGCGCCGTCTTGAGGGCGCCCTCGATCGCTTCGGCCCCGCTCGACGTGAAGTACGCGACCTCGAGCGGGTCCGGCAGGAGGCCGGCGAGCCGTGCGGCGAGGCGGACCTGCGCCTCCTCGACGAACTCACCGTACACCATCACGTGCAGGTGGCGCTCGGCCTGCGCGCGTACCGCCGCCACCACCTCGGGATGGGTGTGACCGACGTTCGCGACTCCCATGCCGGCGAGCAGGTCGAGGTAGGCTCGGCCGGCGGCATCCCACACCGTGGATCCCGAGGCGCGCGCCACCGTGATGCCGAGGGGCGCCGGCGACGTCTGGCAGACGTGGCGCAGGAAGAGCGCGTGCAGGTCATCCTCGCTCACGCCTCGACCTCGAGCGCGCTCGGGCCCGGGCGGCCGAGGAGCGAGCCGAGCGGCAGCCGCTGGCTGCGGGGCCAGGCGAGCGTCGGCTGCTGCATGCGGCCGATGGGGCAGATGCGGGCGACGCCGAGCGCGCGCAGTGCCGGCACCAGCGCCGCCGTCTCGGGACCCGACGCCGCCAGCCCGACGCACTCGACCCGGCCTCGCGGGAGCATCACGGGCAGCGCGGCGAGCGTGTCCAGGGGATGGAGCCGGATCGCGCGCCGGCCCGCGATCGGGCGGAACGCCGGCCGCGGGTCGTAGACGACGAGCCCGCCGGCCCCGCCGAGCACGCGACAGCGGGGCTCCCACTCGGCTTCGCCCTCGAGCGTGCGCCGGGCGGCCCGCTCCTCGATCGTGGCCGGCCCCGGCGGCAGCGCCCGCGCCACGGTGTCGAGCGCGGCGGCCAGCCGCTCGGCGAATGCCATCGGGGAAAGGCGCCCGTCAGCCTCGACGTACACCGCGCACGGCGAGAGACAGCCGCGCTGGTCGTGGAGCGCGACGTCGAGCGCGAGGCGCTCGGCGAGCGGCTCGTCGCGCCCGAGGCCCTCCCGGCTGACCGCCGCCACGCTCACCCGCTCGCCGTGGGCCAGGAGCCGCGCACCGAGACGTCCCGCGAGCGCCGCCACCGTCTCGTCCGTGCCGCTCGCGACGACGACGTCGGCGCGCGCGAAGGCGGCCTCCTCCCACGCGCGTTCGCCGCCCGGCCAGTACGCCGTCACGACCGTCGCGGCGAGCGCCGGATCGACGGCCGCGAGCGCGCGGTGAAAAGCGGGCGCGGAGAGCGGGTCGTCCCGGCCCGACTTGACGACCACGGCCGCGCCCACCAGGCAGCCGAGCGCGATGGCCGGGAGCCCGAGCGCGGGAACGTTCCCGGCGAGCACGTGGCCCACCAGCGAAGGCCCCGCGGGCGCGGGGCGACCGGCGGCCCCCGCACCGAACTCGTGCTCGACGAGGGCGAGCATGGCGGACGTGTCGAGCGCGGCGGCCGCGATGCGCACCGCCGCCGCGACGACCGGCGCCGAGAGGCGCGCCACGGCCGGCAGGTCGCGGAGCAGCTCGGCATCGGTGCCCCAGCGCGCCGCGGCCGCGCCGAGCGCCTCGGCGGTGTCGCCGATCGCCCTGGCGCGGAGCCGGGTGCGGGCGCGGACCGCGTCGGCGACGAGCGCAGCGAGCTCGGCCGGCGTATCGCAAGGGCCGCTCACGAGCCGGCGAGCTCCGCGAGGAGCAGACCGCAGCCGCGCCGCGCGGCGCCGGCCGCGCGGCCCGTGACCTCGATGCCGTCTTCACCGACGGTCCGTCCGAGATCGTCGGTGAGGACCACCGAGACCGAGCCGGCGTTGGCCAGGTCGTGATGGCAGAGGAGGCCGACCTCGCCCGGCCGGGCGGGCGCCAGCGTGTCGGGATCGAGGACGCGCGTCCTGAGCCACGCGGGCGCCAGGAGCCGCCGCGGTGCGAGCCCGCGCCCGTCGAAGCGGTCACGCAGCGCGCTCTCGTAGCGCTGCGAGCAGAGCTCGGTCATGCCGTACTCGTTGACGCAGTGGTAGCCGGCGACGCCGAGCATGGTCCAGCAGGTGCGCAGGAAGCCGGCGCGCGAGAGCGGGCGCCCGAGCCCCTTCGTGCCGCCCGTGTCCATCACGCGGCTGCCGGGGCCCAGCCGGAACGCGAGCCGGCGCGCCGCGCAGGCGTCGAACAGCCGGACGAACGCCGACGTCACGCCACCGACGAGCACCGCCTCGCCCCGCCGCTCGGCGTCCGCGAGGGACGCGAGGAGCCGCTCGACGTCGAGCCCGTCCCGACCGACGAGCCACTCGACGCCGCGGCCGAACGCCTCGCCCACCCACGCGCACATGCGCGCCAGCGAGGAGTCGGGCCGCAGCGCGGGCGACGGCACGAGGAAGAGGCAGGCGAGACGAGCGCCGTCGGGCAGCACGAAGCGCTCGAACGCGCCGAGCGCGCTCGCGCGGTAGAGGGCGAGATGCGGGACGAGGTGGCGGCCGCGCGACTCCGCATCCGTCGTGCCGCTGGTGCGGAAGATCGCCTCCGGCGGCCCGCACGCGAGCTCGGCGCGACGGAAGGCGGCCGCCGGAACGGCGGGCACGTCTTCCCAGCGCGCCACGGTCTCCGGGCGGACGCCGCGCCGCTCGCAGAAGGCACGGTACGGCGCGTTGCGCTCGAACTGATGACGGAAGATCCGCTGCGCCCACGCCTCGAAGTCGAGGGCCTCTCGCGTCGCGATCGCCGCCGCGAGCCCGGCTTCCAACGAAACGGCGCTGCTCACGCGCGGCGAGCGTACGGGCGCTTCCCGAGCGTGTCAACGCGCTTGCCGCGAGCCGCGAGAATGCGCTACGCATCGTTGGATGGCGAGCAAGGAAGAGCTGTACGACCGGGCGATCGACCTCTTCGCGGACGGCAAGCTCGAGGAGGCGGTCGAGACCTATCGGGCCGCGATCACCCTCGACCCGGGCTACTCCGACGCCTGGCACGGCCTCGCCATGGCCTACAGCGAGCTCAAGCAGCACGACCAGGCGATCGAGGCGGGCAAGCGCCTCGTCGAGCTCGTGCCCGACGACACGCTCGCGCACACCAGTCTTTCACGGTTCTACCAGGCGGCGGGCATGATCGCGGAGGCGGAAGCCGAGAGCGCCAAGGCGCGCATGCTGGACTGGAAGCGGCAGCTGAAAGAGCAGGAGAAGCCCGGCTAGCGGCATGGTCGAGCGGAGCGACGAGTACATCATCGGGCGGCTGATCGAGCGGAGCCGCCTGCTGATCGCGATCTCGGAGGAGATCCCCGTCGAGACGAAGCTCCAGACCCAGCCGCTCCTGAAGCAGCTCGAGCGGGCGCTCGGCGTCCCGGCCGAGGAGCAGGACACGGCCCGCGTGCGGGCGACGTGGGCGGCGCTCTACGCGGACCTCCAGGAGTATGCGGACCTCGAGGCGCTGCTCTCGGCGCTCAAGAACTTCGTCCCGTACCTGTGACCGCGCTCGCCGGCGTCCGGGTCCTCGACTTGACGCGCTTCCTCGCCGGCCCCTTCTGCACCGCGATCCTCGCCGACCTCGGCGCCGAGGTGATCAAGGTGGAGGCGCCGCGGGGCGGCGACGAGGGGCGCTACGGCTATCCCACGGCCGACGGCGTCCCGGTGGCCTTCCTCGCGCTCAACCGCAACAAGAAAGGCATTACCCTCGACGTCCGGCAGGAGGAGGGGCGGGGATTGCTGCGCCGGCTGCTCGCGCACGTCGACGTGCTGGCCGAGAACTTCGCCGGCGGCACGCTCGCCTCGTGGGGGCTCGCGCCCGACGACCTCTGCCGCGAGCACCCCCGGCTCATCGTCGCGAGCCTTTCGGGCTTCGGGCAGACGGGACCGTGGTCCTCCCGGCCGTCCTACGACATCGTGGCGCAGGCGGCGGGCGGCTTCATGTCGATCACGGGTTTTCCGGAGAGCCCGCCGACGCGCGGCGGCGGCTCGCTCGGCGATTTCGTCGCGGGCCTCTACGGCGCGGTCGGCATCCTCGCCGCGCTCGCGGCTCGCAGCCGCACCGGCACGGGGCAGCCGGTCGACGTGTCCAGCCAGGACGCGATGTTCTCGCTGCTCGACAGCTGGCCCACCATTCACGCGGCGACCGGGCGGCTGCCGGCGCGCGTCGGGAACCGCCATCTCGCGACCGCTCCCTACGACGCCTACCGGGCGCGCGACGGCTGGGTGGTGATCGCGATCGCCACCAATCGCATCTTCCGCCGCCTCGCGGCGGCGATCGGACGGCCCGAGCTGGGCGACGACCCGCGCTTCCGCGGCGCTGCCGCCCGCCTCGAGCACGGTGCCGAGGTGAACGACGTGGTCGGCGCCTGGGTGGCGGAGCACTCGGTCGCCGAGGTCATGCGGGTGCTCGGTCCCGAGCGGGCCAACGTGCCGTGCGCACCCGTGTACGGTGTCGACGAGCTCGTGGCGCATCCCCAGCTCCTCGCCCGCGACATGGTCGTCCGTCTGCCACACCCGAAGCTCGGCGAGGTCGTCGTCCCCGGCGTCGTCGCGAAGCTGTCACACACGCCGGGCGCTGTTCATCGCCTCGGACCAGAGCTGGGCGAGCACAACGAGGAGGTCTACGAAGGCCTCCTGCGACTGGAGCGGCCGCAAGTCGACCGCCTGCGCACCGCCGGCGTGATCTAAGCGGCCTGCGCGCCTACGGCGCCGCCGGCTGCTGCGCCGCCGCCGCCGACTTCGCGGCCAGCGAGCGGTTGCACTCGTCGAGCCGGCCCTGGCACACGGTGAGCTTGCCCTCGATGTCGACCTGACGGTTCTTGCGCTCGAGGAGCTGGGCGTCCTGCTCCGCCACGCGGACGCGCAGGGCGGGCGCGCCGCTCAGGCCCACGCCCCAGAGTATCCAGGCCGCGAAGAAGCCGAAGCCGAACACGACCGCGAGCACGATGACCCGGCCGGACCACGTCCAGACCGCTTCCTGTACCTGCTTTTTCGCTAGCTCGTCCTCGGTGGTGGCCACGGGCAACCCCCTTGTTGTCAGCCGCGGTCCATAGCCTACCCGCGGCGACCCCGTAAAGGGCACCCCTCGGGGTCAGAGGAAGGTCGCCGCGCGGTCCGTCTCGAGGTACTCCCGGATCAGCGCCGGCAGCCCGCGGAGCGCCTCGGCGAAGCTCGGAAAGAGGGCCTCGCGGACCCACTCGCCCCGCACCCAGGCGTCGAAGGACGACTCGTCCGCCAGCCGGACCTCCACCAGGCGCTCACCTGCCGGCAGGCCGGTCATGATGGCGCGCACCGAGTTGCCGGAGTCGATGAGGACGCCGCGGCCGCCGGACGGGAGCCGGAGGGAGGCCTTGATCTTCTCGAACCGAGGGACGGGAAACTGGTCGCCGGGGAACATGTGAACGACCGCCCAGCCGTCGACAGGCGGGTTGGCCTCCTCGAGCCACTTCAGGTTCGAGTCGGTGAGCCGGCGCTGCGCCCGCTCCTGCTCGAAGCCTTCGCCGGTCCGGAAGAACCGTCCGCCGAACTGCGCCGGCGGGCGCTCGATCGGTCGACCAGCCGCATCCTTGCCCTGGTCGACCCACCAGCGATTCTCGACCGTCGGCCGGTCGCCTTTACCGCCCACGCGCCGAACCTAGCGGAGCGTTGCCGCCCCGACAAGCTTCCGATATGGGGCCCCGCCATGGACGCCTGGCGGCCGTTCGACGGGGAGTGGGGCCTCATCCTCGGCGCGTCCAGCGGCTTTGGCGCCGCGACGGCGCGGGAGCTCGGCCGCCTGGGCATGGGCATCCTCGGTGTCCACCTCGACCGCAAGGCGACGCTGCCCCTCGCCGAGGCCGTCGCGAACGACGTCCGGGCGGCCGGCTCCCCCGCCCATTTCTTCAACGTCAACGCCGCCGACGAGGAGAAGCGGGCGCACGTCTGCGATCGAGCCCGCGAGCTCGCGGGGGGCAAGGGGCTGCGGGTCGTCATGCATTCGCTCGCCTTCGGTACCCTCAAGCCGCTCGTCTCCGACGCGCCCGGCCAGCAGACCACCAAGGCGCAGCTCGAGATGACGCTCGACGTCATGGCGCACAGCCTGGTGTACTGGGTGCAGGACCTCCACTCGCGGGGCCTGCTCGGCGAGGGAAGCCGCATATTCGCGATGACGAGTGCGGGCGGCGCCCGGGTGATGCCGTTCTACGGCGCGGTGTCGGCCGCCAAGGCGGCGCTCGAGTCGCACGTCCGCCAGCTCGCCCTCGAGCTCGGCCGGGCCGGTATCGCGGTCAACGCGGTCCGCGCCGGGGTCACCGACACCCCGGCCGCGCGCAAGATCCCGGCCGCGGAGTTCATGTTCCAGGAGGCGCTGCGGCGCAACCCCGGCGGGCGCCTGACCGTCCCGGAGGACGTGGCGGGCGCGATCGCAGCGCTCGCGCTCCCGGGGGCCCGCTGGATCAGCGGGAATGTGATCGGCGTGGACGGCGGCGAAGACGTCGCCGGGTGAGCCCCGGGCGCTTGCGGCGGGCCCGACTTGCCGCAAGCGGCTGGTGGGCCGTGCCGTCGGCGTCGCGGCCGTTGGACGACACCCCGCGCACAAACCGGTAGGCGAAGTTGTCGGCCTTACGCTCCGCGTCAGCCCAGAGCATGTAGTGGCCCATCTCGTGGTAGACGGTGTGGATCCACTGCCGCTCCGAGTTGTATTTGCGCCCGTTCTTCCAGTTCTCGGGGTGGACCAGGTGGACGGCCCCGTTTTCGTAGGTCCTGCCGGCCGTTCTCCCCCAGTCCAGGTACTCGAACCAGGCCACCCGGGGCGGCCTGAGCCCGTAGAACCGGGCCACCCTGCCGATGGCGCGGCGGAAGTCCCCGAGCCGATACTCGCGGAAGAAGCGGGTGAGCAAACCGTCGACGGTGCGCCGGTCGCGGCAGGCAGGAAGCATCATTCGCATGGGGGATCGCCTTCGCCGTTGCTCCTCTTCCGGCCCCTCCCGGGGGTCGGGGGGGCGGAATGTACCGGGGGGGGCCCGGCCGAGTCAATTGCGATTTTCCCCACCATCAAAGCTGCTCAAGTGGCCGTTGGGCGCGGGTTAGCGGCAGTTGACGGAAAGCCGGCATGATGTCTTGTGAGAACCGTCGTCGTCCTTGACGTGGTGGCCGCCCCCGCGCCTCAGCGCCCGGGCTCGGATGCGCGCCTGTCGTCGGCGGGTGCGGGCAGCACGGCCTCGTCGAAGCGGACGAGCCGCCCGCCGAGCCGCGACTGCCACGGTCCTTCGAGCGGCTCGAGGGTGAGGATCTGGAATTCCCCGGCCGGGGTCACGGCGCTGTCCGCGGTCGCGACGCGGCAGAGCACGCGCCGGGGCAGGTCTGCGGGGTAGACATAGTCGCCGGTCCGATACACCGCCTCGCCTCCTCGATCCTCCGTGCGTTCACCATCGCAACCTTCGTGCCGGCCCGCGAGCGGAAATTTCTGCCCGTGGCGGCCCCAGCCAGCGGCGTTTTCGCGTCACGAGGTCACGCGGCTGACGTCCGAGGCCCCCGAATCTCGACCGCAGGTGCCCGATTTCCCAGCGGGCATGTCGATTGCACACGAGTGCAAACATGCGCCTCACGATTGCCGCAGCCCTGCTGACGCTGTCGGGTGCCCCGGCATCCGCAGCCTACCTCGTCGACTTCGGAAACGGCGACCACATGACGGTCGACAGCTACTGGGAGGACGGCGACCGCATGCACCTCATGCGCGACGGGGTGGAGCTGAGCGTGCCGCGGGCGCGCATCCGGCACGTGCAGCGGGAGGAAGGCGGCGGCGCGCCCTCGGCCGTCAAGCGCGTCGCGCCCGCCGCCCCCAGGCATCAGGCGTCGCGCGAGGAGCTCGAAGCCCGCAAGCGCCACGTCGAGCGCCACCTGCTGCGCGTGCAGCAGGAGCGCTTCGAGGCGCAGAACCGGGGCGAGCCGGTCGAGCGTCTCGGTCGGGAGTTCCGCCACGCGCAGGAGAAGCGCCGCGCGGTCATGCAGGAGCTCGAGCGCCAGGCGCCCTGAGCGGGCGCACCGCTACGGGCAGCCGGCGGCGCCGGCCGGGACGTCGCCGCAGTCGACGAGGGAGGTGACCCTCACCGGTGCGGGCAGCGCACCGCCTCCCCCCACCAGGTTGGCGAGCGCGAGCGCGTCTGAGCTGTAGTCGATGATCGCGCTGCCGCCGACGATGAGGTTCAGGTCCTCCGTCCAGAGCGACCCGAAGATGGTGGCGTTGCCACTGATGTCGGTGTCGACCCTCGTCTGGCCGCGCACCAGTATGAGGCCGACGAAGTTGAAGTCTCCCTTGATGGTGAGGTCGCCCTCGACGACCAGGATCCCGGCGCCCGTGGCGTTGCCGTTCAGGATCACACCGGTCGTGTTGCTCAGGTGCGTGATCTGCGGGTTGGCGGGCGTGCCGTAGGTCTGGATGCCGTTGATGTTCTTGGTGTTGTCATCGGGCGGATTGGGCGGGTCGCCCCGGCGGCCGAGGATGTCGGTGATGATCCGGTCCAGCTGGGTGCTGCTCGGCGCCGCCGGCGACGTCATGACGCTCGGGACGACGGGCGGACCCATCGAGTAGCCCAGACCGGTGACGTCGTCCTTCTGCTGGGCGGCGAGGCTGTTGAGCGTCTCCTGCGTGTTCGTGGCGTTGCGGGTCGAGATGCCGGGGACGGGCGGGGCGGTCCCCATGCCGCCCGTGTACTTGTGGTCGTTGCCGTCCACCGTGAAGGCATCGCCGTTGAACGTGGCGTTGGTCTGCGAGTCGTTCACGAGGTAGATCGCCCCCGGCGCCGTGGACGGGATGTTCGAGCGGGTCAGGTTGGCGACCACGACGTTCTTCACGCCCTCGATGCCGTTGGCCGTGGCGACGAAGCGGCCGTCGTTGGCCGGGTTCGCACCGGAGTAGACGGCCACGGTGTACGTGAAGCCGCTGAACGGCCCGAAGTTCCGGGCGCTCGTGCCCCAGAGGGCCGTCCACTGGTTCACGACCTCGTTCTGTAGGTTGACGACGCCGGGACCGTTCACGGTCTGCATCGCGTCGAGGATGCCCGACTCGGCCGCGAAGTGGACCTGCGCCGCGCCCCGGTAGTTCCGCGTGGCGCGGATGTCGGAGCTGCCGACGAGGAGCGCCCCGGTGGCGGCGGCGAGAAGTACCGCCATGGTGAAGAGCGCCATGACGAGGACCATGCCCCGATCCGCTCTCTTCGGCTTGCGTGACATCGCGGATTCTCCCCCCAGGCTAGAAGTTGGCGAGCGAGCGGTTGCGGATGGCGATCTCCGACTCGGCGACCGAGGTGACGGGTGTCGTCAGGCGCGGGTTCGGGTTCGGAAGGTTCGCCCGGACCGTGACGCGCACCTTGGTGACGCAGTCGCGCTGCTCCGGGGTGAGGTGCGGCGGCGTGCCGGCCGGAACCAGCTCGTTCGGTGGGTTCGAGCCGTCGAAGTAGCGGAAGTTGAGGCCGCCGGCGGGGATGTAGTCGACGATCGGGATGGGCAGCGCGGCGCCGTCGGTGCGGCGGATCTGGCTGCCGAGCACGTCGTAGACCATGTCCTCGCTCGACCCCGTGAGCAGGCCGTCGCCGTCCAGGTCCTGCTTGAAGTGGATCTTGCTCGGCGTGGCCTCGACGAGGCCCTGCTTGACGCCGGGGCAGTTGGGCGGCTGCGAGGTCGTGAGCGCGCCGGGTATCGTTGGGTCGAAGGTCGCCATGCGGAGCTCGCGCGTCATCAGGTCGATCGCCGTGCGGGTGACGGTCTGGCTCTGCGAGTACGTGCGCTGCGTGGCGTGCGCCTTCTGCTGAGCCTGCAAGAAGGAGTAGAGCGTGCCGACGGCCAGCAGCGACAGCGTCATGCCGACGAGGACCTCGGCGGTCGAGAAGCCCGGGCTCCGGGGACGGCGGGAGGGCGTCATGAGCAGGGGATCGTGCTGCAGCGCACGTAGCTGGCGACCTGGGTGGAGTGGGACCGCGAGTCGGTCCACGCGACCGTCACCGTGACGGTTCTCAGCCCCACCCGCGGGGTGTCGTTCAGCGACACGGTCCAGCTGCGGTCGAAGATGCCGCCAGACGTCCCGTCGGCCTTCAGCTTGTTCGCTGGGTCGTAGTAGATACCGGGCTTCAGCTCGGTGGCGCCGAGCGGCATGCTGCGCAGCTGCTCGAGCTTCTGCTGCGCGAGCGCAGTGCCCGCGCTGGTCGAGTCGGCGCCCTTGGAGTTGCGGGTGAGAGACACCGACGCCGCGGAGAGCCCGAGGAGGCTCACCGCGATGAACGTGAGGCCCGCGAGCGCGTCGAGGAGCGAGAATCCGCGCGAGCGCGCCCGCCGTCGGCGATCAGCTGACGGTCGTCTTCCCGAGTACATTGATGGTCACCGTCCGGGTTCCGGCGTTCGGAACCGTTAGCGAAAGAGTCACCGTGGCACCGAGCATGCCCCGCGTGTCGAAGATCGGCATGCCCGGATTCACCGTGCCGAGGGTCGCCGCGGCGGGTAGCTTCTGCACCGCCGTGTCGGCGACGAAGGTGTTGGGCGACGTCTCGATCTCGAGCACGTAGCTGCGCGGCGCCGTGAACGTGATGCGGTAGCGGGCATTGCGGGCGATCGCCCGCTGGCGCGCCACCTGGAGGTCCGCGACGATCTGGGTGGTCGCGCCGGAGAGCGCCCACGGGGCCGACATGGCGCGCAGATTCGGGACCGCCATACCGAGCACGATGGCAAACACCGCCGTTGATATGAGGACTTCCAGGAGGGTTGCCCCGCGCTGCTCGGCTCGAAAACGTCGCACGCCGGACTTAGCAACGCCGGTGCCCAAGGGCGCCGTGACGCCCGGCGGGGCGTCGCAGCACGCGGCCCGTCACGCGCGCGTCGCTCCGTCAGAGTCGCTCGCCGCACGTGCGCAGGGCCACTCTGCAGCGGCGCTCCGCCTCGGCGCGTCGCGTCCGCAGGCAGCGCCGTGTGCTGCACGCCCGCGTCCGCCCTGGCGAACGCGCCGCGGCAGCGACCCCGCCTTCCCGCGAGTCGTCCAGGTGAGGTAAGGGGTGTGATCTCACCCCCGAAGGAGGTGGCCATGCCGCTCAGCGTGAAGCGCATCACCCTCTGGCGTGCCGACGTGGAGAACCAGCCCGGCGTGCTGGCCCGCGTACTCGAACCGCTCGCCGCCGCCGGCGCCGACCTCCGGGTCGTGATGGGCTATCGCTTCCCCACCACCCCCGAGCGCTCCGCGGTCGAGCTCTACCCCGTCGGCGGACGACGGGTGACGGCGGCGGCCGGGCAGGGCGGGCTCGCCGCGTCGGACATCCCGTGCCTGCTCGTCGAGGGCGACAACCGGCCCGGCTGGGGCGCCCAGATGGCCCGTGCGCTCGCCGACGCCGGCATCAATATCGCGTTCGTCATGGCGCAGGTGATCGGGCGCCGGTTCGCGGCGGTTCTGGGTCTGGAGAACGATGCGGCGGCCGCCGAGGCGATGAAGATCATCAAGAAGACCGGCGCCGCCCCGCGCGCGGCCCGAAAGACCGCCGCCCGCCGGCGCTGAGCAGCGCGACGGCCGTGCGCGTGGCTGTGTGCGCCGTGCTACGGCGCGGCGGAGGCGAGGCGGTCGAGGTGGCGGTAGGCGTCGTCGGCGCCGAGGGTGGGGAGCGAGACGACGACGCGGTCGGCGCCTGCGTCCCGGTAGCGGGCGAGCGTGTCGCGATCGGGGATCGTCTCGAGGCTCGGCGTCTCGAGGCCGGGCGGGGCGCCGATCATCACGGTGAGCGAGATCGCCTCCGGGTCGCGGTCGTGCTCGAGTGCGCGCCGGCTGATCTCGCGCCGTGCCTCGGCCACGTCGTCGGGTGGGAGGCCGATGGGGAGCCAGCCGTCGCCCCAGGCCGCGACCCGCTTGCGGGCGTTCGGCCCCATGCCGCCGAGGATGACGGGCGGATGGGGCTTCTGCACGGGCTTCGGCCGGCAGACGACGGGCGGGAACCGCACCCAGCGGCCCTCGAAGGACGGGCGCTCCTCGGTCCAGAGCTTGCGCATGGCCGCGATCGCCTCGCGCAGGAACGCGAATCGATGCGGGAAGTGGGGCGCGAAGAGCTGCATCTCCTCGCGCAGCCAGCCGGCGCCGACGCCGAAGAGGAAGCGGCCGCCGGAGAGCAGGTCGAGCGTGGCGACCTGGAGCGCGGTGTGCAGCGGGTCGCGCTCCGGGACGAGGCAGATGCCGGTCGCCACCCGCAGCTCTTGCGTGACCGCGGCGGCCGCGGCGAGCGTGGCGAAGCAGTCGGGCAGCTCGGTGTAGGGCCGCGGCATCTTCCCGTCCTCCGCGAGCGGGTAGCGCGTCTCGTACTGCGCGGGGACGATCGGATGCTCGGGCACCCAGAGCGACTCGACGCCTCGCGCCTCGCAGGCGCGCGCCAGATCCGTGACCGGGAGCGCCCGCTCGGTCACGAACATGAGGATGCCGAGGTGCACGCGGCTACTTCGCGTCGGCGGGCATGGCCGCCTTGGCCTTCTTGAAGTGGTCGACGGCCTCCTCCTGGAGCCCGTCCTTCAATGCCTTGTCGCCCTCCTCGTACTCCTTGGCGGCCTGGCCCAGGTCCTTGCCCTCGGCCTGGGCCTTCTTGATCTTCGGCAGGAGCTCCTTCTTCAGCTCGACGGCGGTCTGAGCCCATGCCGGCGCGGCGAGCGCGAGGCCGAGCGCGGTCATCCGGATCATGTGGCGCATGGCGGGCACCTCGTACGGGCCCCTTAGCCGGAGTGACTCGCGCGGCGCAAGCACCCCGGTGCCGTCCGGCTCATCCCTCCTTCAGCCGGCGGTACTTTCCCTGGAAGAACACGAGGGGCGGGCCACCGCGGAACTCGGCGTGCTCGACGGCGCCGACGTGGATCACGTGATCTCCCCCCTCGTGCGTCCCGACGATGCGACACTCGACGTGGCCGAGCGTCCCGTCGAGCACCGGCGTGCCCAGCCGACCGAGGTGGTAGGGGACGCCCGTGAACTTGTCGCCGCCGGACTGGGCGAAGCGCGCCGAGAGCGCTTCCTGGTCCTCGGACAGGATGTTCACGATGAAGCATTTCGAATCGAGGAAGTGCGGGTGGCTCTCGGCCTTCTTGTCGACGCAGACGAGGAGAAGCGGTGGGACCAGGGAGAGCGACGTGACCGCGTTGGCGGTGAGCCCGTAGAGCCGGCCGCTGCTGTCGCGGGTGGTGATGACGGTCACGCCGGTGGCAAAGAGGCCCATCACCCGGCGCAGCTCCTTCGCGTCGAACATGCGCCGCCTCAGTCGGCCGGCGTGTACGCGATGAGGATTCGGCTTCCGTCCTTGAAGCCCGCGCGGAACTTCTCCTCGAAGCGCGCCCAGCCGTCGGGGTACTTGCGGCCGTAGGCGGCCATGAGCCGGTCCTCGAGCGCGGGGTCGTGGAGCGTCCGACCGGTGGCCGCGAACGAGGGCCCGTCCGGCTTGCCGACCGCGATGCGCGCCTTTCGCCGCCCCGCCTTGATGCGCCGCACGCGCCAGGCGGTGGGCGGGGAGGCGACGTAGACGGTGCCCGCGTCGTAGAAGAACCAGATCTCCGCGGGCTTCCCGAGGGCGCCCGACTTCCGCTCGCTCTGCACGTAGACGTACTTGCTCTCCTTGAGCGAGCGCTCGAGCTCCGGGGAGAGGGCGGCCGCGGCGACGGCCGCGAAGACCAGCGCGGGGATCGGGACGGCCAACCGCAGGACCCGCATCGCGCGCCCCTTCTACCGCATCCGGGTCCCGGCGCGAAGCAGCCCCTCGGGGGTCCGGACCGCTGCTTCGCGATGGGCGGCGTCTCTTGCTACGCGGCGCGAAAACACCTAAAGCCGGGCTCAAGCGACTCCAGAAGGGCAGGGCGTCGTTCGCGCGCTGAGCCGCTCCGGAGTCCGGCCGGGAGGCCCGGCCGAATGGAGGAGGTGCCGTGAGAGCCGCGCGACTGCTGGTGTGCCTCGTTCTCATCCCTTGCTCGGCGCCGGCGGCGTCGCTCCGCGATCGCCTCCGCGCCAGCTCGCTGACCGTCGGCATCAGCGGAGGCTCCGCCTTCGACGCCCTCGCCGACAACATCGCCGATACGGCGGCCCGCAACCTGCCGATCATCTCGGCCTCCGCGGGCTACACGTACCGCTACAACGCGCAGCTCGAGATCTTCGAGCGCACGTCGGAGACCCTCGGTCCGATCTTCCTCGAGCGACCGGATACGCTCGGGCGGGGCAAGCTCAACATCAACGTCAGCTACCAGTACGTCCAGTTCGACGAGTTCGACGGCCGCAGCATCAAGCGGCTGGAGGCACCCGACCGGATCGTCATCCAGGAGTTCGACTCCGCCGGCAACCTGCTCCGGTCGACCGCCAACCGGCTGCGCTACGGCCTCAAGATTCACAGCAACATCGGCTCGCTCAGCCTCACCTACGGCATGCTCGACAACCTGGACGTCAACCTGCTCGTCCCCGTCATCGACACGGATTTCCGCGTGGGCGTCGAGAGCCAGGTGCGCGCGGAGCAGCTGCCCGGCCAGCAGGGTTTCAGCCCCGCCCCCGAGCCGCCGCGCACCGGCACCACCCGGGGCAACGCGGTCGGCGTGGGCGACATCCTGCTGCGCGGCAAGTACCAGCTGCCCGAGTTGCAGGGTGGCGTCCGTTCGGCCGCAGGTCTCCAGCTCCGCCTGCCGTCGGGCAACGAGAACGACTTCCAGGGCACCGGCGACTTCGAGGCTTCGCCGTTCCTCTACCTGTCGACTTTCCTCTGGTCGCGGGTCGAGCCGCACGCCAACCTGGGCGTCGACCTGCGCACCGACGGCGTCGAGCGCAGCCAGGCCCGCTACGGGCTCGGCGCCGACGTCGACGTCACCAAGCGCGTCGGCGTGTCGCTCGCCTTCCTCGGCCGCAGCCAGTTCAAGGAGAGCGCCGCGGCGAGCGACACGAACTTCCGGCACCTGACGGCGGCCGGTGTGCAGGAGCGGCCGCTGCTCGGCGTCCGCTTCGACCGCAAGGACTTCTTCGACCTCTCGTTCGGCGCGCGCGCCGTCGTCTGGCGCCAGATCATGGTGTTCGCCAACGGCATCTTCGCCCTGAACGACGACGGGCTCCGCAATGACACGGTCATCCCCACCGCCGGGGTCGAGGGAACCTTCTAGCCCGGTCGGCATGGCCCGCTTCGCGCGGTGGCTCGTCCGCTACCCGGTCGTCTTCGTAGCGGCGAACCTGCTCGTCACCGCGGTGCTCGGGGTCTTCGCGCTCCGCATCCGCATCGAGAGCTCGCTCGAGAGCGTGCTGCCCGCGGGCGACCCCGAGGTCGAGTACTACACGCGGGTGCGCGCCACCTTCGGCAGCGACGACGTCGGCGTGGTCGGCGTCCGGGCCGACGACATCTTCGCCCCGGCGACGATCGGCAAGATCGCGCGCGTCACCGACGCGCTCGGCCGCATCTCCGGCGTCGAGCGCGTGCTCAGCATCGCCAACGCGGTCGACCCGGCCGAGGACGTCTTCAAGCCGCCCCGTCTGCTGCCGAGCATCCCGCCCTCGAGCGTCGAGGTCCAGGAGCTCAAGCAGAAGCTCCGGAGCACTCCGCTCTACGGCAAGAACCTCGTCGCCGACGACTTCAAGGGCGCGGCGATCAACGTCTTCTTCCGGAACCTGACCGACGCCGAGTACCTCGATCTCGGCATCGACGACCAGATCCGCGACGTGCTGGCGGGCGAGAGCGGGCCCGAGCGGTTCTTCTATACCGGGGCGGCGCACGTGAAGCAGGCCGCGGTCGAGCTCATGCGCCGCGACCTCTTCCGCTTCACGCCGATCGCGCTGCTCGTCATCCTCGCCGTCCTCTGGCTCTCGTTCTGGACGGTGCGCGGCGTCGTCCTGCCGGTCGTGTCGGTCGTGATGGCGCTGGTGTGGACGCTCGGCGCCCTCGTGCTCGACGGCAAGGCGCTCACGCTCGGCACGTTCGTCCTGCCCCCGCTGCTCCTGGTCGTCGGCAGCTCGTACGCCATCCACGTGATGGCCCGCTACTACGAGCAGGTGGACCTCCGGGCGCCGCGCGAGGAGCTGGTCGTGCGCGCCTTCCTGCGCGTCTGGCTCCCGCTTCTCATCTCGGCGGTGGTGACCGCGATCGGCTTCGGGTCGCTCGGGGTGAACCGGATCACGGCGATCCGCGACCTCGGGCTCTTCGCCGTGGTGGGCGTCGCGTGCCTCACGTGCACCTCGCTCGGCTTTCTCCCCGCGGCGCTCGAGCTCCTCGGCACCGAGCCGCGGACCGCCCGCTCCGGGAAGATCTCGCCGCGGCTGTCCCGGGCGCTCACGCGGCTCGGCCAGCACGCGTACGCCTCGCGCGCCAAGATCCTCGCGGGCGCCGCGGTCCTCTGCGTCGTCGGCTTGCTCGGGGCGCTCGCGATCCGCGTCGACTCCGACTTCCTCTACTACTTCGACGAGAAGTCGGAGGTCCGGACGGACACCGAGACGATCAACCGCGAGATCGTCGGCAGCAACCCCTTCTACATCGTCATCGAGGGGCCGAGCCCGGGCTTCCTCAAGCGCTGGGAGGTCCTCAGGGAGATCAAGGACCTGCAGAGGTTCCTCGCCGGGCTACCCGGGATCACCTCGTCGGTCTCGCTCGTCGACTACATGGAGCTGCTCGAGAGCGGGCTCAACCGGAGCGGCGCGGGCGACCTCGTGATCGACGAGGAGGGCAACATCGTCCCGGCGCCGAAGCCGAGGTCGTTCCTCGAGGAGCCGAAGAACCTCGAGCCCGTGCTCAGCATGATCGCGACCAGCCCGGCCACCTTCAAGAGCGTCGTGACCGAGGACTTCGGCGAGACCAACATCCTCGTGCGCACCAACCTCTCCGGCTCGCGCCGCATCGAGGAGACGCTCGCGCGCATCCGCTCCTGGATCGGCGCGCACTTCCCGGCCGAGCTGCGCGTCCACCTGACCGGCAACCTCGTGCTGCTCTCGGGCACGGAGTCGGACATCGTGGCCGGGCAGATCAAGAGCCTCTCGCTCGCGCTCGGCATCATCTTCGTCGTCCTGGCGCTCATGTTCCTGTCGGTGCGGATCGGCTTCTTCGCGATCCTGCCGAACGTCGTGCCCATCGTGCTGTTCTTCGGCACGATGGGCTGGCTCGGGATCCTGCTGAACCTCGGCACGAGCCTGATCGCGGCGATCGCGCTCGGCATCGCGGTCGACTCCACCATCCACTACATGGCGCGGCTGAACCTCGAGCTGCGGGGGGAGACCGATCAGGTGGCGGCGCTGGTGCGCACGGTGCGCACGGTCGGCGTGCCGATCGTGTACACGACCGTGGCGCTCTTCTTGGGCTTCCTCACCTTTGGATTCTCGAGCTTCGTGCCGATCCAGAACTTCGGCATCCTGACCGGCTTCACCATGGCCGCCTCGCTCGGGGCGAACCTCGTGCTCTTGCCGGCGCTGCTCGCCACCACCAAGGTGATCACGCTCTGGGACCTCGTCGGGGTGAAGCTCGGCCAGGAGCCGGCGCGGACGATCCCGCTCTTCGCGGGACTCCGGCCCGGGCAGGCGCGCATCGTCGTCCTGATGGGCGAGCTCAAGCGCTTCGCGCCCGGCGAGATGGTCGTGCGCCGCGGCGAGCTGGGCGACGAGATGTACGTGATCATCCGCGGGCGCGCCGAGGTCTGGGCGGGCGACGGCCAGGAGCGGCGGCGGGTGGCCGAGCACCGGCGCGGCGACGTGTTCGGCGAGATGGGGCTCGTGCGCCACACCGAGCGGAGCGCCGACGTCGTCGCGGCGGGCGACCTCGAGGTGCTTGCCGTGGACGAGCGCTTCCTCCGCCGTATCCAGCTCCGCTACCCGCGCATCGCGTCCAAGGTCTTCCTGAACCTGACGCGCGTGCTGAGCGATCGCCTGCAGCGCACCACCGAGCAGTACGTCGCGCTCGTGCCCGAGCAGCGGGCGACGGCGAGGTAGGCGCGTGTTCGCGGCGCGCCGCTCCTGGCGGCTCGTGGCGGTCGTCCTTGCCTCGGCGGCGTGCGGGCGCGGGCTGCCGCCGTCGGAGGCGGAACGGGCGGCGCTGGCGGTGGCGAAGGAGGTGGCGCCAGCGCCCAGTGCCGGCTGTAGCGGGCGGCGACTCGGGACCGTGCGCGGCGTTCGCCGGACCATCACCGCAGGAGGCGAGGAGCGCGGCTACCTGCTCGACGCGCCCGCTGCGGGCGGACCGGCGCCCGTCGTGCTCGCTTTTCATGGTTTTCGCGGCAGCGCGCGCGGGCTGCGCTGGTGGACGGGCTGGGGGCAGCTCGCGCGGCGCGACGGCTTCATCGCCGTTCACCCCGAGGGCCACGACGGTGTGGCGCTGCTCGGCACGACCGGCCGGGGCTGGGACATGCGGCCCGCCGAGACGCACGACGTCGACTTCGTGCGCGCCGTCCTCGACCGCCTCGAGCGGGAGCGGTGCGTCGATCGGCGGCGCATCTTCGCGACCGGCATGTCGAACGGCGGCTTCTTCGCGAACCTGCTCGGCTGCGCGCTGGCCGAGCGGCTCGCGGCGATCGCCCCCGTCGCGGGCGCCCTCGACCTCGGCTCCTGCGTGCCGGCGCGGCCCATGCCGGTGCTCCTCCTCTACGGCCGCGCCGACCGCGTCGTGCCGGCCGCGCTGATCGCCGCCGCGCGCGCCTGGTGGGCACGGGCCGACCATTGCGCCACCGCGGCGGCCGACGGGGACTGCGAGCACTACACCGGCTGCGCCGCGGACCTCGTCTACTGCGAGGGCCCGCAGGCGCACCGCTGGCCGGTTGACGCAACCGAGCGCATCTGGCGCTTCTTCCAGGCGCATCCGGCAGCATGACGAAGCTCTTCTTCCTGTGCCGGCGCCGCGGGGATCTCACGCACGACGAGTACGTCGAGCGGCTGCTCGGCGGGCACGTGCCGCTCGCGCTCGCCCACCATCCGACGCTCAGGCGCTACGTCGTGAACGTCGTCGAAGGCACGCGAGGGCCCGCGCCCCCGCTCGACTCGATCGGCACGCTCTGGTTCGACTCGCTCGCCGACTACCGCGAGCGCCTCTACGACTCGCCCGGGGGCGAGCGGGCGATCGCCGGCGACGTGGCCGGCTTCCTCGGCCGCGCCGACGCCTACGCGACCACCGAGCACGTCCAGCGCGCGCCCGCCGAGCCCCCCTCCCTCGGCCCGACGCCGGGCGTGAAGCTCCTGGTCGCGCTCGGCCGCGCCCCGGGGCAGACGCGAGAGGACTTCCTCCGCCACTGGCTCGAGCGCCACGTGCCGCTCGCGCTCGCGCACCACGGCATGAGCCGTTACGTGACGAGCGTCGTCGAGGAGCGCCTCGGGGCCGACGCACCGCCGTACGACGGCTTCGCCGAGATCCACTTCGCGTCCCCGGAAGACCTCGAGCGGCGGCTCTACCTCTCGGCCGAGGGCCAGGCGGTGATCGAGCGGGACGTCGGGCGCTTCCTCGGCACGATCCACGCCTACTACGTGGCGGAGCACGTCGCGCGCTGGGTGGAGCACCGTCCCGGACGGTTTTCGATCCGCGTCGGCGACGCGGAGGCGTTCCTCGTCTACGAGCGCCGCGGCGACGTCCTCGACCTGCTGCACACCTACACCCCGCCCGCGCTCCGCGGCCGGAACCTCGCCGCCGAGCTCACCCGGGCCGCGCTCGAGCACGCGCGGGCCGAGGGCCTCCGCGTGGTGCCGACCTGCCCGTACACCCGCCGGTATCTCGCGCGGCACCCCGAGCTGCGCGGGCTGGTGGGCTAGCGCGCGGCGAGCGCCTGGACGTCCGAATCGGCGGCCGTCTCCGCGTCGGCGTCGGCCGTGACCGCGTACATCTCCCAGCGCATGCCGTCGGCGTCGAGCGCCCAGAACTTGTCGGCCTTGGCGTAGCAGCAGGTGGTCCCCGTCTGCTGGAGGACCTCGACGCCCTCGGCCTTGACGCGCACCATCTCGGTGGCGACGTCGGCCGTGCCCGGGTAGCGGATGCCCAGGTGGGCGACGGTGCCCGGCTGGCCGCCGGGGTTGAGCGAGAGGATGACCGGGGGGTCGGCGAGCTCGAACTTGGCGTAGTCGTGGCGAACCTTGGCCGGCTCGATGCCGAGGAGCTTGCGGTAGCGGGCGATCGCGGCGTCGAGGTCCTTCACGTGGAGCGCGATGTGGAACGTGTTCTGGGCCATGCTGTCACCTCCGTTGTTGGCGCCGGTCAGCAACAGGCCGAGCCGGCGCAGCAGTCGAGGACGAACTTTCGCAGGCGGCCGACGGCGCTCCGGCAGCGCTTGACGTCGAGCCGGTAGACGCGCTCGCGCCCCTGCCGCTCGCGGACGAGGAGCCCGGCGTCGGCCAGTACCTTCAGATGATGCGACATCGCGGGGCGCGAGAGCGGAAAGCGCCCGGCGAGCTGCCCGACGTTCAGCCGCTCGCGCGAGAGGGCCACCACGATCCCCTGCCGGATGGGATCGCCGAGCGCGACGAGGAAGCGGCCGAGGTCCGCGAGGTCGGGAGCCTCGAGGGTCGAGCTGGCAGCGGCTGTCCGGTTCATACGTTCAAGTATTTAAACCATTCGACTCTACGTGTCAACGGCCTCCGGCGGGTTCGCGTGGCCGCCGTCAGCGGACGCCGGGCGATGCGGTCATGTACATATTGATACGGTACGGCGCCAGCGGTATGGTCGTCGTCGCTTGAAGCTGGTCGTGCGCGGCCTCAGAGGCTTCGACTGGGATAGCGCCAACTGGCGGAAGTCGGAGCTGAAACACGGGGTAGCGGCGGCCGAAGCGCAGGAGGTCCTGCTGAACGACCCGCTCTGCCAGGTGGACACGCGACACCCCGACGTTGAACACCGCTACGTTGCGCTGGGAGTCACCAACGAGGGACGTCGGCTCTTCGTCTCGTTCACGGTGCGGCAGGGCCGGGTGCGGATCATCTCGGCACGACCGATGAGCCGGAAGGAGCGTGCAATCCATGAAGAAACGCAGAAGGCGGAGCGACGCTGAAGTCGCGGCCTACTGGCTCACGCACGACAGCGCGGGCGACATCGACTGGACGGGCCCCGGGGTACGGCTGGAGTTCGATCCCGACGTCGAGCGGCCGACTCGATCCGTGACGCTGCGACTCCCGCGGCGGCTGCTGCAGGAGATCCGGGTGCTGGCGAAGGATCGCGACGTCCCCTACCAGTCCCTCATGAAGGTCCTCCTCGCGGAGAAGGTCGCGGAGCTACGGCGCAGGCGGGCGTCCTAGCCGAGCACGTCCTTCCGCTTCGTGAGCGCCCACGCCGCGCCGCTCGACACGCCGACCGCCACGACGATGTAGGCGATCCCGAAGAGGAGGTACCCTGCGCCCGGCGGGCGGGACGTGCGCAGGTTGAAGAGCAGGAGGTTCACGACGACGTAGGCCGCGTACGCCCAGCCCATCGTCAGCGCGATCCGCTTCATGCGCCAGATGCTCACCGCGTAGACGAGCAGATAGAGCCCGAAGAGCGGCCCGACGATGGTGTTCGCCGTTTCCGTGAGCCGTCGCCCGAGGAAGACGAAGCCGGTGCGCTCGCCGCCGATCTGGAAGGGCTTCAGGAAGTTCGAGACCGCGAGGAGCGCGAACAGGACCGCGAAGACGGTGAGCATCCGGCCGCGGGCGGCGGGAACGTGCGGGTGCGGGCGCATCGTCACGAGGCCGGGCAGCTCACGGTGCCGTCGGCGTTGAACGGCGGCACCGGCGGGCTGGGAGCCGGATCGCCCGGGTCGAGCGAGCAGTCGGTGCACTCCTGGTTCGACCAGGCCGGATCGTCCATCCGCATCTGCTCCACCCACTCGACGAAGGGAATCACGCCGCCCTTCGTCTCGGTGTATATCTTGTCGCTGCCCCAGATCGTATGCCGCGACCCCGCGCCGATGTAGTAGCGGAAGTTCGGCGCCCGCGCCGCGGTGTCCTGCACGATGGCGCGCATCTGCGTGTGCCAGTCGCAGGTGCTGAGCCACCACTGGAGCCAGCGGGCCACGTCGTCGCCCTGCACCATGACGTTGTAGAAGAAGGTCTGCCCGCCGAGCCCGCCGTCAAACGCCGTCGTGTACTGGCCGAACTTGTGCCGGGGGTAGAAGTTGGCGACGGCCGCCCAGAGATCCGCGATGTTGAGCTTCGCGAGATCCGTCACGTCGAGCGCGGGGATCCAGCGCGGCAGGTTCTTCTCGATCCCCCAGCCGAGGAGCTGCGTGCTGACGAATGCCTGCGTCACGACGCCGGCCCCGGCGTCGCCGACCACGTTGAAGCGGCTCGCCGTGTAGACGTTGCGCAGCAGGTAGGCGGCGCCGGCAATGGTGCCGTAGGCGCCGGCGCTCGAGCCCGTGACGAAGACCTCCTCGGGGTTGACGAAGTGCTCGCGTGCCCATTTCTCGACCACGCGAGCGTTTTCCGCGCCGCGATGGTTGATCGTGACCGGCGGCGCGTCCGGCGCCTCGTAGGTCACGGTGGCGTCTCCCCAGTGGATGTCGCCGGTGCAGTACGAGACGAACACCGCGTTCCAGTCGCGGAACGGGTTGTTCGGATTGGTCACGTTGGCGATGCCCTCGGTGTACTGGGTCGGGTCGTCGCCCGGGCCGGCGCTGTCCTTGAAGGCATGGACCGCCGGCGCGCAGGAGAGGTTGCTGAAGCAGGCGCCGCCGCCCTGGTAATAGACGACGAGCTTGTTCACGGTGCCCCGGCGCGCCCAGAACGAGTAGGGCGTCCCGCGCGCGCAGATCGGATGGAGTGTCTGGCCGTTGTACTCCACGTCCGACGGGGGCGAGTACATGGCCCACGTCGACGGCACGTGGGGGGCGGTCTGGAGCCTCACCGCGATCTGGTCGATGATTGCCTCGGCCGCGTCGGCCAGCGCCGCCTCGAACCCCGGGTAACAGCCCGCGGGGAGAGCGTCGAGCAGCCGGGCGCGCACGTGGTCCCGGGTGGTTGCCAGGCGCCGTCGCTGGGGGTCGCGCTTGGGGAAGGCGACGTTCCGTCCCTCGGCCTCGAGGGCCTTCCGGCAGGCGGTCCCGGCGGCGCGGAGCGCCGCACCGATGCACGCCTCGGAGTTTCGGCCGCCGACCTGACCGAAGAAGGCGCCGGCGGCGCTGTCCAGGATGGCGAACGTCTCGGCGGCTGTCCCGCTCGCCTCCGCGCAATCGGTCCCCTTCTTAGCGGCGCTCGCCTCCGCGAGACCCCAGCGGCTGGCGAGACCGTGCGCGACCCGCGTTCGGCTCGCGTCGAACGCCGCAAACCTTAGTGACCGCTCGAAGCGCGCCCGCGCCAGGAAGGTCCCGCGGCAGGCGCCGGCGGCGGCCTCGAGCTTCCTGGCGACGCAACTCCGGGCGGGATAGGGGGCGGCGACGACACTGCGCGCCCCCGCGAGAAGCAGCGCGCCTGCCGCCAGCCAGAGCAGCGTTGGCCTCGGTCCGTTCGGCATCTATTGGTCTCCCGTGTGCGTGGTTTTCGCGAAAGGCGGCGGAACGTACCAGCCCCGGGGGGCGTTTGAAAAGACGTCGCGAGGCCCGGCCGCCGGAACGCTCAGTCGCTGCGATCGGCGAACTTCCCCGGTCCGTTGGCGATGGCGGGCGCGCTGAACGTCGCCTCCCAGCACTTCCCCTCGTTGTTCTTGAGCTGCACGGTCACGGGCTGCGAGGCCGGGAGCGGGGAGAGATCGAGGGCGACGCCGGTGCCGCGGGCGACGATCTCGGCCTTGCCGTCGGGGCCCGGGCGCAGGCGCAGGGAGATCGAGCTGCTCCCCCCTCGCCCGTACGTGAACCGTGTCGCCGTCTCCCGCCAGCACGGCCGGCCGCCGCAGGTGCCGCCCGGCGGCATCCCGCCGCGCGCGATGGTGTGCCCGTTCCCGTCGTAGACGCAGAGCTGGTAGTCGGTCGTGGCGAGCGGGTTGCCGAAGTCGGTCTTGGAGGTCGCGGCGCCGTGGCCCCAGCGCCAGGTCAGCCGGTCATTCCTGTCGGGCGACCGGTCACGGAGCGAGAGCGAGGCGGCGCGCGAGCGGGTGGGCCGGCGGCAGCCGGAGGCGGGGCCGTTGGCGCACGTGGCCGGGTTCGTCTGCCTCACCGTGATGCTCACCGTGGCGGGGCTCGAGTCCGTCGACCCGTCGTTCACCGTGTAGGTGAACGAGTCGCTGCCGTGGAAGCCGGCGGCCGGGGTGTAGGTGACCGTGGCCGTGTCGCTGCTCGGCAGGCCGAGCGAGCACGCGTGATTCGTGATCGATCCGAGCGTCCCGTGCCCCGGCGGCGTGACGATCGAGAAGGTGAGCTCGCAGTCGTTCAGGTCGGCGCCGCTGAGCGTGATGTCCACCGCGGTGTCCTGATCGGTCGCTGCCGACGCGCTGGCGGCGCTCGGCGGCGCGGGGTTCGGCAGCGTCGTCGAGGTGGTGGTGGTGGAGGTCGTGGTGGTGGCGGGGGTGGTCGTCGTGGTGAGGCCCGGGAGGGTGGTCGTGGTCACCCCCGGCAACGTGGTGGTGGTGACCTCGGGCAAGGTGGTCGTGGTGATCTCCGGCAAGGTCGTCGTGGTGACCGCCGGCAGCGCGACGATGGATACGACGGCCGCCTCGAGCGGCGCGATCACGTCGTTCCCGTACGGCTGCCCGACGTTCGTGGGCTGCGGCGTCGGCACCGTGAACTGCCACTGCTGGGCGTCGATCTCCGTGATGTCCTCGGGCGCGGCGAGGTTGTCGGTGTCGTTGCTGAAGAAGTAGTGGATGCCGTGGGCGGCATGTGCCCCTTGCGTCTGACCGAGCTTGCAGTCGACGTCGCAGGGCCCCGGGTCGGTGGCCGACCGGCAGACGTGGCAGCCGTTGGGCTTGCCGGCCGCCGCGCAGTAGCCGTTCATCACGCGCGTGTCGTCCGACGCCTCCCCGGGCCACGGCCGCGACACGGGGTCGTCGCCGGTCCCGTCGTCGAGGCACGAGTCGTCGCGGTAGTAGGGCACGACGGCCGGGTTCTCCGCCGTGGTGGCGCCCTTGATCTCCACGATGTAGACGAGCGACCCGTTGTCGCTGGCCCCGGAGACCTCCTCCCAGTTGAGGACGGCCGTGGGCGCGTTGAACGTCGGGTCCGGGGCGTCGAAGTACGCCGGCATGCCGAACACGCCGTCCACGTTGCCGGTGTCGTCGTTCATCCCATCGATGTCGACGCCGTCCGGCTTGATCGTGTTGTAGTACTTGCTCACCACGCCCCGGTTGTAGTCCCACGAGGTGTAGAGGCCGTCGGGCGGGATCGGGTGCACGCGCACGTGGTAGTGGTAGGTGATCACGTCGCGGTAGAAGGTCTCGGTCTTGGTGACGTTGGTGCCCGAGTCGGCGCCCCAGATCTCGCGGATGGCGCGCACCGGGCCGGTGCGCTCGCCGAGGAGCGCGTTGTTGCCCTCCCAGTTCACCTGCTCGTCCTCGAAGCCGACCAGCGAGATGGTCGAGTCCGGGCTCTGCTGGAAGGCGCGCCCCTTCCAGCGGTCGATCAGGTCGGGGCCGTAGGCGCGGGTCTGGTTCGGCTTGGTGATCTGGAGGCTCCGGACCATCCAGCGGCCGCTCGCGTGCCACTGGTAGGTGTCGGTGTTCACGGTGACGCCGTCACGCGGGAAGCGGTCGGTGGACGGGCGCGGGGTGCCGTCGGCGACGTTGGGGCAGCCGCCGGGGGCGCTGCTCGCCGTGCGGCAGACCGTCCCGGAGAGGTTCGGCCCGTAGCCCGAGTTGCTCGAGCCGAGCTTCTCGGGGCTGTCGTCCCGGAAGCTGCACTTGTCGATCCACTCGTCGGCGTCCGCGTCGCGGACGTAGGAGACGTAGCCGTTCGAGGTGTTGAACGCCGAGCCGCCGGGCCGCAGGAAGAGGTAGACGAAGCGGACGCTGGAGGGGTCGAGCGGGTCGGTGATCGCCACTGCCTGCCCGTTGCTGGTGCCGGGAGGCGGCAGCGTGCCGAGCGGCACCTGCGCGCCCGTATCGCGGGCCATGAAGACGATCTCGTCGTCGTCGTCGAGCGTGGAGACCGGATCCGGCATCGGCCCCGTCATCGACGGCGGGCTCGACGGGTAGGTGGCGGAGCACTGGCCCGCCGTCTTCTTCCACGCCTCGACGTCCCAGGCGTAGGTGAGCTCCTTGTCGGTCTGGGAGTAGAACTGGCCGAAGGTCTGGGAGTTGGGGTTGCCGAGGCAGTAGTAGTACATCTGGTCGACCTGCACGGGGATCTCGACCCACTGCAGCCCGTCCCACTTGAAGGCCACGACCTGATCGACAGGCACGCCGGTAGCCGGGGGCGCGATGACGGTCCCCTTGTGGGCATCGCGCCCGGGACTGGCGGCCACGGGCGTGCAGGTCACCTCCGCGGCCGGACCCGACCAGGCCCGCACTTGCTTGCCGGTCAGCACCACCGGCTCCACGTCGCGCGCCGCCAGGGGCTGCGCGCGGACGGCCTGTCCCGACAGTGCGAGGACGATGATCGCGCCCGCCACGACCGACGTCGCGCTTCGCAGCCTCCGTGTCTGGATTCGCAAGTTGCCTCCCTCCCTACCTTGACAGGTCGAGCGACCGATCCGGGAGCGACCGTCGGGGCTTGCGTGTAGCGCCCTCCGCCATCCCGGCGCACCCATTAGGGGGTGAGTTGCTATACCACAATAGGTTAGGGAACCTGGAAAAACTCGGTACCCCCCCGGCGACCTCAGAGCCCCGAGGCCTCGAGCACCCGCTCGGTCAGGTAGTAGAGCAGCACGCCCGCGAACACCGTGAGCGCGATCGCCGTGCCTCCCTCCCGGTTCACCTCCGGCACCAGGTCGGAGGCGGCGACGTAGAGCGTCACGCCGGCCGAGATGCCGAGCGCGGGGCCGACGAGCGTCTGCAGGCCGAAGATCGAGAACCCGCCGAGGATGCTTGCCGTGCCGACGGCGGAGGCGGCGAGGAGCGCCTGGCGCCGGCTGCCGCCCGTCGCGAGCACCACCGAGGCGATGGCGAACCCTTCGGGCGCCTTGTGGAGGACGATGGCGGAAAAGACGAGCAGCCCGAGCGCCCGGTCGATGATGAAGGCCGACCCGATCGAGATGCCGTCGAAGAAGCTGTGCACGAGAAGGCCGAGGAGCGCCGAGGCGCCGGCGTTCGCGGAGAGCAGCTCCGGGTGGATCTCCTCGCCGAAGTGGAAGTGGCGCGCGACCGTGTGCTCGAAGAGGTGCACGAGCAGGTAGCCGGCGAGGACCAGGGCGGGAGCGAGCGACGTGAGGTGCTGGCTCTCAGGCAGCATCTTCAAGATCACGGCCGCCAGCATGAACCCCGCGCCGAGCGCGACGGCGTAGCGGAGGAAGCGGTCGTCCCAGCGCCGGAGCGTCACGACGGCGCCGCCGAGGAGGTTGGCGAGCGCCGCGAGCCCGACGCAGAGGAGGCCGAGACCGAGGTGTCGTCGGTCCACTACCCGTCCGGCGGCCGCGCCGCCAGCTCGGCGCCCAGGCGGACGAGCTGGCGAGTGCCGGAGCCGAGCGTCAGCTCGATCTGCTTCGCCCAGAGATAGTAGCGATGGAGGGGGTAGTCGAGGTCGACGCCGATGCCGCCGTGCAGGTGCTGCGCGGCATACACGACGCGGTGCGCGGCTTCCGACGCCCAGAACTTCGCGACCGCCACCTCGGCCGTCGCCGGGAGACCGGCCGCGAGCCGCCACGCCGCCTGCCAGGTGGTCAGGCGGATCGCCTCGACGTCGATGTAGGCGTCCGCCGCGCGCTGGTGTACGGCCTGGAAGCTCGCGATCGGGCGGTCGAACTGCTCGCGGCGCGCCGTGTACTCGGCCGTCAGCCGGAGCGCCCGCTCGGTCACGCCGAGCTGCATCGCGGCGAGTCCGACGAGCGCGCGCTCGACGAGCCAGCCGACGTTGGCGCCCGGCAGGACGTCGCCGGGCGCGCCGTCGAGGACGAGCCGCGCCTGCGGCTCGCGGTTGGTGGCCACCTGGCGTTCGAGCGTGCAGCCGCGGCCGCGCGGGTCGACGAGGAAGATGCCGACGCTGCCGTCCGCCAGGCGGGCGGGCACCAGCACACGTGCCGCCAGCTGCGCCGCGGGAACGCACGTCTTGACGCCGTCGACCCGCCACGAGGCGGCATCACGCGCCGCCGCGGCCGCCGGCATCCCGGGGTCGTCGGCTCCGGGCTCGAGGAGCGCCGCGGTGAGCACGACCTCGCCCGTCGCCACGCCCGGCAGCCAGCGGCGGCGCTGCTCGGCGGTGCCGAACTCGGCGATCGCGAGCGCGCCGAGGACGAGCGTCGGGAAGACCGGGACGGGCGCCACGGCGCGGCCCACCTGCTCGAGGAGGAGGCAGAGCTCGAGGACGCCGAGGCCGCTGCCCCCGTCGTCCTCAGGCAGCGCCACCCCGAGGAGCCTCGCCTCGGCGAGCGCGTGCCAGGCTGCCCGATCGAATCCGTCGGGCGCGGCCTCGACCGCCTTCAGGCGCGCGGCCGTCACGTGGTCCTCGAGGATGCGGCGCGCCAGCTCGCGGAGCGCCTCCTGCTCGGGCGTGAACGAGAAGTCCATCGGCACCCTCAGCGCGAGCGGGGCATCGAGAGCCCCGCCATCGCGATGATGTCGCGCTGCGTCTCGTTGGTGCCGCCCCCGAAGGTGAGGATGAGCGTGGCGCGGTACATGCGCTCCACGCGGCCCCGCAGGACGGCGTCGGGCGAGCCGCGCTTGAGCGCGCCCGTCTCGCCCAGCACCTCGAGCAGCAGGCGGTAGGCCTCGACGTAGAACTCGCTGCCGAAGACCTTCACGGTGGACGCCTCGGCATAGTTGAGGGTGCCGCGGGTCATGCTCCACGCCTGCTGCCAGTTGAGGAGCTTCAGGACCTCGAGGCCCGCATACACGCGGGCGAGGTGCGTCTGCACCCACGGCCGGTCGATCACCCACCCACCGCCGGCGAGCCGCGTCTCCTGCGCCCAGCGTCTGACGTCCTCGAAGATGCGGTCGACGTGGCCGAGCGACATGAGGGCGACGCGCTCGTGGTTCAGCTGCGTGACGATGAGCCACCAGCCCTCGTTCAGCTCGCCGACCAGGTTCGCAGCCGGGACGCGCACGTCCTCGTAGTAGGTGGTGTTGGTGCGCACGTCGCCCATCGTCCAGATGGGCGTGATCTTGTAGCCGCGGGAGCTGGTCGGCACGATGAAGATCGAGAGCCCCTTGTGCTTGGGGGCGTTCGGGTCCGTGCGGGCGGCGAGCCAGATGTAGTCGGCGTACTCGGCCTGGCTGGTGAACACCTTGGTGCCGTCGATGACCCACTCGTCGCCGTCGCGCACGGCGCGGGTCTTGAGCGAGGCGAGGTCGGTGCCGGCCGAGGGCTCCGTGTAGCCGATCGCGAAGTGCACCTCACCGCCCAGGATGTGGGGCAGGTATTCGGCCTTCTGCGCCGGGGTGCCGTACTGCATGATGGCCGGCGCGACGGCATTGATGGTGAGCGTCGGCAGCATGACGCCGGCGCGCGCGGCCTCGTCGAAGAAGATGAACTGCTCGATCGGCGATCGGCCCTGGCCGCCGAACTCCGTGGGCCAGCCGATGCCGAGCCAGCCGTCGGCGCCGAGCTTGCGGACCGCCTGCATGTAGAGCGGCCCGCCGCCCTCGCTGCGGGAGAGCTCCGCCTGGTACTCCGGCGTGACCAGGCGGCCGAAGTAGGCGCGCAGCTCGCGACGGAGCGCCTGCTGCTCGGGGGTGTAGTCGAGGTACATCGCGGTTCCCTTAGCGCGAGGGGCGGGCACCTGTCGACGGCGCCCGACACGGCGCGCTAGAGTGCGACGCTCGACCATGAGGCTCGAGCGGGTGTGCGTGTACTGCGCGTCCAGCCGTCAGACCGACGGAGCGTACTACGAAGCGGCGGCGTGTCTGGGCCGGGCGCTCGCCCAGCGGGGCGTCGCCATCGTCTACGGCGGCGGTGCGGTCGGCTCCATGGGGGCGCTCGCCGACGCCGCGCTGGCGGCGGGCGGGAAGGTGATCGGCGTGCTGCCGCGCTTCATGTACGACCTCGAGTGGGGGCATCCGCGCTTGACGGAGCTCCGCCTGGTCGGCGACCTCCACGAGCGCAAGCGATTGATGATCGAGGAGGTCGACGCGATCGTCGCCCTCCCGGGGGGCTCCGGCACGCTCGAGGAGCTGATGGAGGCCATCACCTGGAAGCGCCTCGGCCTGCACGGCCACCCGATCGTGCTCGTCAACGTGCGCAGCTTCTTCGACCCGCTCGTCGCGCTGCTCGAGCGCTGCATCGCCGAGCGTTTCATGGACCCGCGCCACCGCGACATGTGGACGGTCGTCGGGTCGTCCGACGTGGTCATCGACGCCATTCGCAGGGCACCGCCGTGGGGACCGGACGCGCGCCGCTTTGCGCTGGTCTAGCGGTTGCGGCGGGCGGTCGCAGCGGGATTGCGCTCGTCTCCGGTCACCGGCTACGCCTGCGAGGGACGATCTGGAGGTGTCATGAAACGGTGGATGATGGTGACCGCCCTGGTAGTCGGCGCGGCGCTGCCCGCCCGCGCCCGCACCATCGGCGACGCGCGCAGGGCCGCCTGGCTCTCGGTCGCCCATCCGGGTCTCGGCGAGTACTACAACGCGGGCTGGGGCGACTTCTTCGAGAACTGCCCGCAGAAGAAGTTCTGGCTCGGGCTGATCCCGCTCTACGGCTGGCCGGGATACCTCCAGGTTCTCTCGGCGATCGACGCGTATCACGGGCGAACGTCGGACAACCTCCGGCCCGTGAACGGGCGTCGCTGAGGGCTCAGTCTGCGGTGCCGATCCTCTGGGGCCCGCGCGGGACGGCAGTCCGCGCGGCAGTCTCGGGCCGGTTCTTCAGATAGCGCTTGGCCAGGACCCTCGCGTCGCGGAGCACTCCCCTCAGCGCCCTGCCGCAGTCGGCATCGATCGCATGGCTGGCTTCGGTCTTGCGGAGCTTGCGAGCCGCGGCGTCGAGCAACCGCAGGGCGCCGCGGAGGGCATTCCTCGCGTGCTTCACGCTGCCCGAGCTCTCCGCTGCCTCGATCGCAGCCCGGGTCCGGCCGAGTGCGAGACTCAGGGTCGGCGGTAACCGCCTCCCGCCACATGCGAGTGCCCGCTCTCCCTCGAGCGCCAGCGCGCAGCGCACCGCCTCGAGACCCATGAGCGGCGCGTCCTGACAGCGCTGCGCCACGCAGCGCCTCGGCCTGCACGGATCATCACGATCGCAATCGGCATCCGTCTGGCAGTCGTCGGGGGGCGTGGTGGTGGACGTCGTTCCCGGCGGCAATGTCGTCGTGCTGGGAACGACAGATGTCGTGGTGGAGGTTGTCGCGCTCGGAGATGTCGGCGTGGTCGTGGTGCTGGTCGAGGTCGTCGTGGTGGACGTCGTGGTCGCCGGCACGGTGGTCGACGTGGTCGGCACGGTCGAGCTGGTCGTTGACGTCGTTGTCGTGGTGGAGGTGGTGGACGTCGTGGTCGCCAGCACGGTGGTCGACGTGGTCGAGGTCGACGAGGTGGTGGAGCTGGTTGTCGAGGTCGTTGTGGTGGACGTCGTGGAGGTGGCCGAGGTCGTGGTCGACGTCGTGGAGGTGGACGTCGTCGGCACGGTGGTCGACGTGGTCGGCACGGTCGAGCTGGTCGTCGACGTCGTGGTCGTGGTGGTGGTGGTGGACGTCGTGGTCGCCAGCACGGTGGTCGACGTGGTCGAGGTCGACGAGGTGGTGGAGCTGGTTGTCGAGGTCGTTGTGGTGGACGTCGTGGAGGTGGACGTCGTCGGCACGGTGGTCGACGTGGTCGGCACGGTCGAGCTGGTCGTCGAGGTCATCGACGTGCTCGTGGTGGTGGTCGTCCCCGGAGGTGCGAGCTCGACGCGTAGCACGGGAGGCGTCGCACTCTCGCGGGACGAGTACGTCACCTTGTTGCTGCTGTTGGTGGTGATTGCCAGGGCGTACAGGCCGGGGCCCGCCTGGAACGCCGGGGTCACGTCGACCGTGAAGTCGCGGCCGGCCACCACGCTGCCGAACCCGCGCATCGCGCGGGCGAACTCGGGGAGCCAGGGCGAGGTGTCGCGCGTGTCCACCACCCCGTCGCCGTTCGTGTCCACGTCGCTCCATTTGAGGCCCGGCCCGAGCGCGCTCGTGGCGTCCAGTCCGGTCCGGTCACCCTCGACCCAGCGCGAATCCGCGACGGGGTAGATGGCTCCGCCGTCGTCCGAGCCGTCGATGCAATGCAGCATCAACGTCGCGCGGGTGACGGGCGCCGGCACCGCCGAGAGGTCGAACTTCAGATAGATCAGGTCGGACAGCGCCGACGCGTCGAGGTGGGCGGCGGCGCCGTGATCCCACGTCGCCTGGGTTCCCGACTCGATGAAGGTGTCGGCCGCGGGGGGAAGGGTGAGGAAGTCCGCCGGGTCGCCGCACCGACAGCTCGACAGGCAGAGCCCCGGGCAGGCGGCGTCATCCGACCCGTCGCACGCCTCGGCCGGCGGATCGACGCGCCCGTCGCCGCACACCGGCGCGCAGGTGCAATCCGCGGCGCACGGGCCGGCGCAGGCCGCGCGGTCCGCCCCGTCGCACTGCTCGCCCGGCTGGTTGACGAGCCCATCCCCGCACCGCGGCGGAAGCGGCACGCCGCCCTTCATGAGCATCACCTCGTCCCCGATCGTCCCGTCCGTGCGGATCATCTGCGCGAGGAGGCTGCCATCGTTCACCGCCAGGCGCGTGAAGTGGTGGACCGATTCCGAGTGAGCCGTGAAGCTGCTCGACCCGACCCGGTACAGTGCCTGCCCGCCCCCGCCGGTCGTGATGTAGGTCGTGCCCTGGCCCGCCGAGACCACCTGGTTGCCGCGCAGGGGCTTCGTGCGCTCGTAGTTGTGCTCGTGCCCCATGAGCACGAGGTCGACGCCGTGCGCGTCGAAGAGCGGCACGAGGTTGGCCCGGATGGTGAGGTTGCTGCCGTGTACCCCTCCACTCGAGTAGATCGTGTGGTGGAAAGCAACGAGCTTCCAGGTGGCGGTGCTGGCCGCGAGATCATGGTCGAGGAAGGTGTACTGCGCGCTGCCGGGTCTCGTGCTGGCGTTGCTGTCGAGCACCACCACGTGCGCGTTCCCGTCGTCGAACGAGTAGTAGTCCTCGCTGCCGGCCGGATTGTTGGCCGGGGTATGGAAGACGTCGCGCCAGGGCGCGCCGCCCGCGGTCTCGACGTCGTGATTCCCGAGGCAGGGCCAGAGCACGAGCCGGCGGATGAGATCCCGGTAGGGCGCGAAGAAGGAGGGGTCGAAGTCCTGTGGCGCGCCGGTGTCGTAGACCATGTCGCCGGTGTGGAGGATGAAGTCGGCCGGCGTCTTGAGCATCGTGTCGCGCACGGCCAGCTGATCCGAGCAGTCGCACCCGGAGTCGCCGATGACCAGGAAGCTGAAGGGCCGGTTCGCGTCGTCGGTCCGGAACACCGCCTCGAGAGCGAGCGGGACGCCGTCGGCAAGGGGCGCGTAGGCATAGGCTGCGCCCGGCGTCAGGCCGTCGACGGCGATGGCGCAGACCGTCCCGGTCCCGCCCGCGCGCACGGTCGGCATCCCGTCGAGCGGGCGTATCGCAAGTGCGCAGGCGGCCGCCGCCTCCGTGTTCCAGACGACCGTGACCGACTGCCGTGTCAGCAGCTGCAGGTAGGGGCCTCGGGTCAGGGTCGCCGCCGTCGCCGTGGAAGGCGCGAGCCGCAAGAGGGCGAGGCCTATCAGACCTGCGGTGGTTTGCTGCGGCGGTCGCAGCGGCGGACTCCTCAGGCATTGCCCGAGCAACAGACATGCCACGTGCTGGACCGTGGCGACTCGATCCACCCCCGCGACACCTTGCGGGATCGGGCAGGATTGCCGTGCTATCCGATCTTTCACATTGACATTGCATTCCGCCCCGACATATCGAAGATCGCTCCACTCATGGCTCGCACGCAGCCCGCCTGGGCCGCCAGCCTGTCTTTCCTCTTCCTGGTCCCGCGTGGGTCGGCGGCGGCCACCGTGGAGATCAATCTCCTCTACGTCCACGGCGTGAAGAGCTGCCAGAACGAGCGGCAGAACGCGCAGAGCTCGTTCACGGACCTCGAGCAGGCGGTGAACGCCGACCTTCCGGGTCGCATCGCGAGCTACCAGGCGGCCCATCCGGGGACCACCGTGGTGACCCACAGCGCCCGCGCGAACCTCTACACGGCGACGCCGTCCGGCTACCACCCCTCGGACTCGCCCGACCCGATCAACATGGACGACTGGGAGGTTGGCGACCCGGGCTGCACCACCTCCCAGCAGGGCGACCCGTGCACCACGGCCTACGAGTGGCGCTACCGCCTCGCCCGCGAGATCAACCGCCTCTACCCGGCCCCCGCGTCGAACATCGTCCTGATCGGCCACAGCAGCGGGGCGCGGGTGGCGTTGGAGGTCGCCGCCAACGCGGGCCCGGGCGGCGTCGGGAGCACGGACTGGGGCGTACAGAATCGCATCGCGGGCGTGGTCACCATCCAGGGCATGGTCGACGCGCTCGGCAGCAGCAAGTACAACGTCGTCGGCTTCACGAGCTTCGAGACCGCCTGCAAGGACGGCGACGCGATCGCCGGCTTCGGCTCCTCCTGCGCGCCGGGCAACGGCTGGTGCGAGTACGCGGGTCGGGTGGATGGGTTCGGGGCCGGCGACTGGGTGGCGAAGAACAAGCGCGCGCTGATGCTGACGTCATGGGCGAGCTGCTCGCCGGCGGCCTGGACGGGATGGAGCGACGGGTCGCTTCCGTATGACGCGCAGGGGAGCCCATGGTCAGTCGGGCTCGACATGACGCCGGCGCCGGGCCAGACCTACCGGCCCTCGCACGGGCAGAAGTACGGCTCCTTCTGCCACAGCGCGATCGACCACTCGAGCGACGCGAACCACGCCGCGGCGCTCGCCGCCGCGAAGACCCGCATCCTCGACTGGCTGTTCACGGCGGCGCCGCGGGTCGCGGCCACCGGGTCCAACTCGACGTCGTCGCCGGTGGCGTACAATCACTTCAGCAGCACCTTCACGATGGGGAGTACCTGTCCCTCGGGAGAGGTGGACGACACCGTCACGCAGGGGACCAAGGGCCCCGGCATCGACGTCGTGGGCGTGTGCAAGCACCCCGGCTTCTTCGACGGCGACGACCATGCGATCGCCCTCGCCGAGTTCACCGTGACCAACGGGACGACGTGCAACGGGACCTACAAGTGGAAGCAGGCGCACGACTCCAACAACAGCCACGACGCCACGTTCTGGTGGAAGACGCGCTCGGAACGCTCGGGCGGCCCCGCCCTCGTCGGAACGCTCACGACCCTTCCGACCACCACCACGACGAGCACGACCACAACGACCACCACCAGCACCACGTCCACGACGACGACCACCACCACGTCCACGACCACGACCGCGCCGCCGACCTCGACCACGACCACCACCACGGCACCCCCGACGACCACCACCACGTCCACGACCACGACCGCGCCGCCGACCTCGACCACGACCACCACCACGGCACCCCCGACGACCACCACGCTGCCGCCCACGACCACCACCACCACCACCACGACCGAGCCCTCGACCACGACGACCGCGCCGCCGACCACGACCACCGAGCCCCCGACCACCACGACGGAGCCCCCGACCACGACCGTGACCAGCACCACGACGTCGACCACCACCAGCACCACGAGCACGTCGACCTCGACGACCGCGCCCGTCTCGACGACCACGACGACCACGCTCCCGCCGACCACCACGAGCAGCACGATCTCGACGACCACCACCACCATCCCGCCCTGCCCCGACGCGGACGGCGACGGGGTCTGTGACGCGGCCGACAACTGCCCCGCCGACCCGAACCCGGATCAAGCCGACGCGGACGGCGACGGCAGCGGCGACGCGTGCGACCCCTGCACTGGGGGCGCCGCGGTCGCGAAGCCGAAGCTCACGATCGCGGGGCTCTCCACGCCACCGGGCGACGACCGCCTGAAGCTGCGCGGCGAGATGACGCTGCCGTTCCCGTTCTCGCCGGCACTCGACCCGGCGACGAGCGGCGTCCGCATCCTGATCACCGACGCCAGCGCGGCGACGGTCCTCGACGCCGTGATTCCCGGCGGGGCCTACGACTACGCGACGCAGACCGGCTGGAAATCGAACGCCTCCGGTACGCGATGGAGCTACCGGAACGGTCTCGGAGGCATCGGGGGGATCGTCAAGGCGTCGTTCAAGACCAGCTCGACGCCGGGGCTCGTGCAGTTCAACGCCACGGGGCGAAACGGCGGCTATGCGGTGACGCCGGCCGGGGTCCCGGTGCGCGTGACCCTGGCCTTCGATTCCGCCGCGGGCCAGTGCGGCGAGGCCCCGTTTGCCGGCCCGCCGCCGTCGCCGAGCTGCGCCCTCGGCGCCAGCGCGCTCACCTGCAGGTAGGCGTGAACGCCACCGTCGCGCTCACCGGCGCGACCGGCTTTCTCGGCCGCTACATCGTGCGCGCGCTCGCGGCGCGCGGGGCGCGCGTCGTGGGCGTCGTGCGGAACCCGGACAAGGTCCCGGCGCTCGTCGCCGAGGGCGTCGAGCTCAGGCGCGCCGACCTGGCCGAACCGGACCTGCTCGCGCGCGGCTTTGCCGGGGCGGACGCCGTGGTGTCGAACGCCGCCTTGCTGCCCGTCCGCAACTGGCGGCGAGCCGATCACCTGCGGACCAACGTCCGGGGCACCGAGAACCTGCTCGCGGCCGCGGTGGCGGCCGGCGTCCGTCGCGTCGTGCACGTCTCATCCGTGTCGGCCTACGCGGGCCGGGCGCCGATTCCGGTGAGCGAGGATCATCCGCTCCTCGGCGAAGACGCCGGCCGGCTCACGCCCGCCTACGGTCTTTCGAAGGCGCTCGCCGAGCGGCGCGCCTGGCAGCTCGCGCGCGAGCATCGCCTCGCGCTCACGACGCTGCGTCCCTGCCTGATCTACGGCGCCTTCGACACCAACTTCATGCCGATCTTCGTCGCCCTGGCGAAGCTGCCGATCGCCGTGATGCCGGCGTGCACCTGGCTGCCGATGGTCTACGCGGGCGACGTCGCGGAGGCGGTGGCGCTGGCGCTCGAGAAGCCGGCGGCGATCGGACGCGCCTACAACGTCGCGGGCGAAGACATGACCGTCTGGCGGTTCTTCCGCGCCTGGCGCGAGGCCGGCGGCCGCTCGGCACGGGTCGCGCTGCCGGTCCCCTTCCCGTATCGACGGGCCTACGACACGACGCGCGTCCGCGCGGAGCTCGGCTGGCGGAGCCGGCCCGTCGACGAGGCGCTGCGCGAGACGCTCGCGCTCGAGCCCCGCCCGTGGCGGCGCTGACGCGGGTCAGCGTGGCTGCGGACCGGCTGCCACGCCACGCAGCTCGGTCGACGAGATGTCGCGGCGGAACCGGGCCTCGGGGATCTGCTCGAAGAGATGGGCGACGGGCCCGGGCACCGCGAGGTCGGCGAGCGTGACGAAGCGGCCGCCCGGGTCGGCCCGCCCGGCGACGAGGAAGCGACCGCCGAGGCGCCCGATCTCGTCGAGTGCGGCCACCATGCTCGCGGCACTGCCGCCGTAGTACCGGGGGTCGAGAATGCGCGCGGCCGTGTCCACGCCGACGACGAAGGCCGCGCCGGGGAGGACGCGGGCCTTCTCGCGAAACGTCGGCGCGCGGGTGAGCTCCACGGTGCCTCGCCAGCTGAACTGCTCGAGCCGGCGCCGGACCTCGACGGCCGCCAGCACGGGCTTGTCCGCGTTCACGACCGACAGCTCGAAGGTCACCCGCGCGGCCAGGATCTCGCTCGCCACGCGGGCCAGCTCGAGGTGCCCTGCGTGGAGGGGGTTGAACGAGCCGGCCAGCACGCCACGGGGGACGGGGGCGTTCGTCGCGAGCTGCCCGTCGGGAAGCATCGTCAGACGCTCGATGGCGCCGGCGAGCAGCCGGGCGACGAGGTCGTCGAAGGGCGCCGACGGGGCGACGGTGAGCCTGTCGTTCGGTCCGAGGAGGGACTCGACGCCGGGCGTGTCGATACCGCAGGCCCTCGCCAGCGTGAGAAGCGTCGCGCGCGCCACCAGGTCCTCCTCGGCCGCCCGGTCGCGCGCGCCCCGGTCGAGCACGATCGACACGACGTCGACACGGCCGCCGTCGGTCACGGCGATGTGGCAGCGGTGATCGCCGTGCTTCGGGCGGTCGGTGACCAGGCTCGCGGTGACCCCGGCGCCGACGAGCAGGGCGCCCGTGCGGCCTGAACGGCGCGCCGCGCGCGCCACCGCCCGGCGCGCCATGGCGACGGCCGTCGCGGCGCTGCACGCCTGCTCGGGCTCGTGGCCGAGGAAGTCGACGAGGGCGTCCGGGCTGTACGGCACGATGGCCTCGACCAGGGTGCGCGAGCCACCCGGCACGCGGAGCAGCGCCGCGATCGCGCCGCTGCCGCCGCCCGTGATTGCCAGGACCACGCGCCGGCCGGAAGCGTGGACCCGCTCGACGATGGCGTTCAGCGGCTCCATGTCGATCGTCCAGTATAGATCATGCGCCGCGAGTGCCGACGAAGGCATGGAAGCTCTCGCCGGGTATCAGGCTCCTCGCTTCGATCGCCTCGAACCCGGCCTCTCCGAGCTGCCCGATCAGCTCGGCCCGCCGCGGGAGGCGGCCGCAGCCCTCGGTCATCGACGCCCAGAGATCGAGGATGTCGACGCCGACGCCCTTTCCCTGGCAGAGGGTCGTCAGCAGCAGTCGGCCGCCGGGCCCGAGGAAAGCGCGCACGTGACGCAGGACCCTCATCCGGTCCTCGACCGGGAAGTAGTAGATGTTGTTGTGCAGCGTCGCGAGGTCGAAGGCGGCCTCGGCGGCGCGCGCCATGACGTCGCCCGCCTCGATCGCGACGCGCCGCGCGAGGCCCCAGGCGGAGACGTTCTCGGCCGCCAGGGCGGCCACCTCGGGCTGGAGCTCCAGCCCGAGGGCCGTCAGCTCGGGGTTACGCCCTGCGGCGTGGCGGATGTAGACCGCAGACCCGCAGCCGATCTCGAGGAGTCGAACCGGGCCCGCGCGCGGCACGACGTCTTCGATCACCTCGCACACGAACGGCTCGACGAGGCGCGAAGAGCGGGCCACGAGCCGGCCGTCCTGATCCCCGAGCATGAAGCGGCGCCCCGCGCGCAGGCGCGCCGGCGATTCGAGGATCCAGACGCTGTGCAGCCTCGCCGTCTCTTCGACGAGCGCGGCGGCCGCGTCGTGGCGCGGGTCGGCGAGCTTCCTCGCGAGCGCCCCGCGCAGCCCGTAGCCGCTCGGCCCGGCGCGGAGCTCGCCGAGCCCGACGCCGACCCGGAGCCAGGCCTCCAGCCCGTCGCGCATCGAGGGATCGGCGAGGAGCCCGTCGGCGAGGCGATCGAGCGGGACGGGGCCCTTGGCGAGCCGTGCGAAGAGCCCGCTCGACGTGCCGGCGGCGAGGAAGACGAGGCGATGATGGCGTCGCATTGCGCCCGTCGCCGAGAGCAGCAGCCCAAGCTCGCCGCTGCGGAGGAGGGAGAGGACGGTGCGGAGCTTCATCGGGCCCGCGATCCTAGCAGAAGGCCGGCGCCGTGACCGGCCCCGCGCCCTGGCGGCCGACGGCGCAGCAACTCGCCGACGCCCACGGCACGACGGTCCCCGACGTCGTCCGGTCGCGGTTGAAGGTGCTCTTCTGCGGCATCAACCCGGGCCTCTACTCGGGCGCCGTCGGCCATCACTTCGCTCGTCCGGGCAACCGGTTCTGGAAGGCGCTCCACCGCGCGGGCTTCACGCGCCGGCAGCTCTCGCCGTTCGAGGAACGCGAGCTGCTGCGGTCCGGGCTCGGCATCACCAATCTGGTGTCGCGGGCGACGGCGGGAGCGGCCGAGCTGTCGGAGCGAGAGCTCAGGACCGGCGCGCGACGCGTACGGCGCATGGTCCGCCGCTTCCGTCCCGAGGTGGTGGCGTTCCTCGGCGTGGGTGCCTTCCGTGCCGCGTTCGGGCGGCCGCGCGCGACGGTCGGGCCGCAGCCGGAGAAGATCTGCGGCGCCCGGGTCTGGGTCCTCCCGAACCCGAGCGGCCTCAACGCGCACTACCAGCTCCGGGCGCTGGCCGCCGAGTTCGGAAGGCTCAAGCGCGCGGTATTGTCTCGCCGCTGACCGGCGAGGGGATTCTCGTCAAGCGTCCACGGTAGCGATCCCCGTGCGTGCGCAGCAGCGGCGGCCGCCCCTGCCGGAACCCGATCTCCCAGGTGAGGTCGTGGGGCGCGACGCCCGCCACGCGGATGCGGAAGCGGTGAATGCCCCGGCGGCGCGCGTCTGCGATGCGGGATTGCGCGGCCTCACGGCGCAACCAAAGTGGTGCCGGGGCTGACCGAGCGGCTTTTGGGGGCATTTACCCTCGCTAACAAGAGCCTCGGCACCGTCTCGATGGATATTCAGCTTCCACCGACGCGCTTACCGCAGCCCTCGGCCCCCAGCCACCGCCGTTCTGGTGCGCCGCTACGGGGCGCGCATAGGGCGCGGGAGGGGGCAAGACTACCCGCGCCGTCACCGGTGAGGTAGAGCGTGGGCCGTGATCAGGCTCTACCACGCTCCCGCGACCCGATCGCTGCGCATCCTCTGG
>Ga0209474_10000205_pt1 | contig 72478 bp, 79 predicted proteins | sample GraSoiAngelo_145_FD_185902 | JGI IMG/M metagenome (GOLD analysis project Ga0209474, IMG submission 185902) | Grasslands soil microbial communities from the Angelo Coastal Reserve, California, USA - 14_1009_05_20cm (SPAdes) (version 2) | ecosystem: Environmental > Terrestrial > Soil > Grasslands...
GCTGCCGATGAGGCCGGGTGCGCCGCTCTCCGAGCTCCGGGACACCGTCCACCCCGACGGCGCGCTCGACCGGCTTCGCGTGAGCGTCTTCGGCCTGCCCGTCACCCTCGAGGCCTACGTGAACATCCTGGCCGTGCTCGGCGTCGGCGGATACCGGGACGAGACGCTCGGCCGTTCCGGCGCCATCGACTACGGCAACGAGCATTTCACCTGCTTCCAGTTCGACTACGACTGGCGGCGCGACCTGGCGGAGAGCGCACGCCGGCTCGAGGAGTTCGTTCGCGAGAAGCGCGCCTACGTCCAGGCGGAACTCGAGAAGCGCTATGGGATCAACGACGCCGACGTCTACTTCGACATCGTCGCCCACTCCATGGGCGGGCTCCTGACGCGCTACTTCCTACGGTACGGCGGTCAGGCGCTGACCTCCGGCGGACCGGAGCCAGTGACCACGTGGGAGGGCGCGCGCTACGTCGACCGGGTGATCCTGATCGGCACCCCCAACGCCGGCTCGCTCGATGCCCTGTTCGAGTTGATCGAGGGCGACAAGCTCGGGCCGTTCATCCCGCGCTATCCGCCGGCGATCCTCGGCACCATGCCCGCCGTTTACGAGCTCCTGCCGCGCGGCCGGCACAGGGTCCTCGTCGACGCCTCCGACCCCGAGCACGCGTACGAGGACCTCTACGACCCGGCGCTCTGGGAACGCATGCGCTGGGGGCTGGCCGATCCCAGGCAGGATCGCGTCCTGAAGCAGCTCCTGCCGGAGGTGGATGATGCGGCGGAACGGCGACGCATCGCGCTCGACCACCAGAAGAAGTGTCTCGACCAGGCGCGCGCCATGGCCCGCGCTCTCGACGCACCCGCCGTGCTGCCCGCCGGGCTGGAGCTCTTCCTGATGGCAGGCGATTCGACACCGACGAAGGCGCAGGCCGCCGTGGACGCCGGCACGGGCGCCGTACGCGTCATCCGCACGGCGCCGGGGGACGGGACGGTCCTGCGCTCGAGTGCGCTCCTCGACGAGCGGGTCGGGCACGTGTGGCAGGCCGGGGTCGCGTCGCCCATCCCCTGGACCCGGGTCCTGTTCCTGTTCACCGACCATCTGGGTCTGACGCGCGATCCCGCGTTCGTCGACAACGCGCTGTACCTGCTCCTCGAGGATTCGCGCCGCCGGAGCGTCGAACGCTGAGCGTCGCGTCAGCGCTCGGCGAGCACGACCCGTTCGAGCCGCAGCGCCTCGCCCACCGACCACGCCTGGAACGGGCAGCCGCGCGGCGTGTGCGGCGGGTCGCCGTCGGCGATCTCCGGCAGGTGGCCGACGCCGGCGTCGTCCAGATGAGCGAGTAGCGGGTCGAGAAAGCGAGCGCGCGCCTCGGCCTTCGCGCGAGCGCCGCCGCCTCGGACGCGAAGGGGCATAGGAATCACGCTAGGGCCCAAAAGTTTACGGAACCCACCTAATCAGACGTGACCCCACCACCTCCGGCCGCCCCCGCCCGATCGCGACTCCTATCCGGAGCGGCATATGCGGCGTACTGCGCCCGCTGGGTGGCGAAAAACCTCGTGGCAGCGGACCTGGCCAGCCGCTGCGAGGTACAACTCGCCTACGCCATCGGGGTGGCGCCCGATCAGCGTTGCGCTCGAGTGCTTTGGCACCGAGACCGTGCCGGTGGAGCAGATCGAAATGGCGATCGCGACGGTCTTCGACCTCCGGCCGGCGGCTATAATCACGCAGCTAAACCTGCGCCGGCCCATTTACCAGCAGACCGCCGCCTACGGCCATTTCGGCCGCGCCGACCTCGATCTGCCGTGGGAACACATCGACAAGGTTGCGGCCCTGAAGAAGGCCGTCGAGCGAGCGATGTAACGGGTCCTCGCCGGTGGAAACCATCAGATTCGGCAGGACCGCCTACCTCGTGGAGCAGGTCAAGGAATCCGACGCTTCCCTCCTCGCCGTCCGCTTCGTCCTGCACGGGCCGCGTGGGCGCCGCTACCTGCTCGTCCCCGATACCCGTCGCCCCGACCGTCTTGTCGCCATCGCGCCGATGACGCACTTCTCCCGGTTTCGGCCCACACCGTTTGGCGGTGTGTGGTTCGCGGCCGAGAAGAAGCTGATGATCGCCCCTCCCGACGCGTGACAGACGAAGCCTGGCAACGCCTCATTCGGCTCATCGACGGGGTGCACGCTGACTACCTGGCCGGTTTGGTCGCACTGCGGAAGCGTGTCGTGGACGACGTTCGACGCAAGCTGCGCGACGGCGAGACTCTCGACGACCCACCTCGGGGTGCCAGGTCGAAACCGACTCCGACGAAGAAGCGAGGATAAGATGCTTCCGGCGACGATCCTCTTGGCCCAGCTTCAATGCGCTCCCAGCGCGAGCGGCAGCGTTGACTGCTGGGACGCAGCGAAGGGCGGAGCGCCCGTCCTGAAGATCGAGCCGAACCTCTTCGGCGGCTTCGACCTACGCCAGAGCGACGGGAAGCTCGTGCGGTGTGAGCGGAAGGCGAGCGGCGCGACGGAGTGTCGCGTCGTGCAGGAGGGGCGCGAGAAGTAGGCGCCGGCCGCTTCGTCCTCCCCCCGACCATCGGACCCGGCGCCCATCGCGTCCTAGAGGGCTCCCTGGTGCCAACTAGGGGGGCGACCCTGGCGCCGTCCGTGACGCTCCCTATCTCGTTCCCGTCCTCGACGGCTTCACCAAAAGCCCTTCGGCGGGCGGCATCGGTCAAGCCCCATAGATCGGGCACTTCGGCGCCGGCCTGACCGACCTTCAGGGCCGCGCCAGAACCACTCGTTTCTTGGAACACCGGGACGACACCAAGTGAGTGGCGCGAGAAGCGCGCACCCGTCAGGTGACCTCTACCCCAGCTCCTCGAGCAGCGCCTTCGCCTCGATGAGGTCGTGCGTGTCGAAGCCCTCGGTGAACGAGGTGTAGATCGGTGCGAGCAGCGCGCGCGCCTCGGCAGCGCGGCCGTTCCGACAGAGCCAGCGGCCGAAGCATGTGGCGACGCGCAGCTCGTACGCCTTCGCACCTTGCCGGTTTGCCATCGCGAGCGCGTCCCCGAACGTCGCCTCGATCTCGGCCGGGTCGGCGCCCCTGAGCGCGAGCAGCTCGCCACGGCGGCGGAGAGTGTCCGCACGCCAGACGTCCTCGCCGGGCATGGCACCCTCGGCCTCCGTCAGCGCGGCGAGCGCGTCTCCTACCTGTCCCGCCCGCGCGTGCGCGTCCGCGAGAAGGCCGAGGTAGTGTTCGAGGAGAAGGCGCGCCTTCGCCGCCACCATGCGGCCGAGGCCCTCGCGCACCGCGGCGACTCCTTCATCCGGCTGCCCTTCCTCGGCCAGCGCCCAACCGCGGATCATCATGGCCTCGGCCACCAAGCTGGGCTGCTCGCTGCCTTTCGCTATAGCCCGCGTAGCATGTTCGAGCGCAGCCGCGGGTTCCCGAAGTAGCGTGTGCAGTAACGCTGCCGCTCGCTCGGCAAACGGCCGGCCGGTTACCCCCGGCGCCCGCTCCGCCAGCTCCAGGCCCTTCCGAGCGTGCGCCCGGGCCTGGTCGGCGAGTCCCAGGTGCCATGCCAGAATGGCTCCGTTGCAGAGGGTTACGAGCCGTGGATCGAGCCGTGGATCGAACGGCACCAGGGAGGCAGTCGCCTCGTCGCAAAGCGCGAGCGCGCGAGCCAGATGTGCCGCGGCGCCCGTGAGGTCACCCGCGTGGTGCCGCGTCACAAACTGCGCGAAGTGCGCCCACGCCTCCAACGGCTGGAGCGCCGCGCGCTCAGCCGCGGCGAGCACTTGCTCCGCGAGCGGCCAGGCGGCCGCAGGGCCCTCGCTCGTGAGGGCCGGTCCCCAGAGACCCATCAGCAGAAAGACTCCTTGCGTCGAGTCCGTGACCCGCTCGCCGAGCACCCGCGCCCGCTCCCAGGCCGCCGCTGTCTCGGGCGCCGCGAACTTGGTCATCGCGAGTGCTTGCCCGAGTAGGAGCTGTAGCCGGAACTCCCTCTCGTCGCGCTGGGACCCGTCTGGCAGCGTCGCGAGCACGTCGAGACCGCGTCGCACATGCTGCTCCGCCTCTCTCAGCGCCCCACGGTCGAGCGTCCGCGTCCCTGCCCGTTGCCACTCCTCTGCCGCGCGCTCCGCCTCTCCCGCCTCGGTATAGTGATGCGCCAGCAGCTCGGGCTGCTCTTCGGCGATCTCCGCGAACCGTTCCGTCAGCGCCTTTGCCGCCAGCCCGTGCAGCTGGCGCCGCCGGGTCTTGAGAAGCGATGCGTACGCCGTCTCCTGAACAAGGGTGTGCTTGAAGATAAAGGTCGCGTCCGGGGGAACCCCTCGGGCGTAAAGCAGCTTCGCGTCCACCAGCTTCTCGAGCGCGTCCTCGAGGTTGTCCGCGGGCACCGGGTGCACCGCGCGCAGCAGCCCGAAGCTAAACTCCCGGCCGAGCACGGCGCCGACTTGTGCCACCTGCTTGGCGATCCCCAGGCGATCGAGCCGCGCCATCAGCGAGTCCGCGAGCGTGGCCGGGATCCCTCTGAGCCCCTGGGCACCCGCCTCCACCGCGGCCTTCGTAAGCTCCTCGACGAAGAGGGGCACGCCGTCGGTGCGAGCAACCACGGCGTTGACCACCTCCGCCGGGAGTGCCGCCGGCGCCGCCACGTTCGCCACCACCTCCCGCACATGCCGGCGCGGGAGGCGATTCAGGGTGAGTTGGGTGTGATGGGCCCGCAGTGCCCACGGTGCCTTGAACTCCAGCCGCGCCGTGTAGAGAAGGAGCAACGGCGCCGTCGTCGCCTGCTCGACGAGGAACCGCTGGAGCTCGAGGGTCGAGGGGTCTACCCACTGCAGGTCTTCGAGCAGGATTACCATTAGCTGGAGGCGTGCTGCGCCGAAGACCCAGCTCGCGAGCGTCGCCAGCAGCCGCTTCCGCGCGACCTCGGGGACCGCAAGCACCGGCGGGTAGCCCGTCGGGATCGGCAGGTCGAGCAGCGGGGCCACAAGCGGGAGCGCCTCGGGGAGACTTAGCCCCGCGGCCTCGAGCGCCCGCTCCAGTGCTGCCACCCGGTCCTCGGGAGAGTCGTCGGCCCTGGCGCCGGAGAGGAAGATCTGCCCGAGCAGTCCGATCACGGCGTAGAAGGGTGTGTTCGCGAAGTACAGCGCCCCGCCCGACTCGAGCCATATGTGTGGCACCCCGGCGAGATCCTCGTGCAGCACCTGCGCCAAGCGCGACTTGCCGATCCCCGGCTCGCCGACAATCATCACCACCTGGCCCTTGCCCTCGCGTGCTTGCTCGAAGCGCTCGCGTAGGAGTCGGCGCTCGTGCTCGCGGCCAACGAAGGGCGTTAGCCCCCGCGCCGCCGCGGCGGCGAGCCGGCTCCGCACGCCGCTCGCCTGCACGACGCGGTACACGGCCACGGGCGTCCGCACCCCCTTCAGCGCCGGTGCTCCCTTGGCCTCGACGATGAACCGGCCCGCGACCAGGCGATGGGTCGTCTCGGTAATGAGCACCGTGTTCGGCTCGGCGAGCGTCTGCACCCGCGCGGCCACGTTCGGCGTGTCGCCGAACACCTCTGCCCCCGCCGCCGCGCCCTCGCCGATGACGACCGGCCCCGTATGCATCCCGATCCGCACCGCCAACTGCACACCATGGATCGGCTCGAGCCGGTGGTTCAGCTCGGCCACTGTGTCGAGGAGGGCGAGCCCCGCACGCACGGCGCGCTCAGGGTCGTCCTCGTGGGCCTGGGGGTAGCTAAAGTAGGCGAGCAGACCGTCACCCAGGTACTTGGCGACGTGGCCGCCGAAACGGGTGATCGTCTCGGCGGCAGCGTGCTGGTAGCGGGTCATCACCTCGCGCCAATCCTCGGGGTCGAGTTGACCGGCGAGGGCGGTTGAGCCGACGAGGTCGCAGAACAGAACGGTGAGCTGCCGACGCTCGCCCTCTGCCGCCGCCCCGCTGAGCGCGGCGCCGCACGCACCGCAGAACTTCTCTTCCGGGTTGTTGCGGGTGCCGCACGAGGAGCACGCCTGGCCGAGGTGGCCGCCGCAGGCCGCGCAGTAGCGGCGGTCCGAGCGGTTCCGATGACCGCACGACGGACAGCGGATTTCCGGCTGCGCGTCCATAACCTGGTCGCGCCGGCGGGCGCGAGATGCGCGAGGTTGTGCTTCACGGATGGCAGGTCTGTCAACGGCGGACGGCGCCTCGTAGACGACCGGACTCGCTACCCCTCACGCGCACGGACAACCAATGTGCAACCCTCGATGGCGCTCGAGATACCGACGGCGGACCGCAACGAACCCTGGTCGGGCAGCCTCCGACAGGTTGAGCACGACTTCCATAGATCACCGTCGAGGCGGCTGACCTCCCCGACGATGTGCTCGCGCTCCTCGATCACCACCTCCTCGACCTCGCCGGCACCTACGGCGATCTGAGCGCGGGCGACCCGATCCAGTACGACGAGCTACGCATCGAGCACGACTGGGGCGACGTGGAGATCGTCGTCTACAACCGCGCCATCCTGCTGTTCATGACCGACAGCGAGCCCCTGAGGCGGATTCACCGAGTGTGCTGCCGGCTCGATGACCTTGCTGCGTCTTGAGACATATCGCCCGCAGGCGGCATCAGCCGGCGCGCGGGATTGACCAGGACGAGGCCCGCCATGGCGACGGCGGCGAAGATCGCGCCCGCGAGGAACGTGGCCGAGGGGCCGAGGCGGCTCCAGAGCAGGCCGGCGACGACGCTCGCCAGCAGCAAGACGACGCCCGTCGTGAGATTGAACACGCCGAAGGCGGTGCCGCGCAGGTCGGATGGCGCGCCCGCCGCGACCGGCCGTCGAGGATGCCCCTTGGCTGCCCTCCAGGCCGCGCAGGAGTCGCGCGCCGCCCTTCCTGGTGCGGCCGGCCTTATATGGACCCCGGCTGGGAGGGCGTTCGGGGCACTGGTTCGCGCTTCCCGAAAGGGCTTCACCGTCACCAGATTGCCGCTCGCGGTTCCCCGCGGCGGGCCAAGGCGACGTAGCCGAGCGGACCCGCGACGCCTCGGCAGATGGCACCGCGCTTGCTCCGACCCCGCAGCCCCATGTCGGGCCGCGATCCCTCGGTGGAGGAATGTCGATGAAGAAGACTGCGGCGGCCTTGCTATTCACCACGCTGCTCACGTCGCTTGCTGTGTCGCAAGCCGACGCTGGGCTGCGCCGGCGCTGCCGCCGCCTGTGCCGTCCCGAAATCACTCGCTGCGCGGCAGCCGGGTTCACCTGGTATTCGTGTACCCAGGTACTCCGAGCAGACTGTATGGCTCGGGGTGGTAGCTACTGCCTCTTCGTCCCGCCCACGACGACGACTACGACCGTCACGACGATTCCTGTACCTACGACAACCACAACGACCCTCCCCTCTAACCCGTTCGCCGTCTACGACGGGACGTGGGGCTACGCTGTGTCCTACGTGACTTACTCCGGCTGCTACACCAACTACCCGACCAACTTGAGCGGCACTCTCGTCCTGAGCGTCAGCCCGACAGGCGCGATCACAGGAACAGTTGACTCCGTGTCGATCAGCGGCTCGTTCACTAGCGCGTCGAGCGCATCCGTGTCCTCGCCAGCCTATCCCGATGTCCACGGCTCCTACACCACATTCGACGCCAACACGTCGGGATGGACGCCGAGCAGCGGCACCATCGATGTCTACCTGTACCAGTCGTGTTCGCCGGGCGTGGTCTGCGAAGACCTCTACTCCGGCGCCATCGCGCGATAGCCGCTCCGCGCCGACTGCTAAACTGGCCGGCAGCACGGCGGCGAGTCATCTCCGAGACGGCCGGTAGCCGTTGAACCTCAGCACCATCAAGGGCCGCGTCGCCGAGCTACCGCGTCGCCCGGCTCGGCCGCGAGAGCGACGTGCAACGACTGCTCAAGGAAGGCGAGGACGACTTCTCGCCTGACTTCCTCATCTGGAAGCCGGTCGAGGGAACACCCGGCGCCTTCTGGCTGTTTAACGTCGAGGTGAAGTACCGCTCCGACCAAGACGACTTCTTCCGGTTCGGCGGCGCCAAGCAGGTAGGCGGGCGGGTCACTTGGGAAAGTCGGAGACCCTCTCCCCGTTACTGGACTCCATCGCCATGTTCAGCCGGCACCACATGACGAAGAACATGTCGCGGCATTGCGCGCGAGCGGTGCTCGTCACGGCGATCGGCGCATCGCTTGGGCGGATCATTAGGGTCTTGGAGTTTTGTACCGTCATGCACCCCGCAAGCAGGACGGACGCGAAACCAACCACGGAGAGGGACGAGGTGAGGAGCTTCTTCATGCACGGGTGTATCGGCCGTCACGAAGCGCAACTTGAGGGTACCCGCTCCATCCGATTCGGTTTCCTCGCCGCGCATCCTTGAGTGAACGAAGCCGAGCCAAGCGCCGGGGCTAGACGCTGCGGCTGGTGAAGCCCCTCGGCGCGGACCTACCTGCTGGGCACCGAGGGCAGCTTCAACGTCTCAACAGGGTACGGGCAGTCTCCGCCGTCCCGGATGAACACCTGCGAGGAGAAGTCGAAGGAGCCCGTTTCGGTGCAGACCGTCGCCCCCTTCCGCCGAACGAGCGCGCCGAGCACGTCGCCGGTCACCAGGTCCACGCAGTAGGCGAAGTGCATCCGTCGAGTCGTGGGATTCACCGATCGCGTGGTCGCCTCATCTAGGACTTCGCAGAACAGGTTGCCGTACTGCGTCCCTGCGGCGGCGAGCGACGGCAACACCAGGAGCAGGCCGACAAGCAGTAGAGTCCTCATGGTGCGGATCATCGGCATCTCGAATTGAGGACTTGAGGCTCTTAGCCTCCGCTTCGAATCAGTCTCAAGCACCCGCCTCCCGAGACCGATGTACAGGGCATGGACTTGCTTCCTTGGCTCCCCCTCCTGTTGCTGGCGCTCGCGCCCCCGGCGTGGGCGGACGTTCTCTGCAAGTCGCGGAAGGGCGCGGTCAAGGCGCGGGCGGTCTGCAAGCCGACCGAGACGCAGCTCGATATGGCCGCGCTTGGGTTTCGGGGACTGCCGGGCCCGAAGGGCGACAAGGGCGATTCTGGCGAGCAGGGGCCTTCGGGTTCACAAGGCGCGACGGGTTCACAAGGGGCAACGGGACCGCAAGGCCCCACGGGGCCTCAGGGACCGATGGGGCCGCAGGGACTCCAGGGAGCGCAGGGACCATCGGGGCCTCCGGGACCCGCGGGAGCGTCGCCAGGATTCACCTGCACGTCGTCGTGCGTCTCCGGCTTCCCTACGGCGCAGTTCAACTGCGGCGGCGCGGCGATGGCATGCAACTCGCCGGACGGCTTCCACACGGCGCACGCGATGGTCGTGAGCTGCGCGACGGATGACGCGCTCGCCATCCCCTTCTGCCTCGCGTCGGACTGCGGCGAGGGTCCGTGTCCTGGCGAGCCGACGACGCCCTCCTGTGCGCCGACCGATTCCGGGGTTGCGTGGACGATCACGGCGAATGCCAACCAGACATCGAATTCGTGCAGTACGTTCTCGGGAACGTACACTTGCCAGGTGACTGCGGCAAACCCGGTCTGCCGCATCGGCAACCAGAACTACAACTTCGTCGCCCTTGCGGACCCGAACCCACGCCTGCGCGTGTACACGGATTTCTGCACCGCATCGGTCCTCCGCGACCCGCAGGGCAACCCGACCGACTCGGTGCCCATCGGGACGGCGGACACGCGCTACACCGCCGCTGGTACGTTCAACCCATCCTTCGAGTGCGGCGGCGGCGGGACATTCTGCGGCATCAACGGGACCTTCACCGCTACCGGCGCCTGCCCGTAACGCCTGCCGGACGTAGCCCCACCGTGAAGCGGCTCTTTGCCGAGAAGCCGGCGACCTTCGTTCGGGGCTCGCCTTGAGTGCGGTCTCCTCGCCCGACCCCTTGCTGAACGAGCGGCGGCAGCATCAAGCCGTCGTCGCTGCGTAAGCCCTCCCCCGGACGCGGGGGAAGGATCGCCGGAAAAATCTTCGGGCCGTGAACGCCTATACGCCGGTACTGGCATCTTCATGGGTCAGGCTACCGGGGGTCGCGCAGCCTCGGCGTTGCGTGAGTCGCATGAAGCCCGCGCCTGCATGAGCTAACTGGCTAGATTGCGACGCCGAGGCATGGATGCAACGCCTCCGTGACGCGCTCACGCTGATTTCACACGGGCACGCGTCGGCACGGGACTTGGATCCCTTCTCCGAGCGGACGGCGGAGCTATCGCAAGGCCGCCTCCGAAGGAGGACCGCATGCTCGTCATCGTCAAGGGCGACCGCCATCGAGCGATGGTCGCCGCCTCGAACCGCGCGATTCCGTTCGCCGTCGTCAGCGTGACCGACCGCGAGACCGTGGGCCGCGTACCCGAGGCGTGCCGTACTAAGGTCACTGCCTGGTTTGGTGAGGCCGGCGAAGCGCCGTTCCCGGTCGGCACCTGCCTCCTCTACCGCAGCGAGGAGGCCGCAGCATGAGCAAGCGCCATTTCGTTGAGGCCGCACGCTACATCAGGTTGCGGAGACCGGGCCCGCCCCGGGCGACACCCCAGTCGGGGTTCGGGCAGGTCCGGGCTGGGGCCGCGCGGGAGGCGGCGCGTCAGGCGGGGGTGTCGGGGAAGAGATCGGAGAGCGAGGGAGGGGGACGGGCCGGCAAAGGTGCGGGCGGATCGGTCGGAAGGCCGAGATGGCCCAGGATCTGGCGCAGCACGTCAGCGGCCTCGATTGTGGCGATGACAGACATGCGGCCGCCGCAGCGCGGGCATGCCAGGACGTCAAGGGCGAAGACCCGCCGCATCAAGTCCGCCCACCTCCAATCGCGCGGTTTCTCGGGAGAATTCGGCTGCTTCGCATCGCGCGTATCCTTGGGAGGCGCGGTAGCAGAGACGTCGACAGTCGGAGGGGATGGCTCGGCGCCCGCCCTCTCTGTGGCGGGAGCCGGGGGTTCGCCGGGTGGCGGGCCTGGCGCGCCGTGGGCCACGGCGCGCGCCCGTGCCTGAGCCCGAGGGGCCAGGATGCCGTGGTAGAGGATCAGGTTGATGCGTGGACGGGGGGTCAAGGCGGTGAGCGTCTCCAGCAACTCGACCGGCGTGAAGAGCAGGTGGGTCGTGCCGTCGTTCCATTCGGCCTTGAGGGTGACCAGGACGAGGCCGTCGGGCGTCGGGGCGAGACGCTCCTGCGCCACCGGCGGGCGAAGCACGTAGCGACAGAGGCGCTCGACGCCGGCGCGGTCGTCGGCCGCCACCGTGATGTTCGCGTGAAGGTCAAAGCCCTTGAGGTATGCCTGGCACGGCGCGCGGGACGTGACCCAGGGGGCGTCGGTCTCGCGGCCGAGCCGGAACACGCGGGCGCCGGCGCGCGGCCCGAGCGCGATTCGTCCCTGGACAGAGGCGCTGCTGATGCCGGCGAGCGCGGGCGACTCCTCGGCGAGCGGGTCGACATCGGGGGCGTCATCCATCTCGAGCCCCCGGCGCGCAAGCAAGCGGCGCACGCGGCGGTAGATCGTGGCGAGCAGCCGGGCCACCTCCTCGTCGCTCGGCGGCTCGGCCGCGTGAAACTGGAGCGCGCCATCGGCGCCCTCGGCGAAGACGCCGTCCAGAAGGAGGGTGTGGAAATGGACGTTCAATTGAAGGCCGCCCCCGAAGCGCTGGATCACCGTCACCGCGCCGCTCCGGCCACCGCGCACGCCCGCACGGCGGGCCCGGTGCCGATAGAAACCGAGCACTGCGCGGACGGCGACGCCGAGGACCGCGCGGCAGAGCTTGTGGTTCCAGGCGAGGAGGTAGCGCACGCGGTGGGGCAGGCTGAGCACCCACTGGCGCACCGGGACGTGCGGGAGGACGTGATCGACCAAGTGTGCCGCCTGCTCCGCCATGCGGCGGCCGCCACAACTCGGACAGAAGCCGCGTCGTTTGCACGAGAAGGGCACGAGGCGCTCGTAGGCGCAGTCGTCGCACCGCACGCGCGCGAAGCCTCGGCCGAGCGCGCCGCAGGTCAGGAACTGCCGGAACTCGCGCTCGACGAAACGGGGAAGGCCCCCGCCGTCGGTGCGGTCGGCGACCTCGCGCAAGAACGTTTCCAGGTGGTCGCGGACGACGCGATGGAGGACCGTGCCCTCCGCGGCCCGGGGCTGATACGTGGCGGTGCCCACGGTCGCCGCGCCAGCGAGGCGTGTGCCGTCCACCGGTTGGTGCGAAGGACGACGCTCCCGTGCGAGAGGGCCTCGCGGACCGCAACCGGAATCTGAAACATGGCGTTGCCGCGAGCATCACCGTCGCCGTCAAGGCCGGTGCAAGCTTCGGACGCTGGCGCGAAGGCTTTTCAGCCTTGACCAGTCCCGCCGGTGCCGGACGTCGGGCGATCCTTCAACGCGCCCGTGGCGAGCCAGCAGGCGCGCAGCCACATCGCCTCGGTCTTGGTGAGCACGAGCCCCTCCGCCCGGCCATCCGCCACCCGGTAGGCCTCGTGCCAGCCCGCGTCACCCATCCTGATGGTCGCCTCGCCGGTCTCGTAGTCGTAGGTGTAGATGGCCTGCTCGCCGTACTCGTTGGCGAAGTAGCCGAAGTACGCTCCCGCCGCGTCCCCGTCGACGGTAGGCGGCTCGACGCAGGCCGCGGTGTGATGGTTGGACACCTTGAACAACGGCTCGCGCATCGTCGTCACTCCCCCCACGTCCGTCGCCGTCATGCCCTCCGGCATGCCGTCAGGGCGACGGCGGCGCGACCGACAAGCCCGGGAGATGGCGCCGGATCCGGGTGAATTCGTCGACGTTCGCAGTGACGACCGTGGCGCCGATGCGCCACGCGGTGAGCGCGATCAGCAGATCGTTCACGACGCCCAGCCGGTCGCGGAGCCCGCGTCCGTCGCCATGCAGGGCCCTGAAGACGACCCCGGCACGGTCGAAGAGATCGGGGGCGGGGGCGATCAGACGTTGGGCCGGAAAGGCGCCCTTGATCCGATCGACCGCACGACGGCGTGGAACGGTATCCGCGCCCAGACGTAGCTCCATGAGCACCACCGAGGACAGAAAACGGATGGCTTGATGCGCACGTCCGGAGACCGAATCGGCGTGCGAGCCGAGCCGCAGGTAGTCGATGAAGACGTTGGTGTCGAGCAGGATCTTGCGGCTTACCGATACGGCCATGGGCGCTCGTCGCCCTTGAGGATTCCCTTGAGCGGTCTCAGGCGCCGGCGGATGCGCTCGTCATCCACCAGGAGCGCGAGCGCCCGCTCGATTGCTTCCTGCTCCGAGTCGACGCCGAAGTAGCGCTTCGCGAAGTCGATCTTGCCTTGGTCGAGCTTCAGGTGCTTGTGTCGGACCGCCATTGTCCGCACGGTTGCTTCTCCGTGTACATGACGTGTACACCCGAAGCTCCCCGCGATCAAGGAGCGCTGTACCTGCTCCTCGAGGCTTCGCGCCGCCGCAGTGTCGAACGCTGAGCGTCGCGTCAGCGCTCGGCGAGCACGACCCGCTCGAGGCGCAGCGCCTCGCCCACGGACCACGCCTGGAACGGGCAGCCGCGCGGCGTGTGCGGCGGGTCACCGTCGGCGATCTCCGGCAGGTGGCCGACGCCCGCATCGTCCAGATGGGCGAGCAGCGGATCGAGAAAGCGCGCGCGCGCCTCGGCCTTCGCGCGAGGGGTGCCGCCGCGGACGCGGAGCCACGCCTCGACGAACGGACCCATGAGCCAGGGCCAGACCGTCCCTTGATGGTACGCGCCGTCGCGCTCGCGGACCCCACCCTCGTAGCGGGGCCTGTACCCCGGCTCGTCGGGTGCGAGCGAGCGGAGGCCGATGGGTGTCAGCAGCCGCGCCTCGACGGCGTCGACGACGCGGCGGGCGCGTTCTCCCTCGAGCACGGGGAACGGCAGGCCGCCAACGGCGAAGATCTGGTTCGGGCGGAAGGCGGAATCTACGCTGCCGCGCCGGTGGTCGACGTCGACCACGTCGTGGAGGCAACCGCGGGTCTCGTCCCAGAACCGGGCCTCGAACGCGGCCCGACCCCTGGCATGGAGCTCGGCCCAGCGCTCGGACAGGCCGCTCCCGATACGCAGCGCATTCAGCCAGAGCGCCTGCACCTCCACCGGCTTGCCGATCCGCGGCGTCACCACCCAGTCGCCCACCTTGGCGTCCATCCAGGTGAGCTGCACGCCCGGCTCGCCTGCGGCGAGAAGGCCGTCGTCGTCGACGTGGATGCCGTAGCGGGTGCCGCGGGCATAGCCCGCGAGGATCGCCTCGACGGCGCCGTCGAACACTCGCCGGTCTCGCGGCGCAACGTCCTGAGCGACGCGCAGAAAATCGTGGACGGCCACCACGTACCACAGCGCGGCGTCGACGGCGTTGAACTCCGGCGCCTCGCCATGGTCGGGGAAGCGGTTCGGCAGCATGCCGTCGGAGACTGCGCCCGCCCACTCGAGGAGGATGGCGCGGGCGTCGTCGAGCCGGCCGGTCGCGAGGCAGAGGCCGCGCAGCGCGATGAACGTGTCGCGCCCCCAGTCGGTGAACCACGGGTAGCCGGCGACGATCGTCTTCCCCCTGCCCCGCCGCACGAGGTACGCGTCGGCAGCACGGTCGAGGCGTGTGGGAAATCGCCGGCGCCGCTCGAGCTCGGCGGCGCGGAGCGCGTCGAGGTCCTCCGGCGGCTCGTGTCCCTCGGCGGCGAGGGTCCAGACGGCCTCGCCGCGCCCGAGGTCCCATCGGAAGGTGCCGGGTGAGCCGAGGTCCTCGACGTGGTCGAGACCGCGGGCGCGCTCCTCCGTGTAGAGGAAATTGCGGTACCAGTCGGGCTGGTGGATGTACCTCCCGTTCGAGCGGGCGACGATCGCCGGCAGGCCGGGATATGGCCGCCACACGATCCGGTCGTCGACAACGTCGGCCCCGAAGTGGAAGGCCGGGTTCTCGTGGTGGAGCGCGTGGTAGTCGCGGCCGGAGAGCAGCGGCCGGAGGGCGAGCGTGCCGCCCGGACCGTCGACGAGGCGCCAGTAGAGCGCGATCGCCGCCCGTCCGGGCTGGACGAGGAGACCGTGCTCGATCCGGGTGCCGTCGGGCAACGCGAACACCCAGGAGGGCCAGGGATCGGGCTCGAACGCCTCGATGCGCTCGGCGCCATCGGGATGAATCACGTCCGGCGCGTAGCGCTGCGAGGTGAGGGCGAACGTGCCGCTCGGGCCTTCGAGCCACGCTTCGAACCCGTTCACCAGCACCACGCGGCCGGCCGGCGGCGACGTCGCGGTCAGGAGAAGCGCGTGGTAGCGCCGGGTCCGGATCCCGCTGACGGTGCCGGAGGCGAAGCCGCCGAGGCCGTCGGCTTCGAGCCACTCGGCTCGGCTATGCGAAGCGGAGGACGTTCTTGATCCCCTGCGGCGGCCCGACCAGGAGGTCGCGATACGCCTCGACGGGGTAGCGACCGGTGATGAGCGCGTGCACCGCCGCCGGCCACCGCTGCTGGAAGACCGTGAGGTCGCGGATGGCGGTCTCGAAGGCCTCCTGGCCCGCGTTCACCGTCCCGAACACGACCTGGTTCTTGAGCACGAGGTTCCGCATGATGACGTCGGTGTCGACCTCGATCGGCGCCTTCCGCCCCGGCACGCCCGTGAACACGAAGATGCCGTTCGTGCCGATCACCTCCATCATCTGGAACGCGATCGAGGACGCGCCCGTGGCCTCGTAGACGAGGTCGATGTTGCCGATTTGCTCGGCGAGGTGCTCGATCGACGTCTCCTGCGCGGAGAGGTAGCGGGCGCCGATCGAGGCGAGCAGGTCCGACTTGGGGTTCGGCGCCGGCTCGCGCGAGTAGACCGAGGTGTCGAAGTCGGCCGCGACGAGCGCCATCGCCCCGAGCAGCCCCACGGGGCCGGCGCCAAGGACGACGGCACGGTGCCGGAACCGGCGCTCCGTGCGCGGATCGATCCCGCAGGCCCAGGGGAGCCGCTGCTGCACCTGCCCCACCTGGATCAGCGCCTTCTCGGCAATGGTGAGCGGCTCGACCAGCACCGCCACATCGCGCAGCGCCCGCGGGACGACGTGCATGTAGCGCTCGTCGTCGACCACGGTCTCGGTCATGAAGCCGTGCAGGCGCTTGATGCCGCGCTCCGAGAAGTCACCGGTGAAGCAGAAATCCTGCCGGCCGGCGCGGCAGGCCATGCAGTCCTCGTGCAGACACGGCCGGCGCACCATGGTGATCACGAGGTCTCCCGGCTTGACCCGTGACACGGCGGATCCGACCTCGACGACCTCGCCCAGCGACTCGTGGCCGATGACCAGGTGCTCGCTCCCCGCCGGCGGGGTGCCGTACTGGAAGGCGCAGATCTCGCGATCGGTCCCGCACACGCCGACGTCGAGCATGCGGAGCCTCACGTCAGTGGGCGCCCTGAGTGTCGGGGGCTCCTGCTCGATCAGCTTCACCTCGCGACGGCCCGGAAAGACGGCGATTGCCTTCATGACGGTTTGGATGCGAGCAGATCGGCGACGGTTTCGCTAGCCGGGCGCGCGCAACCTGCCAGGGCGGGAACACGCCCATCGCCGCTCGGCGCGATCGCCGCGGGCGTACCCCGATCGCTCCAGCCCATGCCGGCGGTGCGCCCGACGGCCAGGTGCTCGGGAATGCGCGCCAGGAAGTCGCGCCAGAAGTTCCACGGCGGTACGCGGCCGCGAAGGCGTCGGGGTCGTCGAGCAGGCGCGCGAGCCTCGAGGTGCCCGCGGGCCGGACCTGGTGCAGCAGACTCCAGCATGCGGCGCAGGCGGAAGACCATCACGAACGAGCTCCAGAGCGCGCCGCGGCCCACGACGCCGAGAAAGGCGCGCATGTCGTGACCCTGCGTGTCGACCCGAGGCGGGAGGGGCGGCCCCGCGTCCTCGACACGACGGCTGCTCTCCGCGCGCAACGCCGTGTTTCACTCTGGCGTTGCGCTCGGTGACGCTGTCATGCGACGGATCGCGTGGTTGCGTGCGGAGCCACGCGCGGCATTCCGCTGGCTGGGCCGCCGCTCTTGGCGCGGACCTACCCGGCGATCGCTGGCCGCGCCGCCCTTCTAGAGAGTCTTGGCATGAGCGCATCGGCGATAGCCCGACGTGTCGACGTGACCAACAAGACCATGGCGAAGGCGATCCGCTGGCAGGATCCCATTGCTCAGCGACGACTCTCGCGCCTCGCTCCAGCCAGCACCCGGAGAGAGAATTCTCTGTGACGCCTGATGAGACGGAAGTCTTCGCCGTTGTACGTGATCAGCGTTGCGCCGATCCTGCGCGCGCAGAGCGAGATCATAATGTCATTGAGTAGCGCGGGGAGCTTCGACCGCCAGCCCCCGTCGCGCTCCTCGATCGCGCTCACTACGTCGGACGCGTCGATCCAATCGTCGAATACCGGGCTCACGATGCGCCCAGTGCGCTCCATCGGCAGCAGGAACTGGCGCACCAGGCCCCGTGTGCGACGGTCCGTCGCGTCGACAGCGAGTTCACAGGCGACGACGGCGGAGAGGAACGTCGCGGGCAGCAGAGGAATGAACGCCTCGAGGAACTGTGCCCGCGCCTCGTCGGAGCGAGCCGCTTCGAGGTAGACGTTGGTGTCGAGAACGTACTTCAGCGGTAGACTGTCCGGAACCGCCCCGTACGTAGCAACGCGTCGAGGGCGTCCTCAATCTCCCGGTCATCGATCGCCTTGCGCAGGGCCTTCTGGATGGCTTCGGTGTCTGTCTTCGCATTGTAGAGACGGCGCACGCGCTCAATCATGTCACCGTCGAGGTTGTACGTCCTCTTCCTGATGCTCGCCCTCATGCGGAGATTGTACAGATAATCCAGACAATTCGTCAAGCCCATCCATACAGGATCGCAGCGCCGACCGCAGGACATTCGGGTCCGGAGACACGTTGCTCGTGGGAGACAACGGTGGCAACTCCGCGAAGGGAGGCGTCTCGCTCGAGGGCGTGTTCACGGCCGCCGGCGGTCTGTCGTCCGTGGTGACGATCAACGTGAATTGCATGACCGCGGGCGATACGCGCACGGTGTCCAACGGCCGAATGAACGTCATCGGCGTGGACACGCTCATTCAGCAGTGAACCGGCAAGCGTGAAGGAATCGTAGTGGGACGGACGCGGGCGGAGCGCAGGTCGGGTTCGATGAAGGCGGCGTCACTGGCATCGGGGCCGCCGCCTCGAACACGATCCCGCTCCGCGCCGCCGTCCGTCGACGAGGGACGTGCCGCTATCCGGCGTTCCGGCGCAGGCGTTCCCGGCTCTCGCGCGACCACACGTCGTCGAGCTTGTAGATCGACTCGAACGCCGGCACGCCCTTCGGGAGCGCGAGCCACGGCACCTTGCTCCGCGTGAAGATGTGGACGTCCGGCGTGACGGCGCTCGGATCGTCGAGCGTCCCGGCACGGACGAACAGGCAAGGGCTCGTGACGATGTGGTAGCGGCTCCATACGGTGGTGCCGCACGTATCGCAGAACAAGACGTCGTGCCGCTTCCCGCTGCCGCCGGGCAGCGTGAACGACCTGGGCGCAGCGCCGCTCGCGGCGACACATTTCTCCTCGATCCAGTTGTTGATCACGAAGGCGCTGCCCGTGATACGCTGGCAGTCGCGGCAGTGGCATACGTGCACGATCAGCGGGCGGTCGCGGAGCTCGTACCGGATCGCGCCGCATGCGCATCCTCCCCGTAGTGCCATTCGGTCCTCCCGAGCGCGCGCCCCTCGGCGCGCGGCTGTTTCCGCCCTTGTAGCACTCCCGTCGCGCTCTACGCGTCGAGCAAGACGGCCCTCCAGGCGGCATCGATCGCCATCGATCGCGAGCTGCGCGCGAGCGGCGTCCGTGTGCTCTCGGCGGAGAGCGGACCCACGGCGGGGACGGGTTTCGGCTCGCGTTCCGATCCGACGGAGGTCGCGACTGCTATCCGGTCGTGGACGGAGCTCGGGACACCGCGACCGAGGACCTCTCGACCGCCGACGGATCGCTGCAGAAGATCGTCGACGTCATCGAGGCTGCGCTCGGCCCGGCCCTCGGGCGTACCCGCCGCTGAGGGCCGCATCGCGACGCCCACCTGGCCTCCCGCCTTCACGGGACGGAAACCACTTGCCCGCGAGCGCTTCGAGATCCACATCGCGCGCGCCGACGCGGCATGCTCACCATAAAACGTCGGCGGAATACCACGAAGATTCGAGGCAAAATGGGGCGGGACGGAGTTCTCCCGTCCGCCCCGGACGCCTACACTCACGCCTCCCGCACGCTCCAGATCCCGTCGACGTTCGCCGCCGGCGCCGGCGAGGGAGGAGAAGCCACTCGATGGCCGGAAGATCCAATCCACCGACCGCGGTGACGACCGCAGCTGCCATCCTCGCGCTGACGGCACCCACGACGGCCGTTGCCTGCGCGGACCATGCTGCCCTCGGGTTGGTGAGCGCGCGCCGTGTAGCTTGTAGCGACCGTGTCTCCCTTTCATTCACGGCCCTGAGCAGCGCGAACGTCGCAGAGGAGGAATGATATGGCGGCGACGCCGAAGAGCCACAGCGGGAGCCGATTCCCGACGCGCTGTCTCGCGATGGTTATGTATGCCGCCCTCTTCGCTCCCATGCCAACCGCGGCGGCCAACTACGTGCGGATCAAGGCTCTTTGGAACGGCACGTACCTCTACGAGGCCAGCAATCAGGTCCGGTACGGCAGTCCATCCAGCATCGATACGAGCTCACACTGGGTAATCGAGGACTATGCCGGGAGCAAGCGTATCAAGAACCGCGCCACCGGCAACTACATGTCGATCGAGCACCTGTCCGGGTACGTCGAGAGTATCCCCATCTCCGATGCCTGGATGAGCCCACGATGGACGTTGGAGAGTGCGCCGACCGCGGGCTACACCATCATCCGCAATGTCTGGCAGAACACGAACATCATCCACACCCAGAATTTGCTGGGGTACGCGCAGTACGGCAACGTTCCTACCACCTTCGCCAGCGCCCAGTGGCTGCTGGAGAATGCTCCGATTGCTCCTATACCAGCGGCAGGCAGCTACGTGCGCATCAAGAACCTTTCGAACGGCATGTACCTCTTCGAGGCCAGCAATCAGGTCAGGTACGGCACCCCGGGCACCACCGATACGACCGCCCATTGGGTGATCGAGGACTACGCCGGAACCAAGCGCATCAGGAATCGCGCCACCGGCAACTATATGTCGATCGAGCACCTGTACGGGTACGTCGAGAGTATCCCCATCTCCGATGTCTGGATGAGCGCCCGGTGGACGGTGGAAAACGCCCCCACACCGGGCTACACGATCATCCGCAATGTCTGGCAGAATACGAACATCGTCCATATCCAGAATTTGCAGGGCTACGCGCAGTACGGCAACGTTTCTACCAGTTCGCAGCGCGCCCAATGGCTGCTGGAGGTGGCGCCGCGTGGCGCAGCAGTGCCCTGGGTGGAGTATGAGGCGGAAAACGGCATCATCAACGGCAGCATCCTCGGCCCCAGCCGGGTGTTTGGGGATTTCGCCGCCGAGTCCTCGGGACGGCGCGCCGTACGCCTGGACATGCCCGGGCACTATGTCCAGATCACGGCCGGCCAGCCCGCCAACTCGATCGTGGTACGCTACGTCATCCCCGATGCGCCCATGGGCGGCGGGATGGACGCTACCCTCAGCCTGTACGTCAACGGTGCCTTCCGCCAGAAGCTCAACCTGACCTCAAAGTATGCCTGGTCCTACGGAGGCGAGGCGAGTTCGGACAATAATCCAGGCGCTGGCGGCGCGCATCACTTCTTCGACGAGGCACGCGCCCTGGTAGGCGACATCCCCGCCGGCGCGACGGTGAGGCTTCAGAAAGATATGACGGACATGGCGACGTACTATGTGGTGGATCTGATCGACCTGGAGCGGGTACCACCGCCGCTCTCGATGCCCGCCAACTTCCTCTCCATCGTCAGCTGCGGCGCGACGCCCAATGACGGCACCGATGACGGTCCGGCCATCCAGAGCTGCATCAACACCGCGCGGAGCCAGGGCCTCGGCGTCTGGATTCCTCCTGGGACGTTCGAAAGCAACAGCGGGGTCTTGGGAGTCTCGGATGTGACGATCCGCGGGGCGGGCATGTGGTATTCAACCATTCATGGATCCTACGGTTTCCAGTGCACCGGCGACAACTGCCGCTACTATGACTTCGCCGTCCTGGGCGAGAGCCTCACGCGTCAATTGCCGCTCAACGACGGATTCACCAGCGCCGCCGGCAGCACCGGCTCCCGCATGGAGAACATCTGGGTAGAGCATACCCAGGTCGGGTATTGGGCTGGCGTGTACCCCCGACCAGGCCCCAATGGTCTCGTCATTACCGGCAGCCGCTTTCGCAACACCTTTGCCGATGGCGTCAACCTGTGCGAGGGCGCCAGCAACTCGGAGGTGGTGAACTCCCACTTCCGCAATACGGGAGACGATGGGGTGGCTTCGTGGTCACGATCGGATACCCCCAACGGCGTCAACCTGAATAACATCATCCACTTCAATACGGTACAGATTCCTTGGCGTGGGAACTGCTACGCCATCTACGGTGGCCAGGACAACAAGGTCGAAGACAACGTTTGCTCTGATGTGGTCACCTACCCTGGCATTCTGATCGCCCAAGAGTTCACGTCATTCCCGTTTGCCGGCATCACCAGCGTCCGACGCAACAACCTCGTCCGCGCCGGGGGTCCCATGTGGAACCAGCAGCATGGCGCTCTCAAGATCTGGGCTTACGACAGTTCTCTGAGCGGTTTGCTCATCAGCGACATCGACATCGTCAGTCCGACCTATTCGGGGCTCCAGATTGACGGTGTGCAGAATGACTCATCTCTCTGGAAGACGGTCACGTACAGCTCGTTGACAAGCATCGGAATTACGGACGCCGGCACTTGGGGCATTCATATGGCGTCCGGCGCCAGGGGCGACGCCACCTTTACAGGCGTAGTCGTCGCCAATCCGGGCAGCGGAGGCCTAGGCGACGAGTCGGGCGCCAGGTTCACTGTCACCAGGGGAGATGGAAATAGCGGGTGGTAGCGGTCGAGGCGTTGCTGCCGGGAATTGACGGAGCTCCCCTCTCGCACGAAAGGAGACGCCAATGGCACGTGTTGCGATGGCGGCCTGTGTCATCGGTCTGTTGCTCGCCCGTTCGCCGGGCGTCGCAGCGACCTGGGATTCGGCGGGCCAGTTCTCGGGGATACAGGGGCAGTCCGACTGGTTCTACCAGTACGGCTCCGCCCCGCTTCGCGACGACAACCTCACCTTCGACGCCTCGGCCGGGACGTGGAAGCATCCGACGATCGCGTACCTCTGGCTCTGGGCGATCGGCGGACACCCCGGCCCGACGCTCGCTGCCGCGCGCAACTGGCGGAGCCCCTTCATCGGCAGCGCGAACGTCAGCGTCGACCTGTCGGACGCCGATCCGAACTGCGGCGACGGCATCGTGGCATCCATCTACCGGAACTCGCTTCTCGTCTGGGGTCCGACGACGATGGCGAACGGCGGTAGCCTCACGCCGTTCACGCTCCCGCACGTGCCGGTCGAGCGCGGCGACCTCCTCAGCTTCCGCATCGGCTCCGGGGCGGCCAACAACAACGCCTGCGACGCGACGACGTTCCGTGTGACGCTCGACGGATCGCCGAATCGTTGGGCCGCCCCCGGACCCGAGGGCATCACGGGGACGATCGAGCAGGCGACCGCGACGGTGGTGAGCGGCTGGGCCACCGACCGGGACGCCAATGGGAACCCGATCACCGTCCACATCTACGGTCGACGGGACGTTCCGGGCGTTCCTCACGGCGAATCAGCCGCGCCAGGACCTGGTGGATGCCGGTCTGACGACCGAGCCGAACCATGGCTTCACGTGGACGCCGAGTCCGGCGCTCGACGGGAATCTCCACGCCGTCGCGGTCTATGCGATCAACGTCGGCGCCGGCGCGGCGGGCGTGCCGCTCGTCGGCAGCCCGTCGGCCGTGAACCCGCTTCCCGTGAGCCTCGATCCCCCGCGCGAGGTCCTCGGGCCGCAAACGAACGGCCTGATCAACTTCCCGGACGCGCCGGTCGGCACCATCACGTGGAAGGGCGTCAAGCACCGCTACCTCGGCGAAGGCCACAACCTGAACAGCTGGCAGGCGATCGAGCAGGCCGACGGTAGCTGGGTCGTCCAGACCACACCGACGCTCACGCAGGGCACGACCACGTTCGACGACGGCGTCTGGCTCTACGACGTCGTGAACGGCGGGACACGCGTCCGCGGCTGGTACTCGGCGGAAGAGTACCGCGACCACGTGAGGGTCTGCTCGATCGCCGCGGGCGTCCCCCAGTCGCTCCAGCCCACGTCGGCGGCCCGCACGACGGCCAGGTGCTCGGGAATGCGCACCAGGAAGTCGCGCGAGAAGTTCCACGGCGCGATGCTCGGGTACGCCGCCACGAGGGCCTCGGGGTCGTCGAGCAGGCGCGCGAGCCGCGAGACGCCCGCGGGCCGGACCTGGTGCAGCAGCTCCAGCATCCGGCTCAGGCGGAAGACCATCACGAACGAGTTCCAGAGCGCGCCGCGGCCGACGATCCGGGCGGCCAGGCTGGGTGTGGGCTTCTCGTGGAACGAGACCACGTGGAACGCCGCGTCGCCGGTGACCGAAGAGAGCCGCTGTCCCGGCAGGATGTAGCCGAAGCCTCCTTCCGGCCGGTTGGGCTCGACCCCGAGAAGCGCGATCTTCTCGGGATGCTCGTCGACAAGCTGCGCCATTTGAGCGACGTGCGCCCGGAACCGGCGCTCGTCGCCGATGTGGTGATCGCTCGGAAACACGGCAACCGTCGCGTCCGGCTGCCGGCGGGCCAGGGCAAGAAGGCTGAAGAGCACGCCGGGGCCGGTGTCGCGGTTCCCCGGCTGCACGAGCAGATTCTGGGCGGGCAGCGCGGCGAGCTGGGACCACGCGAGCTCGAGGTGCCCGCGGTTGACGATCACGACCGTCCGCTCCCGCGGCACGAGCGGGGCGACGCGCGCGAGCGTCGCCTCGAGGAGGGAGCGGTCGCCGAGGATGCGGCAGTACTGCTTGGGGATCGGCGCGCCGCTGATCAGCCGCGTCAGCTCCCGGAGGCGGGTCCCGTCGCCGCCGGCGAGCACGAGAGCCCAGAGACCGTCTGTCGGCCGGTGCGTCACGCGGGTTCGATGCGCGGGCGCCCGGCGGGGTTTCGGACGCGCCACGCCGCCGAACCCTATCGACCGTCTGGCCGCATGAGCATCGAGCGCACCGAGTGATTGCGCCGCCCGGTGATCCGCGAGCCCGCGACGGTGCTGCCGTCACGACCAGCGGAGAAGCCAGGCCGGCGCTTCCCGGCGCTCGCCGGCGACGACCTCGAGCACCGCGCCGCCGACGTCCCGGAAGGACGCCATGTCGAGGACCACGTGGACCGTGTCCCGCCGGACCGCGACCTGCACGTCGCGCGCGGGAACGAGCTCGCCGCCCGGCGGACCGCCACGCACGTCGACCGCCGGCGCGAGCGTGACCAGGCGCTCGTCGAGCACGCCGTCCCGGAAGTAGCGGAGGCGAAGCCGGTCGCCCGCGGCGGGGTCGACGAGGCACGGGGTGCGCGGCACGAGGATCGCGATGCGATCCGCGCCGGGACGGACGCCCGGCCGCCAGGCGGCGGCCGGGCGGCCCGGCTCGACCACCAGGCCCTCGGCGAACGACTCGATGGCGCGCGCGTGCCGGAGGAGTGTCGCGCCGAGCTGAGTTCGGTACTCCCGAATGAGCCCCGCCTTGAACGTGCGGTCCACCGGGAGCCCGGTCCACGGGAAGAGTGCTGCGCACCCCGGGGGCAGCGGCGGCACGCTGCGGAGACCGATCGAGCCGCACGCGGGCCAGCGGCCCTTCCCGTGGACCAGGTAGCCGAGGACGGTGGGCCGCGGCACGGGCGCCTCGCCGAGGAGAGCGAGGAGCGCGAAGCGGCCGAGCGCGTAGTGGTCGACGTGCTCGTCGAGCGACATCGGGAGGACGATCGTGTCGGGCGCCGCGGCGCGGAGCGCGCCGCGGAGCGCCTCGACGAGCGCGCCGCTCGACGTCTCGTCGGCGCCGCGCCGCGCGGCGCGCCAGCGCTTGCCCCAGGCGTTGGCGAGGCTGTTGTTCGCGTAGCCCAGGAACTCGACGTCCGCGGGCGCGAGGCCGAGGTCGGCGAGTGCCCGGCGCGTCTCTCCGCGCCGTGCGTCCCCGAGATCCGGCGCCCGGGTGCGGTTCACCCCGGCCTCGCCGTCGGTCGCGACGACGACGTGCACCGTCCCGGGCTGCCGCAGGATGCGCGCCATGAGACCGCCCGCCGCGAGCACCTCGTCGTCCGGATGCGGAGCGACGACGAGCAGCCGGCGTCCGAGTGGCGGCGGCCGGTGCAGCGGGCCGCTCGCCGACGGCGGACAGCGATGCCGGCAGCCGCCGAGCACCGTCGCAACGACCGCGGCCACGGCGCACGCAGCGGCCTTGAGCCCGAGCGCACCCATACCGTGCTCGTGACATCAACGCGCGCAGACCGCAATGCGACATCGGCCCCCCGCTGACGCCGCGCGAGCGCTCCGCTATCGTCGCCCGCGATGAAAGCCGTCCTCTGCAAGGCATACGGGCCGCCCGAAAAGCTCGTCTACGAGGACACGGAGCGCCCCCCGCTCGGCCCGGGCGACGTGCGCATCCGCGTGCGCGCCGCAGGCGTGAACTTCCCGGACCTGCTCATCATCGAGAACAAGTACCAGTTCAAGCCGCCGCTTCCCTTCGCGCCGGGAGGCGAGGTCGCGGGCGACGTGATCGAGGTGGGAGCCGAGGCAAAGGGATTCTCGGTCGGCGATCGCGTGATCGGCATGTGCGGGTGGAACGGCTTCGCCGAGGAGGTCGTCGTCGCTCGCGACAAGGCGCTCCGGATGCCCGAGGGAATGCCCTACGAGGTCGGGACCGTGCTCCCCACGACGTACGGAACGACCGTGTACGCCCTCGTGCAGAGGGCACGGCTCCGACCCGGCGAGTCGTTGCTCGTGCACGGCGCGACGGGTGGCGTCGGCACCGCCGCGATCGAGGTCGGCAAGATACTCGGCGCGCGCGTCGTGGCGACGGGCGGCGACGACCGGAAGCTCGCGCGGCTCGAGGAGCTCTACGGCGTCGAGCACCTGGTGAACTACAGGACGAACCCCGACTGGAAGGAGGCCGTGAAAGCGATCACCGGCGGCGGCGCCGACGTGATCTACGATCCCGTGGGCGGCGACGTCTTCGATCAATCGCTCCGCTGCATCGCGTGGGACGGGCGGCTCCTCGTCATCGGGTTCGCGAGCGGCGCCATTCCGAGCGCCAAGGTAAACCTGATCCTCCTCAAGGGGTGCTCGGTGGTCGGCGTCTTCTGGGGGGGATTCGCCGCTCGCGAGCCGGACACGAATCGAAGGAACTTCGAGCTGCTCTTCGACTGGTGGAAGGACGGAAAGCTGAAGCCCGCCATCTCGCACCGCTTCCCTCTCGAGAAGGCCGCCGAGGCGCTGGGCGCGCTCGCGCGGCGGGAGGTCGTGGGGAAGGCGGTGCTCGAGGTGGGCAGGCCGTGAGCCCTCGGCCCGGGACGGGGGCGCCTACACCCGCTCGGCGGACGAGCGTGCCGCGGTAGCCCCGAGCGCCACCAGCGCGGCCGCCTGCGCGGCGGCCGCCGGAAGACCGCGCAGCGCCTGCTCCGTCCACGTGCTGGCGCACACGAGCGCCACCACGAGCCCCAGGTAGGCCGTCCCGATCGCGATCCGGCGCGCGGCCGGGATGCGATAGTAGTCCGCGGCCGGGCCGCGCCGCAGCTGGCCCACGTTCAGCAGCCCGAACAGCAGGACGAGGAGCATGAGCGGCGACTGCGTGATCAGGAACACGGTCACGCCGACGGCGGCGCCCACCAGCCACAGCCAGCGGCTGATCGCGCCGATGATCCGGCCGCCGTCGAGGGGGTAGAGCGGGATCAGGTTGAACAGGTTGATCAGGAAGCCGGTCGAGGCGAGCGCGTACCAGAAGCGCTCGCCGGTCGTCACGGCGGCGGCGAGGCACACGGCGGCGCCGAGCGAGCCTAGCAGCGGGCCGCCGATCGCCACCACCGCCTCGACGTAGGCGTCGCGCGGCAGGCCGCGCATCGCGATCACGGCCCCCACGAACGGGATGAACACGGGCGGCCCGGCGGGGATGCCTTGCTGACGCATCACCAGGGCGTGTCCCAGCTCGTGGACGAAGATGAGGAGCACGAACCCGACTGCGAACGGTATCCCCCAAATCGTGCCGTAGACCCCGACCATGAGCAGCATGCTGAGCAGCGTGCTCAGCTTGAGGAACTTGGCCGCGACCAGGAGCCACTTGAGCTTGCCGAGCAGGACCGCGAGCAGTACGCCCGGCGCCCCCCAGCGCCGGAGTCGGGTCGCCACCTGTCCCTCGCGCGCGGGCGCGGGGGATGCCTGAGCCTGCTGCGTGAAGAGGTGCTCGGCGACCGCGCCCAGGTTGCGCAGGTGCCGATCGCGCTCCGACAGAGTCTGCTCGGCCACGGATCAGCCCGGGAGCCGGACCGGGGCCGGGATCTTCCATGCCTGGTGCACGACGATGGCCAGGAAGACGAGATCGAAGACCTGGAAGCCCGCCGACGCGACCCCGAAGAAGTAGCTCGGGCTGGTCGGTACGAGCGGCAGGTCGACCAGCTTGCCCTGCCGGTGCAGGTACTCGAGGATGAACGTGCGCTTGGTGAGATAGGTGCCGACGGCATACGCCGCGGCCGCCACCACGACCGACATCACCTGGAGGCTCTGCGCCCGCTTGCCGCCGGTGAGCATGACGATGCCCTTGCCCACCGCCACGCCGATCACGATCGCGACCAGGCCGAAGCTGACGTGGGTGGCGATCGTCACCCCCCACCACACCACCGCGCCGCCGATTCCACCGAGCAACGCGCCCGCCAGGGCGCGGGCGAAGTCGATGTTCTCGGACTGGGCCGCGAGGACCTGCTGCGCCTGCTGCTTCAGGCGCGCGAAGCAGTCGGCGCAGAAGACGCCGCGCGCCGTGCGGACGGTCGCCACGCCCTCGCTGATCGCAGTGCTGCACTCGAGGCAACGGAGGTCGCCGGTGTTCGCGTCGTCCACGGGCTCCATCACGTCATGGCAGGGACGAGAGTGTCAAGCGGCGCACGGTTCGCGGCGCATCCGGCAGCGCCTGCGCGCCAGGTGTCTCCATTATGCTGGGCGCTGCGCGCTGAACGTCGTCCGGCGGCGTGCGAAGCGGACGTCGAAGGTGTCGAGACAGCCCGTGCGGCCCATGAGGGGAGGGACATCGTCTCGATCGAGAAACCCAACGGGGATGACGCGCGACCATGGTCCGAGCCGCATTCTGAGCCGCGGCAGGAGGTACACTGTCTCCGTACCGCCGATACCTGCTGTCGCCACTCGCCGGCAGTTCTTTCGCAAATCGACACCAAGTATCGCGGCGTGCACGCGCGCCAGCAGGGTATAGTCCGCTCCCGTATCGACGATCATGACGACCCTCACCCACCTTCCGGCCCGCGCGGACCAGAGCTGCGCCGGTACGACAGGGCGATGAATCGTCCCGAAAACCTCCGAGGGCTGCCGCTCGAAGGGGAAGCTGATGCTCAATGGAGCACGAGCACGAGAGCATCACCCCGCGGGACGTAGGCCAAGGTCGGGGTCTCGTCTGGGAAATCCCTCACCACCGTGTCGAACAGACGCCTCACCTCCGCGCTGGAGGTGGCCGCATACACTTTCCCGTGAACGAGGATGACGTGCTTACCGCGGTACGACGGCGACCTGAGCACCCTCCGCAGCAGTGCAGGCGTTGACGCCACTCGCTTGCGCGCCTTCGGCATGATCAACGCGCTACCAGAGCCGCCGGGGTGGGTCAATTCACCGCTCTCACCTTGCGGCTCCGCGGGGCCGTGCGACCGTGGCGGGGAAGATCATCCTCGGTCGTGAATTCTCTGCCGTTGACATCATGATGGGCTATGCGCTTCTCTCGGGAACATCCTGAGCGAAGGCGATCCCGGCGTGAAGCGCCACGCGGCGCAGAGGGACATCATGGACAGGTCGACCCAGCGCGAACGTGCCGAACGGTTCCTCCGCCATCACGAGGGCCCGGACGTCCTCGTCGTCGGCAGCGTCTGGGATCCCGGCAGCGCCGTCCTCTTCGAGCACGAGGGGTTCGAGGCGATCGCGACCTCGAGCGCCGGCGTCGCCTTCAGCCTGGGCTACCCCGACGGTGAGCGCGTCCCGCGCGACGAGATGCTCGCCGCGATCGCGCGCGTCGTGCGAGCGACGCGACTTCCGGTGAGCGCGGACGTCGAGATGGGCTATGGGCGGACGGCGCATGAGGTCAGCGAGACCTGCCGCGGCGTGCTCGACGCCGGGGCGATCGGCGTGAACCTCGAAGACGCGACCGGTGACGACGACCGGCCGCTCGTCGAACCGGAGCTCCAGGCCGAGAAGATCCGTGCCGTCCGCGCGACGGCCGATGCGCTCGGCATCCATCTCGTCATCAATGCGCGCACCGACGTCTACCTGCTCCAGGTCGGCGAGGAGCCCGCTCGCTTCGCCGAGGCAGTCCGCCGGACGAACCTCTACCGCCAGGCCGGCGCGGACTGCCTGTTCGTTCCGGGCGTGGTGGACCGTGGGACGATCGCGCGACTCGTACGCGAGATCGACGGCCCGCTCAACGTGCTCGCCGTTGCGGGCACTCCGCCCGTCGCCGAGCTCGCGGCGGTGGGCGTGCGGCGGGTCTCACAGGGATCGGGTCCCGCACGGGCCGCGCTCGCGACCGCGCGCCGCGTCGCGCGAGAGCTGCGCACTCGCGGCACGTACACAAGCTACACCGCCGAGGCTATCTCCTATGCGGACGCGAATCGGCTCTTCGAGCGCGGAGGGGCGCCGCGAGCGTCGAGCTAGGGCCCTACCTCGTCACCCGCCCTTACCACGCAGCCGCCGGAGGGGTCGCTCGAAGAGGTTGCTGATCCCCCTGACGTTCAGGAAGGGGATCGACTGCTCGGCGGCGCGATTGTACCAGCCCACCTGCACCACCGCTCCATCGGGATCGTAACGGTCCAGGTTGTTGAAGGCGCCGATCTGTACGGCGAGCCTCCCGTTGGAACCCGCGTAGTTGTACCACCCGGCGGCCGAGAGCCCGTTCAGCCGCCCCCCGACCACGTTGGCTCCCCACGAGAGCGACACACCGTTCAGCAGGTTGGCCGTCACGAAGTTGTAGAGTCCCGACGCGCTCACGCCGGTCAGATCGCCGTCGTTTCCACTCACGACCCCGCCGACACGCATCCCGGCGACATCTCCGCCCCCTTCCCCGTTGGTCCGGGCAACCGATGAGAACAGCCCGCCGAACATGGCCCCCGTATAGTTGCCGTTGTGCCACTCGGCGATCGCCGATGCCCTGACGCCTCGCGCCTTCTCTACGCTCGCCTCCGAATCGGTCCAGTGCACTAGGAACGGAACGCCTCCGTATCGCATGCTCCTCTTCCCTCCTCTCCAGCCCCCTGACCGCTTCCGGCAGGGTTGCTGGCGAAGGATGCCATGTTACCCGACAGGATGCGAAGGGACGGGGTCGCATAGCCGCCCCTCCCCGCCGGTGGTGTCGTCCCGGCCGCGCGCCCTCCGGGTCGCTGCGTGCTATCGCTCGAATCGCCCGCTAGTCTGGGCGTCGAAAACGAGGCCCCCGCCGTGAAACATCCCCTCACCATCGCCGTCCTCGTCTGCTGGCTCACGATGCTCGCGCTCCTGGTGCGCAAGCAGGCGTCGCCCCCGGCCACCGATCTGGCCATGCTTCAGCCCTCCGCCGCCGAAGCGGGATCGGCACCGCCCCGCGAGGAGTGGCTCGGCATCTACCAGGGCGAGCGGAAGATCGGATACGCCCGCCGGTCCGTGGCGCCGACCGCCGGCGGCTACCAGGTCCGGGACGAGTCGACGCTCGCCCTCGCCATGCTCGGCACACCGCAGCGGCTGACGACGTCGCTCGCCGCCGAGACCGACCAGCGCTTCGGGCTCCGGAGCTTCCGCTTCGCGCTCGTCTCGCCCGCCGCCACCTTCACGGCCGGCGGCACGAGTGACGGCAGGCGGCTCGTCGTGCGCTACGGGGCGGGCGATCGTCTGGACACGCTCGCCGTCCCGCTCGAGGGACCCATCTACCTCGCAACCACCTTCCGGCCGCGCATCGCGGCCGCCCGACCGGCTCCGGGCACGCGCTACAGCCACACGGTCTTCAGTCCGCTCACGCTGCGGAGCGAGCCGGTCACGACCGTGGTCGAGGGACGCGAGACGATCGACGGGATCGAGACGTTGCGCGTCGACGAGGAGCAGCAAGGACTCCGCACGCACGTCTGGCTCGCCGACGACGGACGCGCGGTGCGCGAGGAGGCGATGCTCGGGCTCGTCCTCCGAGCCGAGCCACGCGACACGGCGCTCCGAGGCCTCGACACCGCCGCGCCGCTCGACCTCGCGACCGTCGCCCGCATCCCGCTCCGGGGAACGATTGCGAACGCCCGCGAGACGACGGCGCTCACGCTCCGGGTGTCCGGGCCGGCGCTCGGGTCGGTGCCGGACGACCCGCCGCGGCAGCGGATGCGCGCGGGCCGGCTCCGCATCGTGCGCGAGGCGGCGCCGGGGCCAGGATCGCCGCCGCCGGGTCCGGCCGAGGAGCTCTACGTGGCGCCGTCGCCCTTCATCGAGTCCGACGACCCGACCATCGTGGCGCGGGCCCGCGCGATCGTCGGCGACGAGCGCGACCCGGTGCGCCGGGCGGAACGTCTCCTCCACTGGGTCGCGACGAGCCTCACACGGGAGCCGAGCGCGACGGTGCCGAGCGCGCGGGAGGTGCTCCGCGTGCGGCGCGGCGACTGCAACGAGCACGCCGTCCTCCTGACCGCCCTCGCCCGCGCGGCCGGCATCCCGGCTCGCATGATAGCGGGGGCCGTGTATCTGGACGGAGACTTCCTCTACCACGCCTGGAGCGAGCTCTGGCTCGGCCGCTGGGTGAGTGCCGACGCCGTGTTCGACCAGATGCCGGTCGACGCCACCCACGTGAAGCTCCTCGAGGGAGGCCCCGAGCGGCACCTGGGCCTCGCCGGGCTGGTGGGCCAGCTGTCCTTCGCAACGCCGGAGGCAGGCACGTGATCCGGCTCGAGCGGCTGCAGAAGACCTACGGCGCGCTCGTCGCCGTCGACGACCTGAGCCTCGAGGTCGAGCCCGGCTGCGTCTTCGGCTTCCTCGGGCGCAACGGCGCCGGCAAGACGACGACGATCCGCATGATGGTGGGCCTCCTCGAGCCGACGGCGGGGACGGCCGTCCTGGGCGGACACGACATCCGCCGGGCGCCGGAGGCCGCCAAAGCGGTGACGGGCTACCTGCCGGATCATCCCTTCCTCTATGACAAGCTCACCGCGCTCGAGTTTCTGCGCTTCGTCGGCGGCCTCTACGGCCTCGGCGGGGCGGAGGCGGGACGGCGCGCCCGACTGCTGCTCGAGGAGTTCGGGCTCGGCCGGATGGCGGGCGAGCTCACGGAGACGCTCTCGCAGGGCATGCGGCAGCGGCTCGCTCTCGCGGCGGCCCTCGTGCACCGCCCGCGCGTCCTGGTCCTCGACGAGCCCATGGTGGGACTCGACCCCGAGGGCACGCTCGAGCTGCGACACCTCGTCCGCCGCCTCGCAGGCGACGGCGTCACGATCTTCCTGTCCACGCACAGCCTGGCCGTGGCCGAGGAGCTGTGCGGCCGCATCGGCATCATCGACCGCGGCCGCCTGGTCATCGTGGGAACGCTCGACGATCTGCGGGCGCGCGCCGGGTCCAATGACGGCTCGTCCCCGTCGCTCGAGACGGTCTTCCTCGACATCCTGCACGCCGGGGGCGATGGCCGCGCATGACGCTCGCCGCCCTGCTCCAGCCGCGCCTCCTCTCGCTCCGCAACGTCGTGCGCCGCGATCGGCTGCGCGCCGTGACGGTGACGGGGCTGGTGGGCCTCTTCTGGCTCGCATGCTTCCTCCTCTTCACGCGGGTGCTCGGCTACTTCCACGGCCTCGGCACCTTCGGCCCGTTCCTCACCCAGCGCCTGCTCGCTCTGCTCTTCCTGACCTTCTTCGGCGTCCTGCTGGTGAGCAACACCGTGACCGCCCTCACCACCTACTACCTCGCCGCCGAGGTGACGCCGCTCCTCGCGGCGCCGCTGTCCTACCGGCGACTCCATCACGCGCGCTTCCTGGAGACCGTCGTCGCGTCCTCCTGGATGGTGCTCCTCGTCGGCCTGCCTGCGCTCCTCGCCTACGGTGTCGTCTACCGCGCCGGGCCGCTCTTCTACGCGGGCGCGCTTGCCGTGCTCCTCGCCTTCCTCGTCATCCCCGCGGCAGTGGGTGTCCTCATCACGACGGGCCTGGTGCTCGTGTTCCCGGCCCGGGGAACGCGGGATGCCCTCATGGTCGGCGTGGGGCTCGCGGTTGCGGCGCTGGTGGTCGCGATCCGTTTTCTCCGGCCGGAGCGGCTTGCGGATCCTTCTGCCCTCGTCGGCTTCGCGAGCTTTCTCGGCGCGTTCGGCGCCACCGGGTCCCCCTATCTGCCCACCACCTGGGCGGCCGAGACGCTGCTCCCGCTGCTCGGGGCGCGACCGGGCGAACCGCTCTTCTACTTCGGCATGCTCGCGAGCACGGCCGCGATGCTCTTCCTGACCAGCGCGGCCGTGGTCGAGCGCGTCTTCCTCATCGCCTGGTCCCGGGCCCAGACCGGCCACGTGCGAGCCGGCGCCGCGGAGCGCCCGCTGTCGCGCTGGCTTGCTGTCCTGGTGCGACCGTTGCAGGGCCCCTCGGGCTGTCTCTTCGCGAAGGACGTGACCGTTTTCCTGCGCGACGCGAGCCAGTGGTCGCAGCTCCTCCTCGTCTCGGCGCTGGTCGGCATCTACCTCTACAACTTCTCGGCCCTGCCGCTCGGCGACGGCACGCCGCTCGCCCTCGCGATGCGCGACCTGGCCACCATCCTGAACCTCGGGCTCGGCGCCTTCGTGACGACCGCGGTGGCGGTACGCTTCGTCTTCCCGATGGTGAGCCTCGAGGGCCATGCCTGGTGGATTCTCCGGACCGCTCCCGTGCCGCTCGCCCAGCTCTGGTGGAGCAAGTTCTGGATCGGCTACCTGCCGCTCGTCGTCTTTGCCGAGCTGCTGGTCGCGACCACAAACGGCCTGCTGCACGTTCCGTCCCTGGTGACGGTGGCCTTCCTGCTGACGCTCGTGCCGCTGATGGCGGCCGTGGTGAGCCTCGGCCTGGCCTTCGGCGCCGCCTACCCGCGACTCGACACCCAGAACGCGGCGCAGATCGCCACCGGCTTCGGCGCGATCCTCTACATGCTCGCCTGCCTCGCGCTGATCGCGCTCGTCGTCGCCCTGGAGGCCTGGCCGGTGTCTCGGCTGCTATGCCAGGCCCGGAGCATCGCGGGCGTCGCGGCCACCCGGACGGCCGCGCTCCTCGCCCTCGCCGCCGTCACGGGGGGAGGAACCTCGCTCGGGGCGTTCTGGGTGGCGAAGCGGAGCGGGCTGCGCGCGCTCGCGCGACTCGGGGGCACGTGAGCGACCACCCATCGGGCTACGCGGCCCCGAGCAGCCAGACCATGATCGCCTTCTGCACGTGCAGGCGGTTCTCGGCCTGGTCGAAGACGACGGAGCGGGGGCCGTCGATCACCTCGTCGGTGATCTCCTCGCCGCGGTGCGCGGGGAGGCAGTGCATCACGAGCACGTCGGGCTTGGCGCGCGCCACCAGCGACGCGTTCAGCTGGTACGGGCGGAAGGCGCGGCGGCGGGCCTTGGCCTCGGTCTCCTGGCCCATGCTCGTCCACACGTCGGTGTAGAGGACGTCGGCGCCGCGCGCGGCCGCCTCCGCGTCGTGCATCACGGTGACGCGCGCGGCCGCCCCGGTGGTGATCGCGGCGTCGGGCTCGTAGCCGGGTGGGCAGGCAAGCACGAACTCGAGGCCGAGCCGCGCGGCGGCGTCCATCCACGAGTGGACGACGTTGTTGCCGTCGCCGATGAAGGCGACGCGGAGGCCCGCGAGGCGGCCCCGGTGCTCGAGGAGGGTGAAGCAGTCGGAGAGCACCTGACAAGGGTGGTGGAGGTCGGAGAGACCGTTGATGACCGGCACGCGCGCGCCCGCCGCGAGGTCGACCACGCTCTGGTGGAGGAAGGTGCGGGCCATCACGAGGTCGACCCAGCGCTCGAGGTTGCGCGCGATGTCGCCTGCCGACTCGCGCTCTCCCAGCCGGATGTCGCCGGGCGCCAGGTGGATCGCCGCGCCGCCGAGCTGCACCATGCCGACCTCGAACGTCACGCGCGTGCGGAGGCTCGGCTTCTCGAAGATCATGGCGAGGGTCCGCCCGGCGAGCAGCGGGTGCGGCCGGCCGGCGCGCAGCTCACTCTTCAAGCGGGCGGCGACGGTGAAGATCGTCTCGATCTCACCCGTCGCGAGGTCGCTCAGGCGGAGCAGGTCGCGCTTCATCGCCCTGCTCACGCGGCGAGCGCCCGCTCGAGGACGGCGAAGCCCTCGTCGACCTGCTCGCGCGTGATGATGAGCGGCGGCACGAAGCGCAGGACCCGGTCGGCACAGCAGTTGATGAGGAGCCCGTCGCGGAGGCAGCGGTCGACGATGGCAGCACCCGGCCGCGCGAGCTCGGCGCCGAGCATCAGCCCGAGGCCACGGACCTCGCGGATGACGGGAAGGCGGGCCGCGAGACTCCGGAGCCGGCCGGCGAAGTAGCCACCGACCTCGCGCACGTGGCCGAGGAGCTCCGGCCGGGCGAGCTCGCCGAGGGCCGCGATCGCCGCGGCGCAGGCGACCGGATTGCCCCCGAACGTCGTCCCGTGGGCCCCGACCGTCAGCACGGCGGCGACGCGGGCCGTGGTGCAGGTCGCGCCGATCGGCAGCCCGCCGCCGAGCGCCTTGGCGAGGGTCATGACGTCGGGCACCACACCCGTGTGCTCGTGGGCGAAGAGCCGGCCGGTGCGCCCCATACCGCACTGCACCTCGTCGAAGATCAGCAGGAGCCCGTGCCGGTCCGCGAGCTCGCGGAGCCGAGGCAGGTAGTCCGGCCGGGGGACGTTGACGCCGCCCTCGCCCTGGATCGGCTCGACCAGGATCGCCGCGGTCTCGTCGCGCAGGGCGGCGGCCGTCGCCGCCGCGTCGTCGTAGGGGACCAGCCGGACGCCGGGGAGAAGCGGCTGGAAGCCCTGATGGTACTTCTCCTGTCCGGTGGCGGTGAGCGTCGCGAACGTGCGGCCGTGAAACGACCCGGTGGTCGCGAGGATCTCGTAGCGCCCGCCGTGCTCGCTCCCCCAACGCCGGGCGAGCTTCATCGCCGCCTCGTTCGCCTCGGCGCCGCTGTTGCAGAGGAAGACACGCTCGGCGAACGAGTGGCGGCAGAGCAGCGCGGCGAGCTCGGCCGCCGGCGCCGTGTAGTAGACGTTGGAGGCATGGAGGAGCTCGGCGGCCTGCGTCCGGATCGCGTCGACGACGGCCGGGTGGCAATGACCGAGGTTGTTGACGGCGAGGCCGGCGAAGAAGTCGAGGTAGCGCTTCCCGTCGGCATCCCACAGCTCGGCGCCGCGGCCCCGCACGAAGGCAACGGGCTGCCTCGCGTAGACGCCGATCTCGTGAGCGGCGCTCGCGGCCAAGATCTCGGCGTTGGTCTCGGCATTCGTCATGCGCGCGACAGGCGCCGCCGCGGCCGGCGAGTGGCCGGCACGAGCTCCGTGCCGACGCCGCGGCTGGTCAGCACCTCGAGCAGGAGCGCGTGGCGGACGCGGCCGTCGATCACGTGCGCCTGCTTGACGCCGCCGCGCAGCGCCTCGATGCAGCACTCCACCTTCGGGATCATCCCCTCCGCGATGGTGCCGTCGGCGATCAGCTCGACGGCGGTGTCCGCGGTGAGGGTGTCCAGAAGCGTGCCGTCGCGCGCGCGCACGCCCTCGACGTCGGTCAGCAGGATCAGCTTCTCGGCGCGCAGCGCCTCGGCGATCTTGCCCGCGACCACGTCGGCGTTGATGTTGTAGGTCTGCCCGTCGGCGCCGGCGGCCGTCGGCGCGATCGCCGGGATGAAGCCCTCGAGCGCGTCGATCACGCGCGGGTTGACGCCCACCACCTCGCCGACGAGTCCGAGGTCGTCCGCCCCGGGGCGCTTGCGGGCGACGACGAGCTCGCCGTCCTTTCCCGAGAGCCCGACGGCGCGCCCGCCGTGGCGGTTGAGCAGGGCGACGATCTCCTTGTTGATCTTGCCGACCAGCACCTGCTCGACGACGTCCATGGTGGCCGCGTCGGTGACGCGCATGCCGCGCACGAAGCGGGTGGCGACGCCCTGCGCCTTGAGCGCGGCGTCGATCTGCGGGCCGCCGCCGTGCACGATCACCGGGTGCATGCCGACGTACTTGAGCAGCACGACGTCCTGCGCGAAGGAGTCCTTCAACTCCTCGTTCTCCATCGCGTGGCCGCCGTACTTGACGACCATCACCTTGCCCGCGAAGCGCCGGATGTAGGGCAGCGCCTCGAGGAGGACGTCGGCCTTCTCGATCGGGCTCACGGAGGCCTTATGCCTGGCGGCGGCGGGAGGGACAACCGTCAGACCACGAACGACGAGACGATCACGCGGACGGGGCTGGCTTCGACGCACCGCTGGAGGCGCCGCGCCGGCCGAGCGGACCCCAGCGGTGTGCAATCCAGACGTAGACGCGCTCGGCGACCCGGAGCCCCCCGGGGATGCGGAACGGGAGCGTCCAGAGCGCGCCGCCGGGCAGCCGCCACAGCACCTCGCGGCCCGCCGCCGCGCCCCGATACACCGCACCCCGCTCATCGACGAGATGGATGCGCTCGACGCAGTCGGCCCGCGACACACCCGGAAAGCGTGACTCGAGGTCCGCCGCTTGGTAGGGCACCATCTCGAGCCGTCCGCCACGGTCCCAGCGCCGCACGCGCTCGACCCAGCGCCGGCAGAAGCCGCAGCTCCCGTCGTAGATCAGCGTGGCCCGCGCCGCGCTCATGTTGCGGACGCCTCGGCCAGGCTCTTCAACGTCGGGAGCTGCTTGTGCATCATCACCAGGTCGCCCCACGGCAAGACCCATCGCGCGGCCCAGCCGAGCGGCCCCCGAGCATAGCCGACCAGGAGCTTGACGACGAGGCGCGTGCGCGTCTCGTCGCGTGGCAGCACGACGTAGCTGGCCGCCTACCCTCGCGCGCTCAGGCGGCCGGCGTGCCGACCCACCGGGGCGATGCCCGCAGGCTGCGGGCACGGCGCGCCCGGCGCCAGCTCGCGAGCCCGGCCGCCGCGGCGCCCCCGAGCACGACGCCGACGACCCACGCGCCACCGTGATCGAAGATGGCGCCGTGGACGGCGCGGAGCCAGACGGCGGCGGCGAGGCAGAGGGCGAGCGCCGCATACGGCAGCTCCCGCCACACCAGCCGCTGCCGCCCGGCCAGGATCGCACCGAAGGGCACGGCCGAGGTCTGGGCGACGTAGTCGTCGTAAGGCCGCCCGCGCAGCGCTGCGAGCTTCCTGTCCTGGTGCCAGGCGCCGACGATCGCCAGCGCCGCCAGGCCCGCCTGGAACACCGCGCCGACGAGCCGCGTCGCCAGCGGCACGTGCGCCAGGGCAGCGAGGGCGAAGCCCATGAAGAAGGGATGCCGCGTGATGCGCTCGAGTCCGCGTGGCGGCCGGACCGTCGCCGTGAAGAGCGCCATCGGTGACACGGGATACGTCACCAGGGAGGCCATCGCGAGGACGACGCCGAAGACGATGACTGCCATGAGCGCCCAGCGCAACGCCGTCACGTGGCCCAGCGCGAGGCCCGCGCTCCCCTCGAGCCGGTGCCCGGCATAGTAGCGGACGAGAAGCGTGAAGAAGGCCGTCGCGACGACGGAGAAGAACGCCGTGAAGCCCACCTCGCCCAGGCGGGCCACCAGGGCGGCGCGGACGCGGCGGGTGGCGAGGCCGACGTGCAGTCCGCCGAACACGAGCCAGAGCAGGGCAACGGCCAGTGCAGGTTCCATCGGGATCTCCTTTCAGCTCCGCTGGCGCGGCCGGGGAAGCGCCACCAGTGGCGGGCTCCTGAGCGCGGCGGGATCGAGCGGCTTGCCCTGCGCGAAGGCCCCGAGCCCCGCGTCGATGGCGGCGAAGAAGGCCCGCAATCCCGCAACGCGCGTTGTCACGAACTGCGCCGACTCCCGCCGCCCGGTCGCCTCGCCGACCGCCCGCTCGGTCTCGGCGATCGTGGCGAGGACCTGGCGCACGTTCCAGCGAAATCGGCGCTCCATGATCTCCTGCATCACCCGCCAGAAGTCGGCCGCGGCCTCGTAGTGGTCCTTGCGCGAGCCGGCGACCCGGGTGCGCCGCACGAGGTGCCAGTCGACGAGGCCGCGGATGTTGACCGAGATGTTGCTCTTGCTCTGCTCGAGGTCGATCGCGATCTCCTCGAGCGACAGCGGGTGGGGCTGCAGGCAGAGGAGCCCGAAGATGCGGCCCTGGAGCTGGTTCAGGATGCCCGACGTGGCGGCCGCCGCGCCCATGCCGTCGACGAAGATGCCGGTCGTGCGATCCATGACGTATGATCGGTTCCAACTGTGCGTTTAGGATATTCTGAACGTTCTGTCAACAGGTCCCGCGGAATCCCGCTGCGTGACGCGCCTCGCGGTGTGCAGCGCGGGCCCGCGCCGGGGCGCAATCCCGCAATGCGCCGCGTCGGACCGTCGACCCACTACGACACGACCTTCGCGCTCGGGCTCACGGACGGTGAGAAGAGCGACCTGGTCGAGTACCTGAAGTCGCTGCCGAGCGAGGAAGAGGCGTCATCCTAGGGCCGACCTTCCGCAGTACTCGTGCTATGTTGGGTTGGCCGCCGGCAGCCGCGGCGTGGGACTGTGGAAACGCATGGATCCGGAAACGATACGGGCGCTGTTCGCGTCCCTGCGGCGGGAAGGGGTCGAATACGTGCTGGTGGGAGCGGTCGCCCTCGACGTGCTCGGCATCGGCCGTCTCACGGAGGATATCGACCTCTTCGTGCGGCCGACGGCCGACAACGTGGAGCGTCTCCGGCGGGCGCTGCGTGCCGTGTGGGACGACCCTTCGATCCAGGAGATCACTGCCGACGACCTCGCGGGCCGCTACCCGGTGGTGCAATACGTCGCACCCGATGACACGCGCATCGACATCATGGCTCGCCTGGGCGAGGCGTTCGCCTTCGACGACCTGAGGTCGAGCGTGCACCTCTACGGTGACGCGGAGGTCGTGGTGGCGACCCCCGAGACCCTGTACGCGATGAAGCGCGACACGATCCGCCTCCAGGACAAGGCCGACGCGCAGCGGCTGAAGGAAAAATTCGGCCTCGGGGACTGAGATGCCCGTGAAGAAGTTCCACACCCTCGCCGACGCCGAGCGGGCGCTCTGGCTGGAGCCGGGAGATCCGCGCATCTGGGAAGCCGCCTGCCGCCGCTGGGCGCTGCATCGTGCGCTCGGCCGATCCCGAGCCGAGCCGCGACGCGGCGTCTTCAAGTATGCGTCGATCGCGGAGAAGCAGCGCCGCGCCGCTTCGTGAGCGTCTTCACCTCGCGAGCTGCTCCATGGCGCCCGCGAGACCCGCCAGCTCCTTCGTGACGCTCGGCCGGGAGAGGACACGGCCGTACCACGCCTGCAGGCGGGGCTGATCGTCGGCGAGCGGGGCGCCCAGGTTCGCGGCGAACGTGGCCGTCAGCGCGTAGCCGATGTCCGCGACGCTGAAATCCCCGCACAGATAGGGGCGCTCGTCGAGCCGCCGCTCGAGCGCGTCGTAGTGCTGCGTGATGCCGGCCCGGGCGCGCGCGATGCGCTGCCCGTCGCGGTCGCCGGCGGCGGGCTTGTAGAACACCTCGGCGATCAGCTCGAAGACCAGCGGGAACAGGATCTCGTCCGCCGCCGCTTCGAGCTGCCGGCAGCGGGCGCGCGCCGCCACCTCCTGTGGGTAGAGCCGCGGGGTCGGATAGCGGTCCTCGAGGTACTCGAGGATGATCGTCGAGTCGAAGAGCGCCACCGGACCGTCCACCAGGACCGGCACCTGCCCCTTCGGGTTGATCGCGAGGACGTCGGGATGCTTCGGTTGATATCCCCCGGAACGGGTGAACGGGACGGACACGAGCTCGTACGCGAGTCGCTTCTCGTCGAGCGCGATGCGCACCTTGGCGGTGAAGAGACTGAGCGGTCCCGAATAGAGCTTCATGCCGAGCCTCCTTCGCGGGTCCCCGAGATCGTCTCTCACATACCCGCGGTACGCATTTACGTACCGCGAGTATGCTGAGTCAATATGCTATGAGCGCGACGTGAAGACCGTCGCTGCGTGTCTGCTGCTGACGGCCGTCGGCCTGGTCGCGCCGGCTGCCCGGGGGGGGGCCACCTGCACGTGGGCCACCGTCCCCGGCGCGCGATGGACGCTCGCCTCGGAGGGCGGCGTCGCCTGGCTGGTCACGCCGTGCGGCGAGCGCTTCTACTCGATCGGCATCAACGGACTCGACGGCGGGGCGCCGCGTCGCCGGGCGGGCGGGCGCATCTACTATCACTGGCCGACGTTCTTCCCCGACTTCGCGAGCTGGCTCGGCACGACGCGGGCGCGCGTCGTCGGCTGGGGCTTCAACACGGCGGGCGCCGGGTCGCTCCCGCCGCGCCTCCTCCGGCTCCCCGTCATCCCGAACCTCGACCTCGGCTTGACGGCCCGCTTCCACTGGGTCGATCCATTCGACCCGGCGGCGGAGCGCCGGCTGCGCGCGTGGGCGCGCCGCCTCGTCGCACCGTACCGAGGCGATCCCTATCGCATCGGCTACTTCACGGACAACGAGGTGGGCTGGTGGAGCGGCGCGCTCTTCGACTACTACGCCAGGCAGCGCGCGACGAATCGGACCAAGCAGCGGCTCGTCGCCCTGCTGCGCGAGCACTACGCGGACGACTGGGACCGCTTCAGCCGCGACTTCGTCCCGCCCGACGGGGTCGGGTCGTTCGACGGTCTGCTGAAGGGGCGCGACCGTCCGCGTCTCCGCCCGGGGGGCGCGGGCATCCAGGTGATCCGCGCCTGGACCGCCCTCGTGGCCGAGCGCTACTACCGGCTGATCCACGAGGCGCTGCGCGCGGCGGACCCCGACGCACTCATCTTCGGCGATCGCCTGCCCATCTACTACGATCCCGTGGCGGTCCGGGCGATGGCGCCCTGGGTCGACGCGATCGCGACCAACTACAACGTCGAGAGCCCCGACGGCTGGGTCGCCCGGTACTACTTCGACGGGCTCCGGCAGCTCACCGGCGGCAAGCCGGTGCTGGTCTCCGAGTGGTTCTTCGCGGCCGATGAGAACCGCAGCGGCAACCGCAACAACGGCCACCTCATGACGGTCGGGACCCAGGCCGAGCGAGCGCGCGGCGCCGCCGCCGCGGCCGAGCGCTTCGCGCGCCAGCCGACGGTCGTCGGGACCCACTGGTTCCAGTACTACGACGATCCGAAGGGCGGCCGGGAGGACGGCGAGGACTACGACTTCGGCCTCGTGGACATCGATGATCGGCCCTACGAGCAGCTCGTCGAGGCGCTCGCGCGGACGAATGTCCGCCTCGCCGCGATCCATCGAGAGTCCGCGGACGCCGACCGGACGCCGCCCGGTGGCGCGTGGGCGATCCCCCGCGCCGACATCGATCCCGGCGATCGGTCCCTCGGCGAATGGCCGAAGGAGGCGGCGCTCGTCCCAGGGCTGGCCACGCCCGGCGCCGAGGTGCCGTTCGGCGAGTTCTTCCTGGCGTGGAGCCGCGCGGGACTCTCCTTGGCGTTGATCGCCATGGACTACTACGACCCGAATCTCCTCGCCTACGGCGAGACGTTTCCCCGCGAGGAAGCCCTGCGTGTCGACTGGGGCGTCGACGCGGGCGCCGGCCCCCGTCGCTTCAGCCTCTCCATCATCCCACCCAAGGTCTTTCCGAAGCAGAGCGCGCCGCTCATGCGGGCCGAGCTCTGCCGCCACGAGCGCGGCCGCTGCGATCCGATCCCCGCCGCCGTTGCCACCTACTTCGGCAGCGACCAGCCCCGCATCACCGTGGAGGCGGTGCTGCCGTGGCGCACGCTCGGGGTCGACGGGGCGCCGCGGAAGCCGCTGCGCATGCAGCTCGCCGCGACGGCGTTTCATCGCTCGCGCTGGATGTCGTGGAACGGGGCCCCGCCCGAGGCCGCGATGCGGGAGTCGGCGGGCTGGCGGGAGGTCCCTCTGGCCCGGCTGGCGGACTGACCTCGCTTCGCTTTACGGCGGCGCCGCGAGCGGGCTATGGGACGCTCGTATGGAAGCATTCAGCCGCGAGGAGCTCGAGGAGGCGTTCCGGACCTACTGGCGCACGGGAGCGGTGGGCGAGGACTGGAACGCGTGGGCCGACCTCTTCACCGAGGACTGCACCTACTTCGAGCACTGGTACGGCCTCATGCACGGGCGCGAGACGGTGCGCGCGTGGATCGTGCCGCTCATGGAGAAGTACGGCGATATCTACACCGCGTACGAATGGCACGTGGTCGATCCCGAGCGAGGCCGCGTGGTGCTCTACGTCCAGAACCGCCGGGACCATCCCTCCGGCAGGGGCACGTGCGACTTTCCGGGCGTCAGCGTTCTCGAGTACGCGGGCGGCTGCAAGTGGAAGCGCGAGGAGGACTACTGGGCGGTGAAGGCGCGCGAGGCGGCGATGCGCGACTACGAGGCGGCCTGCCAGCGCCACGATCCCGACCATCCGAAGAAGCGCACGCGACTCGACTGGGGGAACGGACCGGGGTGGACGAAGGGCGGTCGCTCCTGGTTCGAGCGGCCGCGCATCGGTGACTGAGGCACCCGGGTCACAGCGATCCGAGGAACCTCAGCAGCCGCGCCCGCGCCTCCACCGGCAGCGCGGCGAAGCGATCGCGCGCCGCCCGGGCCTGCCCGTCGTGCGCGAGGATCGCGTCGGCGATCGTGGCGGCGCGTCCGTCGTGCAGGAACTTGGTGACGAGCCGCAGGCCCCACAGGGGCGCGGTGCGCATCTCGTTGCCGCGCGCCCGCCCCTGCTCGATGCCGTCGCCGAGGGAGCCCATGTCGTGGAGCAGGAAGTCCGAGAACGGCTGGAACGCGCGGAAGCGGAGGGCCTCCACCGGGCTCGGGCCGGTCACGAGCGTCCGGACGTGACAGCTCGCGCATCCGATGCGCTCGAAGACCAAGCTCCCCCCGAACCCGGCGCAGTCGAGACGCGGGCGAGGTGGTGGGGCAAGGAGCCGCATGAAATCGTTGAAGCGCCTGACGTCCGTGCCGTCGTCTTCGGGGTCGGCGACGGGGTCACACGCGAGCAGGCTGCAGTCCCCCTGTGGACAGTTCTCGTTCCGGAAGAACGGGCTCGTGATGCCCATCTCGTTCACGTACGCGTCGGCGGAGAAGTGGAGGAGGTTCGGGACCTGGCTCTTCCATCCGAACTTGCCGACCGCCTGCCGTCCCGTCACCACGTCGGTGACGAGGTTCGGGCGGCCCGCGGTTGCGGGCTGCGACCGCGCCTCGTGGGCCGCCAGCGCGACGAGGGCCACGCCCGGTACGGAGTCGACCAGGCCGAGGCCGAACAGCGGCGTCGTCCGCCGTCGCGCCCGGATGGTCGCTTCCGCCGGCACCTGCTCGCCGACGAACGTGCAGACGCCTTGCGCGCCGATGCCCTGAGCCTGAATGAGCGAACCACCCTGCGAGGTCATCGGATCGAACGCCCCGGAGACGGTCCTGCCGAAGCGAGTCTCCACGCGTTCGCTGCCGCCCCCCGTGGCGCCGACGTTGTGACAGGCCGCGCACGAGTCGGCGTTGAACACGGGCCCGAGCCCGTCCGCCACGCCTTCGACCTCCTTGAACGTCTGGCGTCCAGCCGTGAAGCGCGCGCGCTCGGCGGCGGTGAGGCCGCCCAGCGGATCGCCGAAGTCGGCCCACGCGGTCCCCGCGAGCAGGACCATCGCTGCCGCCGCGCATCTCCGTCGCATCCGTCGTCGTGCGGTCATGTCGTCGACCTCCGCCCGCGGGAAGAGGCAACGGCCATGCCACCACGCTCGGCGAGTGAACGAGACGGCGACGACACCGGCGCCACGTGGGGTCAGGTCGCAGAGCGCCGCGGCTGCGGTGCGCGACACGGCAGCGTCCGGCGCACCAGATGCTGCAGTCAGCGCGGACCGGGCGTACGAGAGTGATCGGCCGTATGCAACCCTGAACGACGCACGCAGCCGATCGCCGCGAGCGCGCGATCACGCGACGATGCCGCCGCCCGCGGATGCGTCACAGCGCGGCGATCGCCTGCAGCAGCTTCGGCGCAAGGTGCTGCTTGCAGCGCCAGTACGGGCGCCACGGATCCTCTTTCAACTTGGCCAGTCGCTCGCCGAGGTTGTTGACCGTGAAGTGATCCGACCGCAACCTCGGGCTCAGCTCGTCCCACGCGAGAGGAACGGAAACCGAGGCACGCGGCTTGGCACGCGTGGAAAACGCCGCGACGGAAGTATTGGTGCGGTTGTTGCGCAGGTAATCCAGCAGGATCTTCCGCTCGCGCCCGGCTTTCGGAAAGGCCGTCGTATAGAGGCGGGGGCTCTGCCGCTCGATGGCCTCGGCAACGCCCCGCGCAAACGCCAGGCACTCGTTCCAGCCGGCCTGCGGAACGAGCGGCACCACCACGTGCAAGCCGACGCCGCCCGTGGTCTTCACGAAACTCTCCAGCTTCAGCGCATCGAATGCCGAGCGCAGGAGGCGCGCCGCCTCGATGACCCGCGGCCAGCGGACTTCCGGGCCCGGATCCAGATCGAGCACGATGCGGTTCGGTTGCTCGACGTGGTCGATCGTCGAGTTCCAGGTGTGGATCTCGAGGACGTCCATTTGCACGAGGCCGATCAGCGCGGGCAGCGAGTCGGCGATCAGGTATTCGCCGATCTTCCTCTTCTCCGGGATGCGTACTCGCCGCAGAGCTTCGGGCGCCCACACGGCGGAGTGCTTCATGTAGAAGCACGATGCGCCGACACCGGTCGGACAGCGGACCAGCGTGAGCGGCCTCCCCGCCACATGCGGTACGATCGACTCTGCGATGGCCTCATAGAAGCGGGCGAGGTCGAGCTTGGTGAAGCCGAGCTCCGGCCAGAGCACGCGGTCCGGGTGCGTCAACCGGACGCCGGCGACAGCCCGGGTCCCCGGTGGGGAAGCGGGCTCCTCGCGGCGAATCTCATTCGCCGGCTTGTCCTCACGAAGACCCTGATAGGACGGATGCCGGATCTTCCCGTCGTTCGTCCATTCCGAGAACGCCACTTCAGCAACCAGCGTGGGCTTCACCCAGTGGGCGTTGCGGCCGAGCGATCCGGGAGGACGTGGCGTGAATGGGCATTCGGTCTGCTCGATGCGTTCCAACCGGCGACGCAGGGCCTCGGCGGTCTGGTTGGTGAAGCCCGTACCGACCTTCCCGGCGAACGCCAGCGCACCCGTGGCATCGCGCACGCCGACGAGCAAGGCGCCGATCCCGACCCGCGAGCCTTCCGGATCGGTGAAGCCGCCGACGACGAACTCCTGTCGCTTGATACACTTGACCTTCACCCAGGCGGATCGGCGACCGGGCACGTACGGCAGGTCCCGGCGTTTCGAGACAATGCCCTCGAGCCCCATGCGGCAGGCCCGGGCGAAGACCTCGGGACCGTGGCCGACGACGTGCTCGGAGTACCGGACCCGCGCTTTCTTCTGCGAGCGGAGCAGCTCTGCGAGACGAGCCTTGCGCCGCTCCAGCGGCAGGCGCCCGACGTCTTCGCCGTCGAGGTGCAGCAGGTCGAAGACGAAGTAGGCCAGATCGGCGCGATCGCCACCGCTGAAGACCTTCTGCAGCGCCTGAAAGCTCGTGCGGCCATCGGGCAGCACGACGGCCACCTCGCCGTCGAGAAAGGCGCGCCTCACGGGCAATTCGGTTGCCGCCGCGCGTACCTCGGGGAACCTGTCGGTCCAGTCGTTGCCGTTGCGGCTGATGAGGGCGACGTTCCGCCCGTCGACGCGGCAGCCGATCCGGTAGCCGTCGAACTTGAACTCGTGCAGCCACTCGTCGCCGTCCGGCGCGGTGCTGGCCAAGGTCGCGAGCTGCGGCTCGAAGCGCTCGGGCAGCGGGACGGTCACCGAACCAGGCGCCAGCGTTCCAGGGTCGCGGCCTGCGTCGCGGGCGACGAGTGATGACCCGCGGAGGCCATGAAGCCTGCCGCCCAGCCGCTGACCCAGGTGGTGGCAAACGAGGTGCCGGTGCCGAACCACGCCGCATCCTGATAGTGAACCACGTTGACCCCCGGTGCGATGACATCGACGAACGGGCCGCGATTGGCGTAGGACGCGATACCGCCTCGAGCATCACCGGCCGTGGCCGCGAGGACTCCCGGGTCGGCCGCCGGATAGGTCGGCGTGGTCACCGGCTCATTGCCGGCTGCGGCGACGAACAGGACGCCATGACTTCGGGCATCCTCGATCAGGCCTTTCACGAGCGAGCTGTCGCTGCTGCCCGCGAGGCTCAGATTGATGATGTTCGCATGCCGGCTGAGCGCCTCGTACAGGCCGCGAGCGACGTCGAAGGCCGTCGTGTCCGCGTTCGCGCCGTAGACGTCGATCGGCAGAATGGACACGGAGACCTTTCCACTGCCCGCGCCGTCGTCCTGGAGGGCGCGCGCGACGCCGTCCAGGATGGTCTCCGCCATGGCGGTGCCATGAGTCATCTGATCGGCCGGAGGCTGGTAGTCCCCGAACAGCGACACCCCCGGCTGGAGGAAGTCCTTGAACATCGTCCCCTGCATCTGCACCGCGGTGTCGATGAGGCCGACGACGACCTGATCCGTGGAGGGCGAGACGTTCGGCGCGATCGGGAGGCCGCCGGGCGAGCTCATCTCCAGGGGCTCCAGGACGCCGGGCGCGGCGATCGTGGAGTTGTTCTCGATCGACGCGACGTCGCCCTCGCGCTCGAGCGCGGCACGAGCCTCCCGTGCGGCGGTGTCGTCGTCGAACTCCAGCCGAAAGGCATTGAAGGCATCGAGCCGACCGACGACTCTTCCGTGCAGGCGCGTCGACAACGCGGCGACGTCCGTTTTCGATCCGCGCTTCAGCGTCAGGATGAGCTCTTTCCCGATGATCTTGCTCGGGCGCGAGCGCTTCGCCGACCCCTTGCCCACCTGGACCAGCTGCGTGGCGTGATCGAGTGACTTCCGGTAGACGAACAGCTTCGCCGGGCCGTTGGTCTGGGGCAGGAGAGCGAAATTGAGATCGCCGAGGAGCCGCCGGAGGGCGTCGGGCGGCGCGAGTCCCTCGAACCGCGCGGTGACGGCGTACTCCGTGTCGGGCTCGACGTAGATCTGCCAGCCGGTGGCCGCGCTGATCGCCTCGAGCACCTTGGGAAGCCGCCAGGACTCGACGCCCGCGTCGACCCGTTTCTGGTCCGTCTTCCAGACGAGGTAGTCCGCCGCCTCCAGTCGCGCGGTGGAACCCATCCACAGGGCGACGACGGCCCCGACGCCCCATCGCCATGCCGCCGTCGGTCGATGCCCGCGATTCGGCACGCGACGAGCGGGCCTCAGAGCGGCCCGGGCACCTCGGTCTCGGGCGCCCCGCCCTCGCGCCGCTGGTCGAGCGGCACGTAGTGTCGCTCGTCGTAGCCGATGTAGATCTGCTTCGGGCGCACGATCTTCTGTTCCTCGTCGAGGACCATCTCGGCCCACTGCGCCATCCAGCCCGCGGTGCGGGCGATCGCGAACATCACCGGGAACATGGCGACGGGCAGCCCCATCGCCTCGTAGATGATGCCCGAGTAGAAGTCGACGTTCGGGTAGAGCCGGCGCGACACGAAGTAGTCGTCCTGGAGCGCGATCCGCTCGAGCTCGAGCGCGATCTCGATGAGCGGGTTCTTCCCCGTCACCTCGAAGACGTCGTAGGCGATCTTCTTGATGAGCCGCGCGCGCGGATCGTAGTTCTTGTAGACGCGGTGGCCGAAGCCCATGAGCCGCAGCTCGCCCGCCTTCACGCGCTTGATGAGATCCGGGACGCGGTCCACCGAGCCGATCTCGTGCAGCATGTGGACCACTTCCTCGTTCGCCGAGCCGTGGCGCGGCCCGCCGAGGGCCGCCGCCGCGCCGGCCACCGCGGCGTAGGGGTCGGAGTGCGCGCTGCCGATCGCGCGCATGGTCGTGGACGAGCAGTTCTGCTCGTGATCGGCGTGCAGGATGAAGAGGACGTCGAGCGCGTGCTCGAGCACCGGATCCGGCCGGTACTTGAGCTCCGTCATCTTGAACATCATCGAGAGAAAGTTGCCCGTGTAGGTGAGATCGTTGTCCGGATACACGTAGGGCAGCCCGCGGCTGTGGCGATACGCGAACGCGGCGATCGTCGGCATCTTGCCGATCAGCCGCCGGGTCTGCATCCGCCGCGTCTCGAGGTCCATGATGTTCTTGGCCTCGGGGTAGAAGGTGGAGAGCGCGCCGGCCGTGGCGATGAGGATGCCCATGGGGTGCGCGTCGTAGCGGAAGCCCTCGATGAAGTGCTTCACGTTCTCGTGGACGAGCGTGTGCATCTTGATGTTGTGCTGCCACATCCGGAAGTGCGACGTGGTCGGCAGCTCGCCCTTGACGATCAGGTAGGCGGTCTCGAGGAAGCTGCTCTTCTCGGCCAGCTCCTCGATCGGGTAGCCGCGGTAGCGCAGGATGCCGCGCTCGCCGTCGATGTAGCTCACCTTGCTCTTGCACGTGGCCGTGTTGATGAGAGCGGGGTCGTAGCTGACGAGGCCCGGCTCGCCGGCGACCCGGATCTGCGCGAGGTCGGCCGCGCGGATCGTGCCGTGCTCGATCGGGAGCTCGTAGCGCTTGCCCGTCCGGTTGTCGATGACGGTCAGGGTTGAGCTCGCCATGGCCCTACTCTCTGCCTCGGCGCGGAATCATGCAAGCCGGAGGACGAATCGCCAGCCGAGGGGGATCTCGGCCGAGAACCCGTCGGCGAGCGGATCCGCCTCCGCGTCGATGACGATCGTGCGGTCGCGGTACAGCCGGCGGACGTGGGCATCGGCGAACACCCCGACGCCGGCGACCGCGCCCACCGGCTCCTGCTCCGGCGTGAGCGTGTAGCGGGCAAAGAGGTGGGGCGCCGTCCCCTCGCAGCACCCGGATCCGAAGACGAAGACGAGCTCGTCGCCCAGGTGCGCCGCGCGCACCCGGGCGACGACCGTCTCGGCCAGCGGGGTTGCCCCCACCCGCATACGGGTTGTCCGCTAGGCGCCGAAGAGCGCGCCGTACCAGAACTTCCCGCCGCGGTTGTCGACCTGGTCGACGTGCACGTGCTTCACCTCGGTGTACTCGAGGATGCCCTCGAGACCGAACTCGCGCCCGATCCCGCTCTGCTTGTAGCCTCCGAACGGGGCCGCAACCGAAAGCAGGTGGTACTCGTTGACCCACACCGTGCCCGTCCGCATCTGCTTCGCGACGACGAGGGCCTTCTCCTTGTCCCGTGACCAGACCGCACCGCCGAGGCCGTAGATCGAGTCGTTGGCCATCCGGATGGCGTCGTCGATCGTCTTGTAGCGGATGACGCAGAGGACGGGACCGAAGATCTCCTCCTGCGCGATCGTCATGTTGTTCTTCACGTCGACGAAGATGGTCGGCTCGACGTAGTAGCCCTTCGCGAGGTGCTCCGGCCGCTTGCCGCCGACGGCGACCTTCGCCCCCTCGTCGACGCCCTTCTTGATGTAGCCGAGCACCGTCTCGCGCTGGCGTGCGGAGATGAGCGGGCCCTGGCAGGTGGCGAAGTCCATCGGGTCGCCGACGGTGAGCGGCTTCGTCCGCTCGACGAGCCGCCCCACCACCTCGTCGTGGAGCTTCTCGGAGACGAAGAGGCGGGTGCCCGACTCGCACGCCTGGCCCTGGTGAAAGAAGCAGCCGAAGAGCGAGCCGTCGACCGCCATCTCGAGGTCGGCGTCGTCGAGGATGATGTTGGCCGACTTGCCGCCGAGCTCGAGCGTGACCTTCTTGATGGTCCCCGAGGCAAGCTGCTGGACGCGGCGACCGACCTCCGTCGAGCCGGTGAGCGCCACCTTGTCGACCAGCGGGCTCGTGCAGAGCTCCTCGCCGCACTCGGCGCCGCTGCCGTGGATCACGTTGAGGACGCCCTTCGGGAGGTCGGTCTGGTCGATGATCTTGGCGAGCTCGAGGGCCGAGCACGGCGTGTCGCTCGCGGGCTTCAGCACAAGCGTGTTCCCCGCACAGAGCGCCGGCCCGATCTTCCACACCGCCATCATGAGCGGGAAGTTCCACGGGATGATCTGGCCGCAGACGCCGATCGGCTCCCGCTGGAGGTAGTTCTTCGACTGGGCGGGGAACTGCGGGACCTGGATCTCCTCCCACAGCGGCAGCTTCGGCGCCATCTCGGCGAAGTAGCGGAGCTGCGCGGCGCCCATCATCATGTCGCCCGAGGTCTTGCGAATGGTGCCGCCCGAGTCATGCGTCTCGACGGCCGCCAGCTCCTGGCTGCGAGCCTCGAGACCGTCGGCGACCTGGTTCAGGATCTTCGCGCGGTCCGCCTGGCTCATGCGCGGCCAGGGCCCCTCGTCGAATGCCCGGCGCGCCGCGGCGATCGCGCGCTGGGTGTCCTTGCGGCTGGCGCGTGCCACCCGGGCCCACGGCTCTTCGGTGGCGGGGTTGATCGAGTCGGCGGTCCTGCCGCCTTCGGCGTCGCAGAGCTGCCCGTCGATGTAGAGCTGGTACTCCGGCATGGCTGTCTCCTTCTGCGCCGGGGATGGCGCGAGCGGGTCGTCGAGGCAGCCCGGGTTCTAGGCCCGTCCACGCCCGAAGGTCAACGGGATCGGCGCTCCCCCCGCGGTGCGGACCTGCTCCTACCGAGCCCAACCACCCCCTTGACAGCAGGCAGCAGGTGGATTTTGAAGCAGGTAGTGGTCTGATGACCAGACCTTTGGTGAGGGCACCCGCCGTGCTGGGCATCCTCAAGCCAGAGTTCGAGGCGGTCCGCAGGACCCGCCTGCACGAAAAGGTCGCCAAGCAGATCGAGCGCCTCATCGTCGAAGGCGGACTGACGCCCGGCGACAAGCTTCCCCCCGAGCGAGAGCTGTGCGTGATGTTCCGGGTCAGCCGCAGCTCGGTGCGGGACGCCATCCGCACGCTGGAGCTCGCGGGGCTGGTGGACCCTCGCCAAGGCGAGGGTACGGTCGTCTGCGACGTCTCGGCCGACTCGCTCGTCAACCCGCTGGCCGCCGTGCTGGTTCGCAAGCGCACGCTGGTGGGCGAGCTGCTGGACGTGCGCAAGATGATCGAGCCGCCCCTGGCCGCCCGCGCCGCCAGCCACGCTTCCCCCGAGGAAATCGCCCACCTGGAAGACATCCTCCGCCGACAAGGGCAGAAGGTCCGCCGGCGCGAATTGGCCATCGAGGAAGACTCCGAGTTCCATTACAACATTGCCATGGCGGCCAAGAACAGCGTGGTCCTGAAGGTGCTCGACGTGTTGATGGATCTGCTCCGCGCCAGCCGGGAGCGCTCGTTGCAGTTCGAGGGGCGTCTTGAAAAGTCCTTCAGCGGGCACCAGCAGATTCTGCGCGCCATCAAGCGACACGACGCCCCCGCGGCGGAGCGCGCGATGCGCCAGCACCTGGAGAAGATCGAGGAAATCATTCTGAAGAAGCTCTGACGAAACGGGAGGCTCGCGATGGGTCGGCTATTTGCGGTCGAAATCGTCTACCGAGGGATCTTTCAGAAGACATTGGCCAAGAATATCAGCCGAACGATCGTTCTGGCGGCACATCAGGAAGGCAAGCCGGGCATCTCGTTTGGCCGTTATGGCGACAGTCCCGAACGCAACGGGATTCCAGCCAAGAACTTCGCCATCGTCGCAACCGACGACGTCACCCTCGAAGAAGGGATGGCCAAGTACGAGCCCCAAGAGGTGGACATCACCATCGCCGTGGACGATACGCTCGCGAAGGGTGTCGAGTCGTGGGCCTGGTACGGTCTCCAGCCGATCAATCGGCTGCTGAAGCCTGGCGGAACGTTGATCGTCACCTCCAAGGAGCCGCCAGAAACGCTCATCGCCATGGCCCACCGCAAGGAATGCCCCTACCGGCTCGCCATCGTGAAGGGTATTCCCAGCTTCTCCGGGTTGTGGGTCTACAAGGACGACCACACCGACGTGCGCATCCTGGGCGCGATCGCCAAGCTCCTGCCCGAGCTAGTCAGCCTGGAATCGGTACAAAAAGCCATCCTGGCCGAGTGGAATGATCCCCTGAAGGTCACTTCGGCGGCCCGCTCATATGAGCGTATCAGCACCGTCACGGTGGAGCCCCACCAGGGCAATCCCGAAGAGCCGTATCGCTTCGAATTGCCGAAGTGGTGGGAGATGCGTGAGGGCATCGCCATTCCCAGCATTCCTCGGGGCGGCGCCATTCAAGATCCCGAGAGCCAGGCGATGGGCGGCTATCGGCCGGAGCGGAACCCCACCTTCAAGAAGTTCACCACGCGCACCATGCGGCCGGTTGTCGATTTCGAGACCTGTATCAAATGCACGTTATGCTGGCTGCAGTGTCCGGACTCCTGCTTCGACGTGACCCCAGATGGTTTGTACGACGCGAACATGGAAGCGTGCTGCGGGTGCGGGGTGTGCGAGGCGGTGTGTCCCGTGCCGAATTGCGTGACCATGGTCAATGAGGTCGCCTTCTGCGACAACGCCAGCCAGTGGGAGATGTGGAAGAAGGACAAAGAGAGCTACAGGAAGTGGCTGGAGCAGAAGATCGAGCACCGGCCGGAGCGCTCGCACGGCTTCCGCTACCGCGGGCAGTATGAAGAGCAGATCCCGGCGATGATCGAGAGCGGCGGAGAGTGAGAGAGGGAACGAGATCGGCGAAGGGGAGAGTCGGCATGGCACAGATGGGAGCAGCGATCGAGCAGCCAGTCGAGCACACGGCCCTGATCACCGGCAGCGAGGCCATTGCGGTAGCCTGCAAGCTGGCTGACGTGGACGTGATCACGGCGTACCCGATCCGACCCTACGACACCGTGATGCAGTATGTGGCCAAGCTGGTGGCCAACGGGGAGCTGGACTGCGAGTACATCGTCGCGGAAAGCGAACACTCGCAGTTCGAGATCGTCAAGCACGCCTCGGCCGTAGGCGCACGGGTGTTCTGCGGCAGCAGCGGGGTGGGCTGGATGTACGCCTTCGAGGCGTTGACCGTGACGCCGGCTCTGCGCATTCCCATGGTGGCCATGGTCGGCAACCGCGCGCTCGATGACCCGGGCGCCTTCGGCGTGGAGCACAACGACGCGCTCGCCGTCCGCGATCTCGGCTGGCAGCTGGTCTGGGTGGATACGGCCCAGGAGGCGCTCGATACGGCGCTGATCGCCTACCGTGTGGCCGAGGACCGGCGCGTCTTCCTCCCCTGCGCCATCAGCTGCGACGGCGCCTTCCTGACCCACTCTCAGGCGCTGGTCAAGATTCCGCCGCAGGAGACGGTAGACGCGTTCCTCCCACGCTACAACCGCGGCGATCTGCTGCTCCATCCGGACAACCCCATCACCGTCGCCCCCCAAGCCAACGAAGATTGGCTGATGGAGATCCGCCGGCAGAACGCGGCGGCCATGGAGCGGGCGCATGACGTCATCCTCGAAGCCTATGCGCAGTTCGAGCGGATCTTCGGACGGCGGTACGGCAATCCCTTCTTCGAGGAGTACGAGACCGCCGATGCCGACGTGGTGCTGGTGGGCATGGGTACGCTCTCCACGCCCGTCAAAGTGGCCATCCGCCAAATGCGCAAGGAAGGGAAGCGAGTCGGCTTCGTGCGGGTGCGATGGTTCCGGCCGTTCGCGGCTGTGGAGCTGGCCCGGACGCTTGGCCGCTTTGCCGCGGTGGGCATTGTTGACCGTGACTTTTCGTTCGGTTCGCCGTACCTCTCCGGCGTGCTGGCCACCGAGGTCCGTGCCGCGATGTATCCCGCCGTCCGGCGGCCGCCGCTGCTGAGCTTCATCTGTGGCCTGGGCGGTCGCGAAGTGACGGTGCCCGATGTGAGAAGGATGACCGATCTCGTCTATCAGGCGGCCGACGGTAAACAACAAGCTTCGACTCAGTGGATCGGCCTGCGCGAGTAGACGCGGGGAGAATGAGATGGACACGATGATCGATGTTCCCACCCAAAAGTTGAATCCCATCAAGGGGGTCAAGAAACTCCCGCTCGAGGAGTTCTTCACCTCGGGCCACCGCACTTGCCAGGGCTGCGAATCGGCCCTGGTGATGAAGATGATGGCCAAAGCGGCCGGCCCGCGGACGATCGTGCTGGGCAGCACGGGGTGCATGTACGTGGCCAACACCACCTACTACAGCACCTCCTGGGTGGTGCCCTGGATGCACACTCAGCTGGGCAGCAGCGGCTCGGCGGCGATGGGCGCGGCCGCGGGCCTGAAGGCGTTGATGCGAAAAGCCAAGATCAAGCGCGAACCCATCAACGTGATTGCGTTCTGCGGCGACGGCGGCGGCGCCGACATGGGCCTCTCCGCCATCTCGGCGGCACTCACTCACCCCGATTACAACCTCCTCATCCTGATGTACGACAACGAGTCCTACGCCAACACCGACATCCAGCTCTCCGGCAGCACGCCCTACGGGGCGCACACCACGTTCAGCCCGCCGGGTAAAATGAAACGCATCATGCACCGCCGCTGGAAGAAGAACATGGCGGGCATGCTCGCCGCCGGCCATCCCACGTGCAAGTACGTGGCGACGGTGTGCATGTCCTACGCCCTGCAGGCCACGAACAGCGTGCGCAAGGCGCTATCGATTGGCGGGCCTACTTTCATTCACTCGCTCGACCCTTGCCCCAAGGGCTGGGACTACGATCCCATCCTGTCGCACGAGCTGGGCGAGCTCGCGGTCAGCACTGGTGTCTGGCCGCTGTACGAAGTCGAGGAGGGCGTGCTCAAACTCACGGGAAGGACCAAGCAGATTGCCGAGGGGCGCTCGGAGCGCCTTCCGGTGAGAGAATACCTCCTCAAGCAGGGACGCTTTGCTCACTTCACCGACGACGATTTGGAATATTTCCAGAGCAAAGTGGACGAGATGTGGGAGAAGTGGTTGATTCCCGGAGTCATCCCGTTCCGGAAAGACGCCGACACCGCCACCCCCGTCCGAGACGGGGGCAACGGGTCGGCCTGACCGTTTCCGCTCCGTGGAGGAGGGCTGCAGGAGCAAGGGACCCCGACAAAGCCAAGGCGAAGGTTCGCGTCCTTGAGAGATATCTCCGGGGAGGTGCACCGTGAACGCATCCGACGTATCGATTGCCGTTTCCGAACGCCGCCTGCTCAACCGGTGGGTCCAATTGTTCGCCGGACTCGTCGCGATGATGGCCATCGCGAACCTGCAGTATACGTGGACCCTGTTCACCAAGCCCTTGCAAGCCCATCTGAACGTCACGCTGGCGGCCGTCCAGTGGACGTTTGCTCTGTTCATCGGGCTCGAGACCTGGCTCGTCCCCTTTGAAGGGTATCTGGTCGACCGGCTGGGACCGCGGCTGATGCTGGCTCTCGGCGGCGTGCTGGTTGGGCTGGGCTGGATCGGGGCCGGTCGAGCCGACACGCTGTACGAGCTCTACTTCTGGTACGGACTGGGGGGCATTGGCGCGGGCGTCGTGTATGGCGGAACGATCGGCAACGCGCTCAAGTGGTTCCCCGACCATCGCGGGTTGTGCGTCGGCCTCACCTCCGGAGCCTATGGCATCGGAACCGCGCTGACGGTCGCCCCCATCGCCAGTATGATGAAGGCCTCCGGCTACCAGCACACGCTGATCACGTGGGGGATGATCCAGGGGATCGTTGTCGTCCTGGCAGCGCTGGTGCTCGCCACGCCACCGGCCGGCTGGGCGCCGCCCGGATGGAAGGTGAAAGAGGCGCAAGCGAAGCCGAAGGTGCGTGTTTCCAGTGTGGACATGACGCCCTGGCAGATGCTCCACACGGGGTCGTTCTGGGTCATCTACCTGATGATGACCCTGGTGGCCTTCGGCGGCCTGGTCGTAACCGCGCAGCTCAACCCCATGGCGGTCAGCTACCATGTGGACAGCGTAGTGGTGGCCTTTGGCATGACCGCGCTCGTGCTGGCGATCGAGGTGGACCGGGTGCTGAACGGATTGACACGGCCATTCTGGGGATGGGTGTCGGACCACATCGGCCGAGAAAACACCATGTCCATCGCCTTCACCCTGGAGGGGTTGGCGGTATTTGGTTTGCTCCAGCTGATCCACCGCCCCATCTGGTTCATCGTATTGTCTGGGTTGTGTTTCTTTGCCTGGGGGGAGATCTTTTCGCTGTTCCCCTCGATCACCGGGGACCTGTTTGGAAAGACATGGGCCACCACGAACTACGGCATCGTGTATACGGCCAAGGGACTGGCCTCGGTCTTTGCTGCTCCAGGTGCCGCCTGGATCTTTGCAACGACCGGGTCTTGGGTGCGGGTCTTCTGGGCGATGATCGCCTGTGACCTGCTGGCCGGGATCATGGCCTTGGTCTGGCTCAAGCCCGTCGCGGCCCGCACCATCGCACAGGCGCAGCTGCGCCTTCGGCTTGCCGATGCGACGGGTGCGGCCACCGGAAGCGGAGACACGCAGCGAGTGGCGTGACCCGCTTCTGAAAAGAGGGGGCCGGCGATGGCGCCGGCCCCCTCGGTACGGTCATGCGAGGCGATGCTCGCAGCCCGCGTCTACTGGCAGGTCGAAGCGGTCACGTTGCAGATGTTCGAGCAGCAATCGAAGTCCGACGTGCAGAAGGCGCCGGTCGGACCGCAGCAGTCGCAGGTGCCGCCGGGAACCGGCCCGGACGGCTTGCACTGCGAATTGGTGCCGTCGGCTCTGAGACACGATACCGGGGCGCACGACCCCTGCGGCTGCGTCTTGCACGGGTCGCACGGCGCGGGCGTGGGTGGCTGGCACGCGGTGTCACAGTACAAGCCAGTCGGACACGCCTGGCCCGTGGAGCACGGGATGTTCGTGCAGTTGGTGGTACCGGGATCGTGACAGAACCCGCACACGCAGTGGCGGGTCGCCGGATCGCACGTCGCGTTCGCGAAGGTGATGCAGTTGCTCGGGCACTGCGCGTTCGTGTTGGTGCAGAATGGCCCCGCCGCACCGTTGCACTCACAGCAAACAGGCGGCGCGACGCAACCGCACTTGCCGGTGGTCATGTCCCTGATGCACTGAGACCCGGGAGGCAACGTCGGCGGGCACGGCCCGGTGCAGCCGACGAGCGGGTCATCGTGACAGTACTGGATCGTGGTCGTCGTGGTGGCGGTCGTCGTGGTCGTGGTCGTCGTCGACGTGGTGACCGTCGTGGTCGTCGATGGCAGCCCCACGATCTCCTTGAGCGTGGGAGCACAGATCATCACGGGATTGCCGACCGGGATGTTGAGCTCGCGACCGAACTGATCCTGCATGTTGACGAAGATCGTCTTCTTGGGGAACGCAATCGGTTTGGCGGTGGTACAGTCATTGTTGGGGCAAGTCTTCGCCTTGATCTTGTAGCACTTGAAGTGCGGGAGCCCGGGAGACTGGATCGGGTTCGGCAGGCAGTTCGCCGCCGAGCATCCTTGGGTGGCACCCGGCTGGCTGCAACCAATGCTTCCGGGACAGCAGCACGCCTTCTGCGACGGCACGCAAAGCATCACCGGCTGCAGCCGGTAGAGCACCTCGCGGCCGAACTGGTTGTCGACCTGGAGAAGCGGCGTCTTGCTGACGACGGTGCTCGGCTTGTCGTTGATCTGGTAGCACTTGAGATGGGTGCAGGCCGGGTCCAGCGCACTGGTGCACGCCGTTCCGGCGGGCTGCGCAGCGGCCGACCTCGCGAGCATCCCCGCGATCAGGCCGGCGGCTAACACGAGGCGAGCGTGCGGTCTCGACATCATAGACTCCTCCTCTGGTTGGGCGGGCGGGGCTAGGGAACGGACTGGGGGAGGTCTGGCCGTCGTTACCCGCCAGCCGCAGCACGGCCGCCACGCGCGCCCCCGTCGCTCCAGACGCGCACCACGCCAGCCCCCCCCGAGCAGGCGATCCATCCTTGGTATGGGCCTCCAGCCGCCGCGCATACTCCCCGCGTGGCCGCGGCGTCAAGATCTTTTTTCTAGTGTGGAGGCTTGCCCGTTTTGGCCGTGGGCCGGGCCTTCAGGCCTCGAACATCTCCCTCACGCGTCAGGGAGGCGAGACCCGGATGCCGTGCAGCTCCTCCTTGTAGTCACGCTCGAGCAGCTGTCGGACCGCCTCGAGGAGCGGCCGCCCCCGGTGCAGCACATGATACACCTGCTCGGTGATCGGCATGTCGACGCCCAACTTGTGCGCCAGGTCGTGCCCTGCCGCTGCGGTCGAGAACCCCTCGGCCACCGAGCGCTGGCCCGCGAGGTAGGCGGCGGGGTCGGCGCCTTCCGCTACCCGCACCCCGAGCGTGCGGTTGCGCGATAGGTCGCCCGTGCAGGTGAGTACCAGGTCGCCCACCCCGGCGAGCCCGAGGAAGGTGAGCGGATCGGCCCCGAGCGCCGTGCCGAGCCGGGCCATCTCGGCGAGACCGCGGGTGATCAGCGCAGCGCGTGCGTTCATGCCAAAGCGCAGGCCGTCGCAGGCCCCGGTGGCGATCGCCATCACGTTCTTGACTGCGCCGCCCACCTGGACGCCGATGGGATCCGCGCTGGTGTACGTCCGGAGCGTGAGGGAGTGAACGAGATCCTGCACCTTGCGGGCAGCGATCATTCCCTTCGACGCCACCACGACGTCGGTCGGGAGACTCTGGGCAACCTCGCGCGCGAAGGTCGGCCCGGAGAGGAAGGCGAGCCGCTCGGGCTCGAGGCCAGGCATCGTCTCCTCGAGCACCGTCGACATCAGCTTGAGGGTCCGCTCCTCGATGCCCTTCGTGGCCACCACCACGACCGCGTCGCGCCGCACGCCCGGGGCCGCCTGCGTCGACACGGCCCGCAGATGGCTCGACGGCGGGACGAGGACGACGACGTCCCCGCTCGCCGCCACCTGCCGCGCGTCCGCCGATGCCCGGATGGTCTCCGGCAGCGAGACATCCGGGAGGTAGACCGAGTTCGTGTGCCGGGTGACGATCTCCTCGACCACCTCGGGCTCGTACGCCCACATCGTCACCGCGTGCTCGAGCCTCGCCAGGTGGCAGGCGAGCGCGGTGCCCCACGCTCCGGAGCCGATGACCGCGAATCGTGCCATGGCCCCACGATACCGCCCCGCGGGGGAAGCCGCCAAGCACCGGGCCAGAGTCGGCCGTCGACCGAATCCGGCGGGTCAACACAAGGCCCGGCGCTCAGACAGCCATCGTCGTGCGGGCGATAAAGCGGTGGCCGATGCTGTCCACAGTCACCCCGAAGCCCTCGACCGTGCGTACCCCGAGCAGGGTGGCATCGCCGGGCTCGGCGAACACGACCTCGTCCGCCGTCTCGAAGCCCTCTGCAGCGAGAATCGCGTACCCGACATCCCGAATCACGACTTGTCCCGTGGCCGTGATGAAGCTTCGCTTGTGCCTCGGCGTCACGCCGATCTGCCGGAGTGCCTCTTCCGGAAGCCAGGTCAGCTCCCAGCCGGTGTCCACCAAAACCTCGATCGGTGGTGTGGCGCGATCCTCGTCCTTCGGATTCCGCGCGACGACGTTGACGCAGTAAGCACTCACGTCTGGAGGATGGGTGGACATCGCGCGCCAGGCAACGCGAACAGACTACCTTATCCTAGGCACCTCTGCCCGACCGTTGCGACACGCGTAGGCCCTCGACAGTGCTGTATATCAGCGGCCGCGGGCTCGGAGTCGAGGCGGGTGCACCCGGCGTGGGCGCCCCGGGGTGGCGCGTCGCGAACGCGGCTCCGCTCAGGCGACCGTCTCGACCTCGCCCACCACGGCGAGCCCGCCGTCGGCGCAGCGTGCCCGGAAGGTCACCCGCGGGGGGCAGTGCGGCGCGAGGGTCGCACGGAGCTCGATCACCGGGAGCGCGATCCAGAAGTTCCTGAGGCCGGCGCGGATCACCGTCGGCGCCCCGTCGCGCTCGGCGACGCTGATGCCGTGCTCGACCCGGGCCACCTGGACGCGCGACCAGGGGATCACGCGGCCACGTCGGCCGCCGCGGAACGCGATGCCCGCGCGGTCGAGTCGCACGCGACGGGCATGGGCCACGGCGAGCGCCACCGCGCGCTCCGCCAGCCCGAGGCCGGCGGCGACCGCGAGCGCGCCGGCGCCCGCCACGACGACGGCGGCGACGGCCGTCGGCGCCCACGCCCACCAGGCGAGTGCACCCCACGCGGGCTCGAGCGCGGGCGCCAGCCGCACCTCCTCGCCGTCCTCGAGGCGTTCCCAGACCTCGGTGGCCAACTCGGGCACCACGCGGGCGAGGGCCGCGCTCCAGAGGGTCGTCTTGGCGACGGTGCGGAACGGGACCGCGACCCGCATCCCGTCGCCGGCGAGCCCGAGGGCGCGGCCGCGCTGGGTGACGGTCTCGACGCGATCCCAGGCGAGACGACGGACCTTCGCGCCCGGCCCCATCGCCGTGACCTCCGTGTCGTCCAGGTGGTAGTGCCGGAGGCATTCGAGGGGCGCGGGCAGCGAACGGGCCAGCACCCAGCCGACCGCGAGAAGGGCGATTGCAGCTCCGGCCGGCCCGAGCGTCGCCACCACGGGCGGCGCACCGCAGACCGCGACGCCGAGCCAGGCAAGCCACCCGAGCGCCACCCGTGGGCGTGCGCCCGGGACGGTCAGCCAGAGGGCCGGTTCCACAGTCGTGCTCATCCCGCACCACTCCCCTTCCACTCATGTCGGCGCATCGGGCTCGATTCTTGAGCGTCCGACGTTGGTTCCCCCCGGACCCTGTGGTAGGTGGGACGGCCATGGTCCAGGCGCCCGTGCGCCGCATCGTCCTCGCCTACTCGGGCGGGCTCGACACCTCGGTCATCCTCCGCTGGCTCGTCGAGCGGTACCAGGCCGAGGTGGTGGCGTTCTGTGCCGACCTCGGGCAGGGCGAGGAGCTCGGCGGCCTCGAGGAGAAGGCGCACCGGACCGGCGCCGCGAAGCTCGTGCTCGAGGACCTGCGCGAAGAATTCGTCCGCGACTACGTCTTCCCGATGCTGCGCGCGGGTGCGATCTACGAGAACCAGTACCTGCTCGGCACCTCGATCGCGCGCCCGCTCATCGCCAAGCGGCAGGTCGAGCTCGCCCGCCGGGAAGGCGCCGACGCCGTCGCGCACGGCGCCACCGGCAAGGGCAACGACCAGGTCCGCTTCGAGCTCGCCTACGCGGCGCTCGCTCCCGAGCTCACCGTGATCGCGCCCTGGCGCGAGTGGGAGTTCAAGGGACGCGCCGACCTGATCGCCTACGCCGAGGCCCACCGCATCCCGGTCGCGGCCACGGCCGAGAAGCCCTACTCCACCGACCGCAACCTCCTCCACGTGAGCTACGAAGGCGGCATCCTCGAGGATCCCTGGCGCCCGCCGTACGACGACATGTTCCAGCTCACGGTCGCGCCCGAGCGCGCGCCCGAGCAGCCGGAGGACGTCGACGTCGACCTCGAGGGCGGCGTCCCCGTCGCGGTCAACGGCGAGCGCTTGTCGCCGGCCGCCCTCCTCGCCCGGCTGAACGCCATCGCCGGGGCCCACGGCGTCGGGCGGGTGGACGTGGTCGAGAACCGCTATGTCGGCATGAAGTCGCGCGGCGTCTACGAGACGCCGGGCGGCACGGTGCTGCGCGCCGCCTTCCAGGCGGTCGAGTCGCTCACGCTCGACCGCGAGGTCATGCACCTCCGCGACTCGCTCGTGCCGCGCTACGCCGAGATGGTCTATTACGGCTACTGGTTCGCGCCCGAGCGGCTGATGCTGCAGGCCGCGGTCGACGAGGCGGCGCGTGCGGTCTCCGGGACGGCCCGGCTCCGGCTCTATCGCGGCAGCGTGCGGACCGTCGGCCGCAAGGCGCCGCGCTCGCTCTACGACCCGCAGCTCGTGAGCTTCGACGAGGCGGGCGGCTACCGCCAGGAGGACGCAGGGGGCTTCATCCGCCTGGCCGGCCTCCGGCTCCGCCTGCGCACCCTCGTGGAACAGACGCGCAAATGACGCGGAGCCGCGCGCGAGCGCGGGCGGCAAAGGCCTGGGCGGGACGGATCGCGGCGCCGACGGCGCCGGCCGTCGAGCGGTTCACCGGCTCGCTTCCCGTCGACCGCCGCCTCTACCCGCACGACATCGCGGGCAGCGTGGCCCACGTCCGCGCGCTCGTGCGCGCGCGGCTGCTGACGCGCCGCGAGGGCGCGCGGCTCGAACGGGGACTCGGGGCCGTCCGCCGCGAGCTCGATGCGGGCCGCTTCCGCTTTCTCGCCTCGGACGAGGACATCCACATGGCGATCGAGCGGCGGCTCGTGCAGCTCCTCGGGCCGCTCGGCGGCAAGCTGCACACCGGCCGCAGCCGCAACGACCAGGTGGCGCTCGACCTTCGCCTCTGGCTGCGCGCCGAGTGCGACGCGCTCGACGGCGCGGTCCGGCGGCTCCAGCAGGCGCTCGTCGCCCTCGCGACGCGCCACCGGGGCGCCATCATGCCGGGCTACACGCACCTCCAGCGCGCCCAACCCATTCTCCTCGCCCATCACCTGCTCGCCTATCGCGAGATGCTGGCGCGCGACCGCGGGCGATTCCGCGACTGCCGCGCGCGCGCCGACGAGCTGCCGCTCGGCGCCGGTGCCCTGGCGGGCGCCGGCTTTCCGATCGATCGCCGCTTCGTCGCGCGCCAGCTGGGGTTCCGCCGGATCAGCGCGAACAGCGTCGACGCGGTGGCCGACCGCGACGCCGCGGCCGAGTTCCTGGCCGCGGCCGCGATCACCGCCGTGCACCTCTCGCGTCTGGCCGAGGAGATCGTCCTCTGGGCGACCGAGGAGTTCGGCTTCGTCGCGCTGCCCGACGCCTTCGCCACCGGCAGCTCGATGATGCCGCAGAAGAAGAACCCGGACGTGGCCGAGCTGGTGCGCGGCAAGACCGGGCGGACGATCGGCGCGCTGGTCGCGCTCCTGACCGTCTTGAAGGGCCTGCCGCTCGCCTACAACCGCGACCTGCAGGAGGACAAGCCGGCCCTCTTCGACGCCGCCGCCACGCTCGGCGAATCGCTCGACGTGCTCGCGGCGCTCGTCCCTCGCCTGCGCTTCGATACCGGGCGCATGCGTGCCGCGGCCGACGGGCTCCTCCTCGCCACCGACCTCGCCGACCTGCTGGTCGAGCGCGGCGTCCCGTTCCGCCGCGCGCACGAGATCACCGGCGCGCTGGTTCGCCACTGCCTCGCGACGGGCACGGGGCTGCGCGACATCGACGCGGAAGTCCTCCGCCGCCACTCGCCCCTGCTGACGCCCGCCCTCCTGCGCCGGCTCACCCCCGAGCGGTCGGTGGCCCGCCGCCGCGTGCTCGGCGGGACCGCACCCCAGGAAGTCCGCCGCCAGCTGGCACGCGCCAGCCGGGAGGCCGCCCCGTGAGGCGCGTCGCGATCGCGCTCGCGGTCACGCTGGCGTCCTTGGCCGCCGCCTGCGGCCGCAAGAGCCTGCCGGTCGCGCCGGAGACCGTCCGGCCTCGCGCACCGGCCACGCTCGCCGCCGCAAGCACGCCCGAGGGTGTACGCCTCACCTGGCTCCGGCCGCTGCTCTACACGGGCGGGCAGCGCATGCACGACCTCGACCGCTTCCTGGTCGAGCGGGCGCCGGGTGAGGGGCCACCGTCCGGGTTCGCGCGCGTCGCCACCGTCGTCCTCGAGGACCGCTTCCGCTTCCGCAAGGAGCGGCGCCTCGAATGGCTCGACCAGGAGGTCAAGGCAGGCGAGCGCTACCTCTACCGCGTGATCGCGGTCACGCGCGACGGGTCGCGGAGCGCGCCCGCGGGCCCGGTCGCGATCCTCTACCAGGCAGGCAAGGGAACCCCATGAGTCACTTCACCTACCGCGCCGGCGAGCTTCACTGCGAGGACGTCCCGCTCGCCGCCCTCGCCGCCTCGCTCGGCACTCCGCTCTACGTGTACAGCCAGGCGGCGATCCTCGATCGTTTTCGTGCTTTCGACGCCGCCTTTGGGGCTGTCCCGCACCTCGTCTGCTTCGCCGTCAAGGCGAACGACCACCTCGCCATCCTGCGTCTCCTGGCGCGCGAGGGAGCGGGCTTCGACGTCGTGTCGCAGGGCGAGCTCTGGAAGGCGCTCCGCGCCGGCGCCGACGGCCGGAAGATCGTCTTCTCGGGCGTGGGCAAGAGCGAGGCGGAGCTCGAGGCCGCGCTCGACGCGAACCTCCTCATGATCAACGTCGAGTCGCCGCAGGAGCTCGACGCCGTCGAGCGCGTGGCGGCGCGGCGCCGGGTGCGCGCGCCGGTCAGCCTCCGCGTGAACCCCGACGTCGACCCGAAGACCCATCCCTACATCGCGACCGGCCTCAAGAAGAGCAAGTTCGGGATCGACTTCGGCGAGGCGCTCGTGCACTACGCCCGGGCCCGGACCATGCCGCACCTGGACGTGGTCGGCATCGACTGCCACATCGGGTCGCAGCTGACCGAGGTGGCACCTTTCGTCGACGCGCTCGCACGCGTGCGCGAGCTGGCCGGGCGGCTGGTCGCCGACGGCTTCATGCTCCGCTACCTCGACTTCGGCGGCGGGCTCGGCATCACGTACAAGGACGAGACGCCGCCCACGCCGGCCGCGTACGCCGCGGCGATCCAGGCGGGGCTCCGCGGCCTCGATTGCACGCTCGTGCTCGAGCCGGGCCGGGCCGTGGTGGGAAACGCGGGCGTGCTCCTCACGCGCGTCCTCTACCGCAAGGACACCCCGGCCAAGCGTTTCGTGGTCGTGGACGGCGCGATGAACGATCTCGTGCGGCCGGCGCTCTACGGCTCCTACCAGGCGATCCAGCCGGTGCGTCCGCGCGGCGCTTCCACCATCGTCGCCGACGTCGTGGGGCCGGTGTGCGAGAGCGGCGACTTCCTCGCCAGGGACCGCGAGCTCGAGGAGCCCGCGCCCGGCGACCTCCTGGCCGTCATGAGCGCCGGCGCCTACGGCTACGTGATGGCCTCGAACTACAACGCGCGGCCCCGTCCCGCGGCCGTGCTGATTGACGGTCCGCGCCACCACATTGTAAGGGAGCGCGAGACACTCGAGGACCTGGTCCGCGGCGAGCGCATCCCTCCGGAACTCGGCTGACACATGGCGACGCTGCGCTTCGCGAAGCTGCACGGCACGGCGAACGACTTCGTCTACGTCGACGCCCGCGAAGGCTTCCCGGGCGACCCCGCGGCGCTGGCGCCGCGGCTCTGCGATCGGCGCCGCGGCATCGGCGCCGACGGCCTCATCCTGCTGCTGCCGCCGGCCGACGGCGGCGACTGCCGCATGGTCATCTACAATGCCGACGGCAGCCGCCCCGAGATGTGCGGCAACGGCATCCGCGGGCTGGCGAAGTTCGTCCACGACCGCGGGCTCGCACGGGCGAACCCGCTCCGCATCGAGACCGATGCGGGCGTGAAGACGGTCGAGGCCGAGCTCGCCGGCGGGCGGGTCGCACGCGTCACCGTGGACATGGGCGTGCCGGTCTGGGACGGCCGGCAGATCCCGGTGGCCGCCGACGGCGAGGTGGTCGAGCGGCCGCTCGAGGTCGCCGGGCGCGCGTACCGCGTCACCTGCGTGTCGATGGGCAACCCGCACTGCGTCGTCTTCGTGGACGACGTCGAGGGGCTGCCGCTCGGCGAGATCGGACCGCGCTTCGAGCACCACCCCTTCTTCCCGCGGCGGGTGAACACCGAGTTCGTCCGCGTGACGGCGCGCGATCGGCTCCTGATGCGGGTGTGGGAGCGCGGCGCGGGCGAGACCCTCGCCTGCGGCACGGGCGCCTGCGCGGCTGCGGCCGCCGCGGCACGCACGGGACGGGCCGAGCGGCGGGTCGTGGTCGGGCTCCCGGGCGGCGAGCTCCACATCGACTGGCGGCCCGACGATCACGTCTACATGACCGGGGACGCGGTCGAGGTCTTCGAAGGCCGCATCGAGGTGTAGGATGCTGACGGGCTCCATGACCGCGCTCGTCACGCCCTTCCGGGCGGGCGAGATCGACCGGCGCGCGCTGGCGGCGCTCGTCGAGCGACAGATCGACGCCGGCACGCACGGGCTCGTGCCCTGCGGCTCGACCGGCGAGGCGGCCACGCTCACGCACGACGAGCACGTGGAGGTGGTGCGCGAGGTGGTCCGCCTGGCGCGCCGCCGGGTCCCGGTGATCGCCGGCACGGGCTCCAACTCCACCGCCGAGGCGATCCGGCTCACGCGCGGCGCCGAGGAGGCGGGCGCGGACGCCGCGCTGCTGATCTCGCCCTACTACAACAAGCCCACGCAGGAGGGCCTCTACCGCCACTACGCCGCCGTGGCGGAGGCGACCCGCCTGCCCATCATCCTCTACAACATCCCCGGCCGGACGGCCTCGAACATGACCCCCGAGACGATCGGGCGGCTCTCGCGCATCGGCAACATCGTCGGCGTCAAGGAGGCGAGCGGCTCGCTCGCGCAGGTGCTCGAGATCATCGAGACCTCGGGCCCGGATTTCGCAGTGTATTCGGGCGACGACATCCTCACGCTGCCCATCATGGCGGTGGGCGGCAAGGGCGTGATCGCCGTCACCGCCAACCTCGTGCCGCACGAGTTCGCCGAGCTGGCCGAGGCGCTGCTCGCCGGCGACCTCGAGCGCGGCCGGTCCCTCATGCACCGGCTCCTGCCGCTCGTGCACGCGATGAGCCTCGAGGTGAACCCGATTCCGGTGAAGACCGCGCTCGCGATCATGGGTGCGTGCGCCGAGGAGTTCCGCCTGCCGCTCACCTGCGCGAGCGCCGCGACGCGGGCGAAGCTCGAGACCGTCCTTCGGGAGTACGAGCTTGTCTGACCGCGTCGCGCTCGTCGTCTGCGGGGCGGCGGGGCGCATGGGACGGCTGCTCGTCACGCTGGCGCGCGAGGACCCTCACCTCGCGGTCGCCGGCGCGGTCGAGGCCGCCGGCCACGCGGCGGTGGGGCGCGACGCGGGCGAGGTGGCCGGCGGTGCGGCGCTCGGAGTGTCCATCGTGGGAGAGCTCGGCGCGATCTGCCGTCCCGAGCAGGTCGTGCTCGACTTCACTGCTCCCGAGGCGACGATCGCGCACGCGCGGGTGGCCGCCGAGCGCCGCGCCGCGCTGGTCGTCGGCACGACGGGGCTCAACCCCGAGCAGGACCGCGAGCTGCGCGCGCACGCCGGGCGCACGCGCGCCGTCATCGCGCCCAACATGAGCGTCGGCGTGACGGTGCTGACCGAGCTCGTCGCGCAGGCGGCGCGTCTCCTGGGCGACGGCTTCGAGGCCGAGATCGTCGAGCTCCACCATCACGACAAGAAAGACGCGCCGAGCGGCACGGCGATCGCGCTCGGGCGCGCGATCGCCGCGGCGCGCGGGCGCGACTTCACGCGCGTCGGGGTGCTCGCCCGCCAGGGGCTCGTCGGCGCCCGTGGCCCGCAGGAGATCGGCGTGGTCGCGTTGCGCGCCGGCGACGTGGTCGGCGATCACACCGTCGTCTTCGGCGGCCTCGGCGAGCGGCTGGAACTCGTCCACCGCGCGCAGAGCCGCGAGTGTCTGGCGCGCGGCGCGCTGCGCGCGGCGCGCTGGGTGGCCGAGCAGCGGACGGGCGTGTACTCGATGCGCGACGTCCTGGGGCTGTAAAGAACCGACGTTTGTAAAACGCCCCTGTCTCGGCTAGAAGCGAGACCGCCGCGGGGGCCCGAGACGATTCAGATCAAAAAATCCCAGCGAATCCAGAGCCTTCCGCCTTACCTCTTCGCTTCGATAGACCGGGTGAAGAAGGAGCTCCTCGCGCGCGGCGTCGACGTCATCAACCTCGGCGTCGGCGATCCGGACACGCCGACGCCCGCGCACATCGTGGCGCGGCTCGCCGAGGCCGCCGGCAAGCCCGCCAACCATCGCTATCCCGACTACGAGGGCCTGCTCGCCTTCCGTCAGGCGGCAGCGGAGTGGATGGCGCAGCGCTACGGGGTGCGGGTCGACCCGGCGACCGAGGTCGTGTCGCTCATCGGCTCCAAGGAGGGGATCGCGAACATGGCGGTCGCCTTCGTCGACCCGGGCGACATCGTGCTGGTCCCCGACCCGGGCTATCCCGTCTACCACATTGGCGCGGCGTTCAACGGCGGCCAGACCTACCGGCTGCCCCTCCGGCACGAGAACGCGTTCCTCCCCGATCTCGCCGTGATTCCCGCCGACGTCGCGCGCGCCGCGAAGCTCCTCTGGCTCAACTACCCGAACAACCCCACCGCCGCCGTCGCGCCGGCTGCCTTCTTCGCCGATGCCATTCGCTTCGCCGAGCGTCACGGCGTGATCCTCTGCCACGACGCCGCCTACGCCGAGATCTACTTCGGCGCGCGGCCGCCGAGCATCCTCGAGATTCCCGGCGGCCGCGACGTCGCGATCGAGTTTCACTCGCTCTCGAAGACCTTCAACATGACGGGCTGGCGGGTCGGGTTCGCGGTCGGCAACCCGCAGCTGATCGCGGGGCTCGGCCAGGTGAAGACGAACGTCGACTCGGGCGTCTTCCAGGCGGTCCAGGAAGCGGCGATCGCCGCGCTTTCGGGGGACTACGCGGTCGTCGAGCGCCTGCGAGCGACCTACCGCGAGCGCCGCGACGTGCTCGTCGCCGGCCTCGGCACCGTCGGCCTCCCGTGCGACCCCCCCGCGGGCACCTTCTACGTCTGGGTGCCGGTGCCGCGCGGCACGACGGCCGCGGCGCTCGCCACCCGCTGCCTCACCGAGGCCGGCGTCGTGGTGACGCCCGGGAACGGTTTCGGCGAGGCGGGCGAGGGATACATCCGGCTGACGTTGTGTACCCGGACGGAACGGTTGCGCGAGGCGGTGGAGCGGCTCGGAGGCCTCCGGCTCTAGGACGCCGCACGGTCCGCGAGCCAGTGCATGCCCCACCGCGTCTACATCGGCATCGGCTCGAACCTGGGCGACCGGAAGGCGAACACGCACGAGGCCGTCGACCGCGTGTCGAAGCTGCCCGGCACGCGCGTCGTGCGCGCCTCCTCGCTCTACGAGAGCGAGCCGCTCGGCGACGCGAAGACGTGGTTCGTCAACAGCGTGATCGAGATCGAGACCGAGCTCGCCGCCGAGGATCTCTTGAAGAAGCTGAAGGCGATCGAGAAGGCCATGGGGCGCAAGCGCGTGAAGGGCAAGCGCTGGGGCTCCCGCATCATCGACCTCGACATCCTCTTCTGCAACCACGAGATCGTCGACACGCGCACGCTCAAGATCCCGCACCCGGAGCTGCACAAGCGTCGCTTCGTCCTGCTGCCGCTTGCCGAGCTGGCCCCGCACGTCGTGCACCCCCAGCTCGGCCAGTCGGTCTCCGCGCTGCTCGCGACCTTGAAGGACGACAAGCGCGTCACGCTCCTGCCGCGCGGTTGAACGCCCGCCCCACGGCCACGCGGAGTCGCACGCTCAGCGCTGGTGCGGCACGAAGTCCATTTCCCAGTCCGCCCCCGGCTCCGGCGACGGGCGACCGGCCGCCTGGAGCGCCCGCACGCAGCTGTTCCAGCGCAGGATGGCGTCGTCGTTCCCCGGCGGCCGCAGCCGCTCGGCCTCGGCGTAGCGCGCGAGTGCCTGGTCGAACAGCGGACGGATCGAGCCGAGCGGCAGGCCGGCGGCGAGCTGCGCCTTCGCCTGCCGCTCGCACGCGAGACCGCCGTAGAAGGCGCGCTCGTAGGGATCGCCGAGCCGCGCGAAGACCTGCTGGGCCTCGCTGAAGCGGGTGGCGGTCGACGCCTCGAGCTGGTCCGTGAGCGCCAGGCCGAGGATGCGGTGCGCCAGCTGGTTGGCGGGGTCGATCGCGAGCACGTCGCGGCAGATGCTCTCGGCCTCCGACGGCTGGTTCAGCTCGCGGTACTTGTCGGCCTTCTCGAGCGCCGCCGGGATCCCGCTCGGGAGGATCTGCTTGAGGGCATAGTCCATCGCGACCCCTCTCGGTCTCGTCAGGACGTGCCCCGGAGCCGGCGCCAGAGGCGGCGCAGCGGGTCGTAGAAGTCGTCCACGACGCGTTCCTTCAGCGGGATGATCGCATTGTCGGTGATGTGGATCGACTCGGGGCAGACCTCGGTGCAGCACTTCGTGATGTTGCAGAAACCGATCCCGGCCTCCTCCTTGAGGTGAGCGGTGCGCGAGGCGACGTCGAGCGGGTGCATCTCGAGGCCCGCCAGACGGACGAGGAAGCGGGGGCCCGCGAAGCGATCCTTGCGGTCGTGGTCGCGGAGCACGTGACACACGTCCTGGCAGAGGAAGCATTCGATGCACTTGCGAAACTCCTGCACCCGATCGATGTCGACCTGCTGCATGCGCCAGGTGCCGTCGGGCTCGGGCGGCCGCGGCTGGAACGCCGGGACGCGCTTGTTCACCCCGTAGTTCCAGGACACGTCGCACACGAGATCCTTCATGACCGGGAACGCCTTCATGGGCGCCAGCGTGATCGCCTCGCCAGGCGGGAAGTGGTCCATCCGCGTCATGCACATGAGCCGCGGCTTGCCGTTCACCTCGGCGCTGCACGAGCCGCACCGCCCGGCCTTGCAGTTCCACCGGCAGGCGAGGTCGCTCGCCTGGTGGGCCTGTACCCAGTGGACGGCGTCGAGCACGACCATCCCCTCGTGAAGCGGGACGGTGTAGTCGCGGAAGGCGCCTGTCGTCCCGTCGCCGCGGAAGATCCTCAGCACCGTTTCCATCGACCTCAGTCCTTCCCCTCCAGGATTTGCCGCAGCTCGTCCGGGACCGGCGGGATGGGCTCCTCGCGGACGGTCATCGCGTCACCCTCCCGGCGCACCACCACGTTCACGCGCCCGAGCAGCGGGTCCGAGTCGGGGTACTCGACGCGCGTGTGGGCGCCGCGGCTCTCGCGCCGGGCGAGCGCCGCGCGCGTCACGGCCTCGCTCACCGTGAGCAGGTTGCGCAGGTCGAGCGCCGTGTGCCAGCCGGGGTTGTACTGGCGGTTCCCGTCGACGCCGGCTCGCGCCGCGCGCGCCCGCAGCTGCTCGATCGCGGCGAGCGCCCCCTGGAGGTCGTCCGCGCTGCGCGCGATGCCGACGTAGGTCCCCATCATGTCCTGCAGCGCGTCCTGCACCGCATAGGGGCTCTCCCCGGCACGCCGCTCGAAGGGCGCCAGCAGCTCGGCGGCGATGGCATCGACCCGGCCGGCGTCGACCCGCGGCTCGCTCGTGACGGCGCGCGCATACGTCGCCGCCCCGAGGCCCGCCCGGCGGCCGAACACCAGCAGGTCGCTCAGCGAGTTGCCGCCGAGGCGGTTGGCGCCGTGGAGGCCGCCCGCCACCTCGCCGGCCGCGAAGAGCCCGGGGACGGTGGCCGCCTGGGTCTCCGGATCGACCTTCACGCCGCCCATCATGTAGTGCGTCGTCGGGCCGACCTCCATCGGCTCGCGCGTGATGTCGACGTCCGCCAG
>Ga0209474_10000206_pt1 | contig 72476 bp, 85 predicted proteins | sample GraSoiAngelo_145_FD_185902 | JGI IMG/M metagenome (GOLD analysis project Ga0209474, IMG submission 185902) | Grasslands soil microbial communities from the Angelo Coastal Reserve, California, USA - 14_1009_05_20cm (SPAdes) (version 2) | ecosystem: Environmental > Terrestrial > Soil > Grasslands...
TGGCCCGGGCGGAGAAGGCGAGGGTTGCGGAGGGACGGACTGCCTGGACTCTGCGCGACAGCTTCTGCGTCACTTCTGGGCTCCCTGGGGTGGGCCGAACTTGCGCCGCAGCGCTTCGAGCACGTTGGGCGGCACCAGCCCGGCGACGTCTCCGCCGAGTCGCGCGACGTCCCGCACGAAGCGGCTCGAGATGTAGAAGTAGTCCTCTCCGGTCATCATGAAGAGCGTCTCGATTCCATTGTCGAGCTTGCGGTTCATGTTGGCCATCTGGAATTCGTACTCGAAGTCGGAGACCGCCCGCAGCCCGCGCAGGATGGTGTTGACCCCCTCCTCCTGCGCGAATTTGACGAGGAGCCCGCTGAACGTCTTCACCTGCACGCGCTGGTCGCTGCGCAGCGCTCCGCGCAGGAGGTCCACGCGCTCCTCGACGCTGAAAACGGCATCCTTGGCGGGGTTCTTCAGCACGGCGACGGTGAGGCCGTCGAAGATCTTCAGACCGCGCTGGATGATGGATAGATGGCCGTGGGTCGGCGGGTCGAACGACCCGGGATACAGGGCGATGCGCACCGAGTGCATCCTTGTTGAGGGCCGCGGCGGCGTCAACCGGCCCGCTCCACGAAGAGGAGGATGGTGTCCCCGTACCGCCGCTCCTCGACGAGGCGAAGGCCGGCCGGAACCTCCGGAGGCGGCTCGCGGCGCTCCTTCTCCAGCACCGCCCTGCCCCCCTCGGCGAGGACCGCATTCTCGGCCAGCAAGGCGAGGATCCGCTGGGTCGCCCGCGCCGCATAGGGCGGGTCGCTGAAGACCAGGTCGTAGGGGCCGCCCAGCCGGGGAATGGCGTGAAATACGTCCTCGCGGACGACCTGGCAGCGATCTTCGTACCCGAGCGACCCGGCATTGCGCAGGGCGACCGCGCAGGCGTTCTTGTCTTCGTCCACCAGCGTGGCCGTCTTCGCCCCGCGGGACAGCGCCTCTAGGCCCAGCGCGCCGGTGCCGGCGAAGAGATCGAGAACGCGCAATCCGTCGCAGCGCTGTCCGAGGACGTCGAAGAGACTCTGCCGCACCCGGTCCGACGTGGGACGGGTAGAGCGTCCTGGAACGGCGCGCAAAGGTCTTCCGCGCGCCTCGCCGCCGACGATCCTCACGCCTGGTCGCGCGGTGCGTTCTGCCCCACGCGCTCGGCGATCCGGGCCGCGGTGGCGCGGGCTCCGGCGCGCTCGAAAAGCTCCATGGCCTCGAAGCAGCAGAGGGCTTCCAGGCGGTCCTGCGTCTTGGCGGGGAGGTCGCGCAAGAGCCGCTGGTGCCGCGCCGCTGCTTGCTCCAGCGTGGCGCCGTTGTCGTCGGCCCACGACTGGAGCCGCTCCAGCAGTTCCCGCGGCGCCGCGCGGTGGAGCGCTCGCAGGAAGGGGCCCGCCGCGACGAGTTGCCGGAACCCCCGCTCGCGCAGCGCCGACGGCGACAACTCGGTGGTGGTGGAGAGCGCGACTCCGGACGCCCGCGCGGCCGCCTGCACGCCCTCCTCGTCCGGCACGCGGAGCGCGCTGGGCGGCGCGCCGCGCGAGGCGAGCTGGCGCACGAGCTCGAGGCCCAGCTCCGGAGATCCTCCGAGCGGAACGATCTCGAGACCCAGCTCCCGCTGGCACACCTGGGCAGCCACCAGGGCGGCATCGCGCGCGGAGGCCGCGGTATCGGGGCGGGCGGTGACGGCGACGCCGGTGAATCCCGTTTCGATCTCGCGCAGGATCCGGTCGCGCTCGGGCACCGCGCTTCCCTTGCGGGGCGGCTCCTTGAGGAACGCCATGGGGCCGAAGAAACGCACCTCGTCGGCGGCCTGGATGGCCGACTCGACGAACGAGGCGTCGTCGCGGGCTTCCTCGGGACCCTTCTCGTCGGCCGATCCGCTCGGGCGTGCGAGCAGGAGCGGCGCGGCGACGTCCCGCGCGGCGCGAGCGAAACCGAGCATCGCTGCCGGCCCCGGAGCGACCAGCGCGACGAGGAGCGCGTCTTCGAGCGCCGCGGCAGCGAGCAGATCGCGGGAGCTCAAGAGCAGGAGCCTGCGGCCGCCCAGCCGCGACACGGCGTTGGACGGCCTGCGCGCCCAGGCGGTCGCGAGCGGTGTATCGGGAGCGCTCAATGCACGATCTCTTCGTGGCGATAGCTCTCGCTCTCGAACTGGATGGTGGTGTGCTCGATCCCGAAGCGATCGCGCAAGAGCGCCTTGGCGTCGATGAGGATCTCGTCGTGACTCCGGCATTTCGGGCCGTCGCAGACGACGACGAGATGGCAACTGAGGGCGACGAGGCCGCTGGTGATGGTCCACACGTGCAGATCGTGGACCGCGTTCACGCCCGGGACCTGCCCGAGGGCTTCGTTCACTTTCTGGAAATCGAGATGCGCGGGAAACCCTTCGAGGAGGACGTCCACTGCTTCGCGGCAGAGCCGGACCGCGCTCCAGACGATGGTCCCGGCGATGACGAAGCTGATGATCGGATCCGCCTCCAGGTGGCCGGTGAGCGCGATGATTCCGGCCGCGGCGAGGACGCCGACGGAGTTGAGGAGATCTCCCGCGAGGTGGAGGAAGGTCGAGCGCAGATTCATGCTCGACTCTTGCGAATGGGTGAGCCAGAGCCCGATCGCGTTCAGCGCGATGCCGCCGCAGGCGAGGAGCGCGACCGCGCCGGCGTGGATCGGGTGCGGATTGCGCAACCGCTGGAACGCCTCGACGCCGATCACGATGGCGATGGCGATGAGGGCCGCTCCGTTGAGCAGGGCGGCGAGGATCTCGAGGCGGTAGTAGCCGTAGGTGCGCTTGGCATCGGCGGGCCGGCTGCCGATGTGGAGGGCGAAGACCGACAGCCCGATGGCGCCGACGTCGGCGAGCATGTGTCCGGCGTCGGACAGCAGGGCGAGGCTGTGGGTAAAGAAGCCTCCCGCCGCCTCGACCAGCATGGCGACGAGCGCTACCAGCAGCGTCAGCCTGAGCCTGCGCGCCTCTCCCTCGCGCTGCGGTCCGCGCGCGGGCGCCTGTATGTGAGGGTGGTGGTGGCCGTGTTGATGCGCGTCCGACATCCGGCCCCGATGATCGTTGGCTGCGCGCTGGCCCGCAAGGGGAACGATGTTACTGTTCGGCCATGGCGGTTCCGCTCCACGGCGCAGAAGAAGGATTCGCCGAAGGCCAGGACGGTACACGCATCTACTGGTCTGCCGTGGGCAGGGGCGCTCCCGCGCTCGTCTGCTGCGACGGAATCGGCTGCGACGGATTCGCCTGGAAGTACGTCGTCCGCGACTTCGCCCCCCGCCACCGCATCGTCCGCTGGCACTACCGCGGCCATGGCCGAAGCGCGGTGCCGCGCGACCTCGCCCGCGTGTCGTTCGACGACATCTGCGGCGATCTCGATGCCGTGATCGACGCGGCGGGCCTGAAGAAAGCGGTCATCCTCGGTCATTCGATGGGCGTCCAGGTCGCGCTCGAATACCACCGCCGCCATCCGGAGCGGGTGCTCGGACTCGGGCTCATCTGCGGAAGCTATGGCCTTCCGCTCGACACCTTCCACGACTCGCGGATGCTGAAGACGATGTTCCCCGCCCTGCTCCAGGCCGCCGCCCGCTGGCCGGAGGCCACCGAGTTCCTCTGGCGGGCGATCGTCAGCGGAGAGTGGGTGTACCAGATCGCCACCCACCTCGAGGTGAACGGGAAGCTGGTCCACCGCGAGGACTTCGCTCCCTACTTCACCCATCTCTCCGGGATGGATCCGGCGCTCTTCCTGGGCATGCTCAAGCACGCGAGCGAGCATTCCGCCGAGGGCCACCTCGAGCACGTGAACGTGCCGACGCTCATCGTGGCCGGCACCGACGATACCTTCACGCCGTACCGCCTCTCCGAGGAGATGCACCGGCGCATCTCCGGCTCGGAGATGCTTTCCGTGCCGGGTGGGACGCACGTCGCTCCCATCGAGCAACCCGAGCTCATCGCTCTGCGGCTGGAGAAGTGGCTCTCGCGCATCTCCGGCAAGAAGCCCCAGGACCTCGCCGCCTCCTGAGCATGCGGCGAATCGCGCTCGCCCTCGCGCTGCTCTGCGCCGGGACCGCGCGCGCCGCCGATCCGCGCTTCGACTGGCAGACGATCGACACGCCGCATTTCGAGATCCACTTCCACCAGGGCGAGTACCGCTTCGCGGCCAAGCTCGCCCGGATGGCGGAAGCGGCCCATGCGCGGCTCTCGCCGCTCCTCGATCACGTCCCCGACGGCCGGACGCAAGTCGTCCTCACCGACGACACCGACTTCGCCAACGGCAGCGCGTCGCCAGTCCTCTACACGCTGGTGCATGGATTCGCGGCGCCGCCCGATCCGCGCTCCTCGATCAGCGATTTCGACGACTGGGTGGCGGAGCTTTTCAACCACGAGTACACGCACATCCTCCACCTCGACACCATCTCTGGCGTCCCCGCGGCCTTCAACACCGTCTTCGGTCAGCTCTGGGTCCCGAACGGCGCGCAGCCCTCCTGGTTCATCGAGGGCCTCGCCACCTTCGCGGAGAGCGACATCTCCGCCGGCGGCAGGGTGCGCTCCTCGACGGAGGAGATGACGGTCCGCGCGGAGGCGCTGGAAGGCGGGTTCCCGCGCATCGATCAGCTCTCCAATCTTCCGCTCGACTGGCCGCGCGCGGCCAGCTGGTACACGCTCGGCGGCCGCTTCCTCACGTACATCGGCGACGAGTACGGGATGGGAGCGCTGCGCGACCTTTCCCACGACTACGGCAGCCGCGCCATTCCCCTCGGGCTCAACATCTCCTCGGAGAAGGTGCTCGGCGAACCGTACCTCTCGCTCTATCCCCGCTTCCGCGAGTACGAGGTGGAGAAAGCGGAGGCGGTGCGCGATCGTGTTCACGCGGAAGGCGAAACGGAGCTCGAGGTCCTCACCCACCTCGGCGAGCTGACGCACTCGCCCCGGTTTTCCGCCGATGGAAAGACGCTCTACTTCTTCAACGCCGGCCCGCATCGCCTGCCGGAGATGCGCGCCATCGATCTCGCCGCTACCCCGCTCGCCCACCGGCACGTCGCGGACAGCTACGGGGAGGGAACCATCGCTCTCGACCGGAGCGGCCCGCACGAGCGGATCGTCTATTCGCGGGCCGAGGTCTACCAGGAGTTCGAGACCATCCAGGACCTCTACGCGCTCGATCCCTCGACCGGCGCAGGAGAGCGGCTCACGCGGGGCCTGCGCGCGAGCGAACCGGATGTCGCGAAGGACGGCACCATCGCGTTTTCGCAGCGGCTGCCCGGTGGAGGCACCGCCATCTCGGTGCTGGGGCCAGCCGGAGCGGCGCGCATTCTCTTCAGCGACCCGACCGGCGAGCCCGTGGCCTCGCCTCGCTGGTCGCCTTCGGGCGAGGAGCTTGCCTTCCTGCACCATCGCGAAGGCGCCTGGGACGTGCAGATCATCGCTCGCGACGGCGGCGAGCCGCGCGACGTGACGCACGACCGCGCCTTCGATCGCGACCCGTCGTGGACTCCCGACGGACGCTACCTGCTCTTCTCCAGCGACCGGACGGGCGTCTACGACATCTACGCGTACCGACTTGCCGACGGCGCGGTGCTGCGTGCGACCAACGTGGTCCTCGGGGCGTTCGAGCCCGAGGTCTCGCCCGACGGAAAGCGGCTTGCCCTCGTGACGTACGGAAGGGGCGGCTACGACCTCGCGCGCATGCCCTTCGATCCCGCGACCTTCCCGCCGGCCGAGAAGGCCGAGCAGCCCTACACGCGTCCGCCGGTCTCCGATCAGCCGCCCGAGGAGCTGTATCCGGTCCGCGCATATAGCCCGTGGAAGACCTTGCGGCCGCATTTCTGGCTTCCCTTCATCGCCAGCGACGGCCTGGGAAACATCGCCGGTGCTTTCACCGCGGGCTTCGACGCGACCTTCCGCCACGAGTACACCGCGGCCGCGTGGTGGGGAATCGATTCGGGGCAGCCCGGCTGGGATCTCTCCTACACGAACCACACGCAGTACGCGGACCTGAACTTCGGCACCTTCCGCGACGTGCAGGTGCCCGACAACGCCGGGTTCGGCTACACCGAACGGGTCCTGCAGGGAACGATCACCGCGACGTTTCCCTTCACCCAGGTCGAGCGTGCCCACTTCTTTGCCGTCGAGTACGAGCTGACCCATCTGGCGCGGAACACCGCCGCCATCGCTGGCCGCAATCCGCCGCCCGGGCTCATCGCCGCCGCCCTCGCCTCGTACGTCTATACGGATGCGCGGCGATTCGTGCGCAGCATCTCCTCCGAACAGGGCCAGCGATTCGTCCTCACGGCCCGCGTCGCCCATCCCGCGCTGGGATCCGATTTCAACTTCCGTCAGCTGACCGCCTCCTACGCGCGCTACTTCGCGCTCCCGTGGACGTGGTCGGCAACGCCGCTTCATCACGTGTTCGCCGCGCGGCTCGCGGGCGGGGTCGCACGCGGCGACCAGAATGAGCGGCATCTCTTCTCGCTCGGGGGCTTCGACTCCGGCGACCCGGTGAGCACCATCCTCAACCCCGTGAACGCGCCGGTGCGCATCCTTCGCGGCTACCGCTCCGGCTCCTTCTTCGGCGAAGCGTACGCGCTCGGCACCTTCGAGTACCGCCTGCCGCTCCTCGACATCGAGAGAGGAGTGTGGACGCTCCCCTTCTATCTCCGCCGGCTGCACGGGTCCGTCTTTACCGACGTCGGCGACGCCTGGATGCCGTTCCAGGACGGCCCCTTCTTGCCGCGCAACCATCCCTTCGCCCTGCATGCAGGTTCCGGCGCGGAGCTGCGGGCGGAAGTCGTCCTCGGCTACATCCTGCCGACCGACGTGCGCTTCGGCTGCGCCCATGGCCTCGAGCGGGGCCCCAACTCCATCCTCGACTGCTATGCGGCGCTCGGCGGCGTGTTCTGAGCGAGCCGTTTCACTTCGTCCGGCAGGCGGGCGAGATCGACCTCGTGCTGCTCGCCGGTGCGTAGCTCCTTGAGCTTGGCGCGGCCGCTCGACAGCTCCAGCTCGCCGACGACGAGCGCGAAACGCGCGCCGAGGGCGTTGGCGCGCTTGAGCTGGTTGGCGGCGTTGGACCCGCGGAAGGAGACCTCCGCGGCGATACCCGCTTCCCGGAGATGTTTCGCGAGCACGTCCGCGCGGGCTTCCTCGGCGGCTCCGAGCGGCGCGAGGAAGACGACCGGCCGCTCCTCCTTCTCGCGACCCGCCTGCGCGACGAGCAGCGCGAGCCGCTCGACTCCTGCGGCGAATCCGATGCCCGCCACGTCGCCGCCGCCCAGCTCCCGCACGAGGCCGTCGTAGCGCCCTCCGCCGGCGACGGTGCTCTGCGAGCCCAGACCGCTGGTCGCGATCGCCTCGTAGGTCGTGCGCGTGTAGTAGTCGAGCCCGCGCACGAGCTTCGGATCGACGAGGTGCGCAACGCCGAGGCGGGTGAGCGACTCGCGCAGCCCGTCGAAATGGGCTTTGCATTCGTCGCAGAGGTACGACTCCATCCGCGGCGCGCCCGCGGCCACTTCCTGGCACCGGGGATTCTTGCAGTCGAGCACGCGAATGGGATTCGTCTCCGTACGCTTCTTGCAATCCTCGCAAAGCCGATCGGCGTTTGCCCGCAGGTACTCTTGCAAAGCAGTGCGATAGGCAGGCCGGCAGCGCGCGTCCCCGAGCGTGTTGACGTGCATCTCGAAGGGCACGGCGAGGAACCGCAGCCAGCGATCGAGCATCTCGATCTGCTCGGCATCGATGCGCGGCCCGGTTGAGCCGAGGGCCTCGACGCCGATCTGCGTGAACTGCCGGTAGCGACCTCGCTGCTGCCGCTCGTGCCGGAACATCGGCCCCGCGTACCACCATTTCGTCTCGCCTCCCTGCTGCTGCACCGCGTGCTCGACGTAGGCGCGGACCAGCGAGGCGGTCCCCTCGGGGCGCATCGTCACTTGTGTGCCGTCGCGATCCTCGAAGGTGTACATCTCCTTGGAGACGATGTCGGTCGCATCCCCGATGCCGCGGGCGAAGAGCGCCGTCCGCTCGAGGATGGGAGTGCGCGCCTCGCGGTAGCCGTAGAGCGGAAAGATGTCGCGTGCCGCCTGCTCGATGAGTTGCAGGTGCCCCGTCCGCACCCAGGGGTCATCCTTCTTCAGATAGGTGTCGGTCGGCAGGACGTCGCGGGTACCTTTGACCGGCGGAATCTTCTCGCCCATCAACCCGCCGCTTCTTCGAGGGGCACGCCGAGCCGGGTCGGGACGCCGACCTGCAAGGAGGAGGAGAGCTTCACCCCGGGCGCAAACACGATCACGACGGTGGACCCCATCTCGAAGATGGCCAGCTCCCCGCCTTTGTCGACCGGAATCGGCTTGTCGTAGATCTTCCGCTGCACGGCGCGGGTGCGCCGGACGTTGGTGACGACGTCGTCGTACACGGCGCGGATGCGTCCGACGTTCATGGCGCCGACCGCCACCACGGCGCAAGGACCCCGCGGCGTCTCGAGGAAGGTGGTGACGCGCTCGTTGACGCAGAAGAGCCGATCGACGTTGCGCACCCCGACCGCGTTCACCGGCCAGAGCGTTCCGGGGACGTTGATGTAGCCGGTGATCTCTCCGCCGAGTGGAGCGTGGATGCGATGGTAGTTGTACGGGGCCAGATAGATGGTGAGGAACGATCCGCCGGAGAACTGGCGGGCGTCCTCGTCCGCCTCCGGTCCCCCGAACAGCTCGGCGAGCGTGTAGTGCTTGCCCTTCGCCTGCAGCAGCTTGCCGGAGACGATCTCGCCGATCTCCCCGACCGTGCCGTCGACGGGAGAGACGGGAAGCAGTCCCCCGGGCGCGATGGGACGTGCACCGGGCTTGAGCCGCCGGGTGAAGAACTCCGTGAAGGTCGGGTAGTCCTCGATGGACCGCTCCGCCTCGGTCGCGTCCACGCCGTACTTGCGCGCGAAGGTACGGATCACGGCGCGCATCACCGGCCGCGGAGCGCTCACACGGCAGGCCGCTCCGACCATGCGGGAGAGGGTGTTGCGGGGAAGCAGCTTGAGGACGTTGTAGGTCAGCTCCGCCATGCGGTCGGCGTTCCCTAACCGATCCCGCGCCGTGGCGCTACCGCCGCCACGACTAGTATCCCGCGTCCTGCCCGGCGGTTCCGGCACCCGGGAACTGCATCCCTGGCGGCAGCGGCGCGCCGGGGATGTAGAGGAATTGTTCGGTGGTGCCCGCATCCGTCGCGGCGCCCGAATTCGCCGCCGGGGCCGATCGCGCCTGTGTGCCCGCGTCGGGCGCCGGCGTTCCCGCGTCGGCAGGCGGCGCACCGGCGTCCGGGCCGGACACTTGCCGCGCCTCCGAATCGGGCATCCGCCGGTAGATGCGCCCGTCGGTCACCAGAACCATCTGACCGACGAACCCGGCCAACCTCTGCGTGCAAGCCGCGGCGCTGGAGAGGCGATACACGGTCCCCGAGCGATTGGTCACGTTCTCGCGAAACGGCTCCCCCGGCACCAGGCATCCCCCGCTCGCGGCGTTGATCTCGCTGAGCGAGGCGCCGGGTCCGAAGGGATCGGGCGGCGCTCCGGCGTCCACCTGGTCGAGCCCGAGGACCCGCGACGGATCGATGTTGGGCGCCGCCACTACGTCCTGGGCCGTCTTCTGCATCTTCTCGCGCTCGGCCCGCGACTTGGCGAACTCCTCGCGACCGCGCTTGATGGTTCCGAGGAGCGCTTCGGCGGGGGGCGCGTCCACGGAATCGTGATCGACCTTCTCCAGGAGGCCGGCCACCGTATCCATCTGCGGATCGCCGTAGGCGTCGTCGAGCTTCGACACATACAGCTGATCGTAGATGCGCCTTGCCTCCTGGTAATTCGGATCGGGAGGGCCGGGGGCCTTCCGGCAAGAGATCGCGAGAAGGAGCGCCAGGACGGCCGTGCGCGCGCGCATCGGGCGGGACCGTAGCATGGAGTGGATGGTTCGACAGGTTTTCGCGCAAACGAACCCGCCGTCGAAACGCTGCCGGGCAGCGCCGGCGGCGCTAGTATCGCGGCATGTGCCGGCTCTTCGGCTGCCGCACCGTCACCCCGGGCGCCGTCGCGCACGAGTTGCTCCACGGCGCCAACGCGCTCCGCATCCAGAGCCGCGAGCATCCCGACGGGTGGGGGCTCGGCTGGTACGTGGGCAGGGTGCCGCAGGTGGTGCGCAGCCTTTCCGCTGCCCACGGTGACGAGGATTTCGAGCACGTCGGCTCCTTCGTCACCGCCTCGACCATCCTCGCGCACTTGCGCAAGGCGAGCGTCGGGGCGGTCTCGCTCGTGAATACCCATCCGTTCGAGTGGGGTCCCTGGCTCTTCGCGCACAACGGAACCATCTCCGACTGGCGCCTGATTTCCCCGGCGGTGGAGACCCGCATCGATGCCGGCCTGCGCGCCAAGCTCCGCGGCGAGACCGACAGCGAGCGCTGCTTCTACCTGTTCCTCACCTGCCTCGCCGATCGTTGCGATCCCACCTCGGCAACCTTCGCGCACGCGGCCGCGGCGCTGGACCAGGCGGTCGGCGTCATCCGCTCCGCGGCTCGAGCGGCCGGGCAGCCCGAGCCCGCGACGACGTTTCTCGCGACCGACGGAAGATTGATGATCGCCTGCCGGCACGGGCGGACGTTGCACGTCTCCGCTCCCGAGCCGCGCGGCGATGGCCGGGTCGACTACTTCGCGATCGCCAGCGAAGATCCCAAGCTGCACGAACCGGTACCGCCGGGCCGCGCGCCCTGGCGCGAAGTCGCAAAGGGAGCGGTGGTGGGCGTGGACGCCGATCTCCGGCTCTGCCGCGCCACCCTGACCAGCGTGGACGCTCTCTAGGCGATTGCCGCGAGAAGCTCCGCGGCGCGAGGCCCGTGCGCCACGACGCGGGCGGAGCGCTCCTCGGGACTGGTCACCGCAAAGGAGATTTCCAGCCGGTCGGGGGGCAGCGCGGAACCGGCGCGGTCGGCCCACTCGCACAGCGTGGCCGCGGGCGTCGCGATGAGGTCGTCGAATCCAAGCGCGAACAGTTCCGCGGGCCCCGAGAGCCGGTAGAGATCGAGATGCTGCAAGGTGACCTTGCCGCCCCGGTAGAGATTGGCGAGCGCGAAGCTCGGCGAGGTCGCGGGTTCGGCGCCGGCGCCTTCCGCGGCCCCGCGCACGAACAGCGTCTTGCCCGCTCCCAGCTCACCCACCAGGGCGACGAAGTCGCCCTCACGCAGCGCGGCTCCGAGCCGTCTACCCAGCTCGAAGGTCGCCGCCGGCGAGGACAGCGCGAGGGTCAGCGGCCCCATCGGCGGAACACGCGTGGCAAGCCGACTTCCGCGATGTCGCTCGCGACCAGTCCGGTCTCTCCCGTGCGCCGCGCCGCCAGATCGCCCGCCAGGGCGTGCAGGAACACGGCCAGCCGCGCCCGTTCGCCGGTGCTCCCTCCGCCGGAGCGCCGCGCGAGCACCGCCGCGGTGATTCCGGTGAGCACGTCTCCCGCGCCGGCAGTCGCCATGCCCGGATTCCCGTGCGCGCACACCGCCGAGGTGCCTTCGGGATCGGCGACGACGGTCCGCGCGCCCTTGAGGACCACGCAGGCGCCGAAGCGGCTCGATGCCCGGACCGCCGCATCGATGCGGTCCGACTCGACGCGCTCGACCTCTTCGCCCGTGAGCCTCGAGAATTCCCCCGGATGCGGCGTGAGGACGGGGCGGACGGGCGCCTTGCGCAGCCGCTCGGCGATCGCGTCGCGCTCCTCGGCGAGGGCGTTCAAGGCATCGGCATCGAGCACGGTGGCGCAGCCGGGATCGAGCGCGGCGAGCAGCTCCCCGAGGAGCTGTCCGGTCTGCGGACCGCGCGGGATGCCGGGACCCATCGCGAACGCGGTCTTTCCCCGCAAAGCCGCCCGCAGCGGCGCCAGATCGCCGGGCCCGAGAGGACCGTTCCCGGGGAGCGGGACGCCCATCGCTTCCGGAACTCCCGGCAGCGCAGTCCGCAGCACTTCTGGTCGCGCGGCAAGCGTCACGAGCCCCGCTCCCGCCCGCAGCGCGGCGAGGACCACCAGCGTGGCCGCCCCGGCCTTGCCCTCCGAGCCCGCGACTGCCAGCACATGACCGAAATCGTTCTTGTGCGCGGTGGAGCGGCGAGGTGCCAACGCGGCCTTGCCCCAATTTTCATCCAATAGCTCGCAGGCTGGGGAGGTGAGCTTCTCCTCGAGCGCGCGGGGAATCCCGATCGGCGCCACCCGGACCTCGCCCGCGGACGCTGCGCCGGGATGGAGCCAGAGGCCCCGCTTCGGCAGGTGGAGCGTCACCGTCCGATGAGCCGAAGCGATGTGGGTAGGAAAGACCGACCCCGTGTCCGAATCGATGCCGGATGGAATGTCGATGGAGACGACCGGTGCGCCGCGCGATCCCGCTTCGTTGATGGCGTCGATGGCCGCGGCCTCCGCTCCGGCCGGCGGCCGCGAAAGGCCACTTCCGAAGATCGCATCCACCACCGCGTCTCCGCGCCCGAGGCGCGGCGCATCCGCGACCGAGGCGACGGGACCGGTCCACGCCTGCGCAGCCGCGAGCGCGTCGCCCTTCAGCTTCTCGCGAGCGGTGGCGACGACCACGACGGGCTCGCCGCTTCCGCCCGCGGATTGCAGCGCGTCCCGCAAGAACCGCGCGCAGACGAATCCGTCGCCTCCGTTGTTCCCCGGTCCGCAGAAGACGGCGACCCGCGCCGGTCGGAGCGCGAGCACCTCGCGGGCCACGGCGGCGCCCGCGCTCTCCATCAGCACCCGGGTGGGAAGACCGGCCTCCGCTGCCAGCCGATCGAGCTCGCGCTGCTCGGCGGCGGTGAGGAGCCTCACCCGATCAGCTCCTTCATGTCGCGGACGGCGCGCTCGATCCCGACCAGCACCGCCCTGCAGACGATCGAGTAGCCGATGTTCAGCTCGGTGACTTCCTCGATGCGCGCGACCGCGCGCACGTTCCAGTAGTCGAGGCCGTGGCCGGCGGCGACGCGCAGGGAGAGCCGATCCGCTGCCTTGGCCGACTCGACCAAGCGGGCAAGCTCGCGCTGTTGCTCGCGCGCCTCTCGCGCCTGGCAGTAACGGCCGGTATGCAGCTCGATGGCCTGGGCATCGGCGCGATGGGCCGCCTTGATCTGCTCCGGATCGGGATCGACGAAGAGCGAGACCTCGATGCCGCCGTCGCGAAGCGCGCGGGTGACGCGGCGAACTTCCTGGAGCTGTCCGGCGACGTCGAGACCGCCCTCGGTGGTGAGCTCCTCGCGCCTCTCCGGCACCAGCGTCGCCGTGTCGGGACGCTGCTCGAGGGCGAGGTCGAGCATCGGTTGCACCGCCGCCATCTCCAGATTGAGCGTCCCGTTCACCGTCTGCCGCAAGATCTCGAGGTCGCGATCGGTGACGTGGCGGCGATCCTCGCGCACGTGCAGGGTGATCTGCTCCGCTCCGCCCAGCTCGGCGAGCGCCGCGGCGGCAACGGGATCCGGATAGCGGCCGCCGCGCGCCTTCCGCAGGGTGGCCACGTGATCGATGTTCACTCCCAGGCGCAAACGGTCCCTCCCGCTCCTGCCGCGAGGAAGCATAGCGCACCCGCACCTACCCCGCCGGTTGCGGCAAGCCCCGGCCGGGACCAATCTGCCCCCGCGCCGGCGATCGCGGCGCCAGGAGGTCGACCATGAAGGACTTCCACTGCAGGGATGCGGGCCTCGACTGCGATTTCGTAGCCCGGGGCAATGACAACAAGGAGATCCTCTCCCAGGTCGGAAAGCACGCGCAGAACGCGCACCAGATGCAGGTCACTCCGGAGCTGTCCAAGAAGGTCGAAGGGCTCATCCACGACGAGAGCAGCGACGCGCACGAGCGTTCCGCCCAGAAGCACTGAGGGGCACGGTAGATACTTGACTGAGTCAACTATCGGCGCGAGGCTGGCGGGCAAGGAGGCCTTCCTTTGCCCGCCCTCGCCCGTACCGGACCTCGCGACGGACGCCTGGAAGCGATCCGCCGATTCAACCGTTTCTACACGCAACGCATCGGCGTCCTCGACGAGGGGCTGTTGCGCAGCCCCTTCTCGCTGACCGAGGCGCGCGTCCTCTACGAGCTCGCCCATCGCGACCGCCCTGCTGCCGTGGATCTCTGCCGGGACCTCGGTCTGGATCCCGGCTACTCGAGCCGCATCCTGCGGCGCCTGGAGAAGCTCGGCCTCGTCCGTCGAGTACCCGCAGCCGACGATCGCCGCCGGCACATCCTCGCGCTGACCGATCGCGGCCGCGCAACCTTCGCCGAGCTCGACGCTCGCTCGGCGGAAGAGGTGTCGCGCCTGATCGAGCCGCTTTCCGAGGGCGATCGCACCCTTCTCGCCGGATCGCTGGCCACGGTGGAGTCGGTCCTCGGAGCTCGCGGCGACGAAGCGCCCCGCCGCGAGATCGTGCTGCGAACCCACCGGCCCGGCGACATCGGCTGGGTAGTCGAGCGCCACGGCGCCCTCTACGCCGAGGAATACGGATGGGACGTATCCTTCGAGGGCCTGGTCGCGAAGATCGCGGGAGCGTTTCTCGAGAAGAACGATCCCCGCGTGGAGCGCGCCTTCATCGCCGAGCGCGACGGCGTACGCCTGGGCAGCGTCTTCCTGGTTCGCGGCTCCAAGCAGGTGGCGAGGCTCAGGCTCCTCCTCGTGGAGCCGGAAGCGCGCGGAATGGGCGTCGGCAGGCGGCTCGTCGAAGAGTGCATCCGCTTCGCCCGCGAGAGCGGGTATCGGAAGATCGTGCTCTGGACGCAGCGAAATCTGATCGCCGCTCGCGCCATCTACCGGGCCACAGGCTTCCGCAAAAAGGCCGAGGAGAAGCACACGAGCTTCGGCGTGAAGCTCGTCGCGGAAACCTGGGAGCTCGATCTCCTCAGAGCGAGCCCGCGGGCCGGCCGAGCAACTCGAGCACCGAGATCGTGAACGTCGAAACGCCCGTCCGGATGGTTCGCTCGCGATCGGGGGCGAATCCGGCGTTGTGGGGCCCTGGGATCTGGGTGCCGGCCGCTTTCGCCTTGGCGAACTCGGAGGGCTCCGCCGCGCCGACCCGCAGCATGACCGATGGCACGCCGGCCGCCGCGCCGAAGACGCCGAAGTCTTCGGAGCCCATCACCGGGTCGGTTGCCACGACGTTGGCGGCTCCCAGCGAGCGCCGCAGCGCCGCGGCGAGCCGATCCGTCAACCCGGGGTCGTTCACGACGGCCTGCGCGGACTCGTTGGGATTGACGAAGATGGTCGGTTCCCTGGTGGCGCCGGAGGCCGCCGCCTCTGCCTTCGCGATCCGCGCGATGGCCGCCACGAGTTGCTTGCGCACTTCGGGTTTGTAGGAGCGTACCGTCAGCTCGAGCTTGGCATCGTCGGGGATGACGTTGCGCTTGGTGCCGGCGTGGAACGTGCCCACGGTGACGACAGCCTGATCGAACGGGTTGACCTCGCGAGCGACGATGCTCTGCAAGGTCACCACGGCGCGCGCAGCCATCAGGACCGGATCGATGGTCCGGTGTGGCGCAGCGCCATGGCCGCCCTTGCCGTGGAAGGTGATGTCGATGGAATCGATGTTGGCAAAGGCCGGACCCGCCACGAAGCCGACCTGTCCCGACGGGTGGATCTGCGTGTCGTGGATGGCGATGGCGAAATCGGGCTTCGGGAACCTCTTCAGGAATCCGTCGTCCACCATCGCCTGGGCGCCGCTGACGACCTCTTCCGCCGGCTGCCCGACGAAGATCAGCGTCCCGCGCCATCGTTCCTTCCCGTTCGCGAGCAGCGTCGCCGCGCCGATCCAGGAAGCCATATGGATGTCGTGGCCACAGGCGTGCATCACGGGCACGATCTCGCCCGCATCGTTCTTGGTGACGACGGTGCTCGCATAGGGCAGACCGGTCTGCTCCTTGACCGGCAGCGCATCCATGTCCGTGCGCACCAGCACGGTCGGTCCCTTTCCATTGCGAAGGACACCGACGATGCCGTGGCCGCCGACGTGCTCGGTGACCTCGAAACCGAGAGCGCGCAGGCGAGCGGCAAGCTTCGCGGCAGTCTTCTCCTCGTGCCGGGAAAGCTCCGGGTTGCGATGCAGGTCCAGATACAACGCGTCGAGCGACGGATAGGCGGCGTCGAGACCGGCAAGTTCGGGCGGTCCCGCGGTCGCGTCGGACGGAAGGACGGGAACCAAGGCGAACAAGCACGCAAGAGCGAACCGGCTCGGAACGAAGCGCGACATGAGGCACCCCCTCGCCCCGCTCTACGCCGGTCGACTCCGCGCGGTCAATGCGGACGACCGCTACGCGCCGATCGCCTTCTTCAACTCGCTCGCGATGTCGCTCGCGAATCCCTCGATGCGCTTCTTGTCGGGACCCTCCACCAGGACCCTTACTTTTGGTTCGGTGCCGCTGTAGCGGACGAGTACGCGGCCTTCCTTGCCGAGCTTCTTCTCCGCCTCGCGGACGGCGCGCATCACCGAGGGAAGCGACCCCAGCTCGGGTTTCTCGCGAACCGCGAGATTGAGCTGCGCCTGCGGATAGACGTCCATGACCCGGGCGAGCTCGGAGATCGGCTTCCCGCTCTGAACCATTACCGCGAGGAGCGCGAGCGCGGCCACGGTGCCGTCGCCGGTGGTGGCGTGCTGCAGGAAGATGAGGTGGCCGCTCTGCTCGCCGCCGAACGCGTAGCCGTTCTTGCGCATCTCCTCGACCACGTAGCGGTCTCCGACGCGGGTGCGGACCACCTTCCCGCCGGCCTTCTCGATGGCCTGGTCGAGGCCGAGGTTCGACATCACCGTCGCGACTACCGTCTTCTTCGGAAGCGTCTTGTGCTGGAGGAGGTCGAGGCCGCAGATCGCCATGACCGCGTCCCCATCCACCACACGCCCCTTCTCGTCGGCCACGATGACACGGTCGGCGTCGCCGTCGAGGGCGATGCCGATGTCGGCGCCGGTCTTGAGGACCGCCTTGCACATCGTCTCCGGGTGGAGCGCGCCGAAGCCCTTGTTGATGTTCTTGCCGTCCGGCTCCGCCCCGATGGTGATCACCTTGGCGCCCAGCTCCGAGAACACCTCCGGAGCGACGCGGTACGCCGCTCCGTGCCCGCAGTCGACGACGATGGTGACGCCCTCGAGCGTCAGCTCCTTGGGGAAGGTGCTCTTGGCGTAGACGACGTAGCGCCCGCCAGCGTCGTCGATGCGAAAAGCCTTGCCGATGCTGGTCGCGGTCGGTCGCAAGTGGTGGAGCTCGTCGTTCGCGATGAGCTCCTCGATCTTCATCTCCTGCTCGTCGGGCAGCTTGAAGCCGTCGCGGCTGAAGAACTTGATCCCGTTGTCCTGGTACGGGTTGTGGCTCGCGGAGATGACGGCGCCGGCGTCGGCGCGCATCGAGTTTGTCAGGTTTGAGATGGCCGGCGTCGGGAGCGGCCCGCAGAGGAGGACGTCGACGCCCATGCTGCAGATGCCGGAGGCGAGCGCCGTCTCGAGCATGTAGCCGGAGACGCGCGTGTCCTTACCGATCACCACGCGATGCCGGTGCGGGCCGCTCTTGATGAGGTACGCGACGGCCCGTCCCAGCTGGAGCATCAGCTCCCCTGTCATCGGGTAGACGTTGGCCACACCGCGGATGCCGTCGGTCCCGAACAGGCGGCGGGCCGGTTCGGCGGGCTTCTCTTGAAGGCGCAGCGCCATTTGTCGTCTCCAATCCGCGTCGGAGGTTGCAAATCTAGGGGCGCGTCTTATCGGGCGGCAGCGTACCAGAAACGTTTCCGCGTCAGCTTCCGGACGAATGCGACTGTCTGATCGCATGCGCGACGAGCGCCGCCTCCCTCGTTTCGCGTACGTCGTGCGCTCGGATCACCAGAGCCCCGTTCGAGACAGCGAGGGCGGCGCAGGCGACGGACGAGATGACGCGCCCGGCGGGCGGGCGGCCGTCGAGCTTTCCCAAGAACGACTTTCGGGAAGCGCCCACGACGAGGGGCCGCCCGAGCTGGAGGAGCTCGCGTTGCCGCCGCAGGAGCAGCAAGTTTTGCTCAGGGCTCTTCGCAAATCCGAGCCCCGGATCGAGCGCGATCCGCTCCTCGGCGATCCCCGCGCCCTTGGCTCGCTCCAGCATGGATTCGAGCTCTGCGAGCACCTCGCCGTGCAGGTCGCCGTAGACCGCCCGGGACTGCATGTCGAGAGGCGTGCCCCGGGTATGCATCACGATGAGAGCGGTATCGCGCGATGCGACGAGGGAAGCCAACCGCAAATCGGAAAGGCCCGAGACGTCGTTCACGATCTGGGCCCCGGCATCCAGAGCAGCGGCGGCCACCTCGGCCTTGGACGTGTCGATCGATACCGGAGCGCCGCTCTGCGCCACGAGCTCGAGAACGACGGGCTCGATACGCGCACGTTCCTCGGCCGCAGAGACTGGCAGCGCTCCGGGGCGGGTCGATTCGCCTCCCACGTCCAGGAGGTCCGCTCCTTCCCGGGCGAGCCGAAGGCCATGCTCTATCGCCGAGCGCGCATCGAGAAAGCGTCCGCCGTCGGAGAACGAGTCTGGAGTGACGTTCACGATTCCCATCACCAGGGGACGGTCGGGAAGCTCGGCGCGCGGAAGGCGCCAGCGGCCGGGCGACTCGATCGCGTCGACGAGCCGTGCAAGCTCGGGCGCGGCGCCGCGCAATTGGGAGAGACTCCCGGCCACGAGGACGGAACGCGATCCACGCAGGACCGTCGTGCCGCCGGGCTTCATCGATTCGGCCACGTCGGGCGGTACCAGCGCCGCCCAGCCGCGCAGACCGGGCTGGGCAGCCGGCGTTCCCGCCGCGCCGCACGCTTGCAGCGAGTCGGATTCGTTCTGCAGCTCGATCAGCCGGGCCCGCACGGCACCGACTCTATGCCGGAAAGAACAAGGCCGCCGGGCCCGGAGGGGCGCGGCGGCCTTCTGACTTCGCAGCAGAAGCTGCTTACGCCTTGGTCGGCTCCGGACGGGGCAGCGGAGTGCCGAGCCCGCCCAGCGCGTCGAGGATCTTGCTCTTCTTCTCCTCGGGGCGCTTGGGCTCGACGGGCATCGCCGGGGGCGCGGCCCTGGGCGGCGGCGCGAGCGGATTGCCCTTCACCAGCTGGTCCACCTGCTCGCCGTCGAGCGTCTCGCGCTCGAGCAGTGCGAGGGCGATTCGGTCGAGGGCCGGCTTGTTCGCGATGAGGATCGCGCGAGCCCGCTGGAACTGCTCGGTGACGATCGCCCGCACCTCGTCGTCGATGTCGATGGCGGTCTTCTCGGAGAAGTTCCGCTGGCGGTGCGAGACGTCGCGGCCGAGGAAGACCTCGCCCTGCTCCTCGTAGAAGGCGAGGGGTCCGAGCTTCTCGCTCATGCCCCACTCGCAGACCATCGAGCGCGCGAACTGGGTGGCGTGGTCGATGTCGCTCTTCGCGCCGGAGGTGATCTCGTTGAACTCGATCTCCTCGGCGAGCCGTCCGCCCATCGCCATGGCGATGCGGTCGAGGATGGCGCTGCGGTCCCAGTTGAGCCGGTCTTCCTTCGGCAGCATCTGGGTCAGGCCGAGGGCCGGACCGCGCGGGATGATGGTGACCTTGTGCACCGGATCGCAGTGCGGCAGGAGCTTCGCGACCAGCGTGTGACCGGCCTCGTGCCAGGCGGTGATCTTCTTGTCCTTCTCCGAGATGATCATGGAGCGCCGCTCGGCGCCCATCATCACCTTGTCCTTGGCGAACTCGAAGTCCCCGTTGTCGAGGCGATCCTTGTTCTTGCGGGCGGCGAGGAGCGCGGCCTCGTTGACGAGGTTTTCCAGATCCGCGCCGCAGAAGCCCGGCGTCCCGCGGGCGATGGCGTCCAGATCCACCTCGGGCGAGAGCGGCGTCTTCTTGGTGTGCACCTTGAGGATGCCCTCGCGGCCCTTCACGTCGGGACGCGGAACCACGATGCGCCGGTCGAAACGGCCCGGACGGAGCAGAGCCGGATCGAGAACGTCGGGCCGGTTGGTGGCCGCGATGAGGATGACGCCCTCGTTGGACTCGAAGCCGTCCATCTCGACGAGGAGCTGGTTCAGCGTCTGCTCGCGCTCGTCGTGACCGCCGCCGAGCCCTGCGCCGCGGTGGCGGCCGACGGCGTCGATCTCGTCGATGAAGATGATGCAGGGAGCGTGCTTCTTGCCCTGCTCGAAGAGGTCGCGCACGCGGGAAGCGCCCACGCCGACGAACATCTCGACGAAGTCGGAGCCGGAGATGGAGAAGAACGGCACGCCGGCTTCACCCGCGATGGCGCGAGCGAGCAGCGTCTTGCCGGTACCGGGCGAGCCCATGAGCAGCACGCCCTTGGGGATGCGGCCGCCGAGCTTGGTGAACTTCTTCGGGTCCTTGAGGAACTGGATGATCTCTTCCAGCTCGTCCTTGGCCTCGTCGATGCCGGCGACGTCGGAGAAGGTGACCTTGTTGTGGTTCTCGCTGAGCAGGCGCGCCTTGCTCTTGCCGAAGCTCATCGCCTTGCCGCCGCCAGCCTGGAGCTGGCGCATCAGCACGAAGAAGACCACGACGAGGACGGCGAGCGGGAGCCAGCTGACCATCACCTGCGCCCAGAGCGACTGCGAATCTTCCTTCTCGAAGCGCAGCACCACGGCCTTCTGCCGCATCTTGTCGAGAAGCTGGGTGTCGAGGGGACAGACGGTACGGAATTCCTGGCGCGACTTGAGGTGCCCCTGCAGGACGTTGCCCTTGACGGTCGCGTCCTGGACCTCGCCGCGGTCGACGGCCTGGTAGAACTCGCTGGCGTCGATTTCCCGGGGCTCACCGCCGCTCTTCGTCCGGAAGAACTGGAAGAAGGAGAAGAACAGCAGGATCAAGACCGCCCAGAGAAAGAACGTCTTGTAAGACTGTCGCACCTTGACTCCCTCGTGTCCGCTCGGGATGGTACCAAAAGCGGGGCTGCTTCGCCGCTTGCCGAGGAACCGTTCTCGGAAGCAGTCCATTTCCCGACCGATTCTAGCCGCCTGTGCGCACGTCCGCCGAGCATTCTTGCGGGCGGATGTTTGCCTACTTTGCCCCCGCCCGGGGCGGCGCGGACGATTCCCGCCGCGGCTCGATCCGGAGAACACCGTCGATCACCTGGAATCGTCCCCCGGGTACGTCCAGGGCGGCACGGGGCTTCACCAGCAAGCCGACCATCTGCTCGAGGTGCGAGCGCTCGGGCCGCAGGATGCCCGCCGATGCGGCGAGCAAGCACCGGCGCGCTAGAGCAGGAGGCAGACGGGCGAGCGCCAGGGCGTCCAGGCCGCCGGGCACTTCCGCTTCTCGCAACGCCCCCGAAGCGAGCGTCTGGAGCAGCGCATCCTCGTCCGCCGCGATTCGGGCCGACCCGGTCAGCGCTTGTTCGAGCCGCGGGCCGAGGGCTTCCAGAAGAGCAGGCCACATCGCGCGCAGCCGGGCACGAGCTCGTTGCGGATCGGAATTGTGAGGGTCTCGGCTGAAGGAAAGGCAGAGCCTCTCGCAAAGCGTCTCGGTGGCCTCGCGCGACACGTCGAGGAGAGGTCGCACGAGACGCACACCGGAAGGCAAGACGCGATACCGCCGGATTCCCGCCAGCGCGCCGGGGCCTGCCCCTCGCGCGAGCCTGAGGAGGATCGTCTCCGCCTGGTCCCTGCGCGTGTGCGCGGTTGCGATCCGGTCGCACTCCGCCTCGCGCGCGAGCGTCGCAAGCGCCTCGTACCTCGCCTCGCGCGCGGCGGCCTCGAGCCCGAGAGCGCGGATTTCCTCTCTGAGCGATCGGAGCCGGACGATGCGTAACGGGACCTCGAGCGTTGCGGCGAGCTTCGCGACGCGTTCGGCATCCTCGGGAGAGTCGGCGCGGAGCGCGTGGTCGACGTGTCCGAGGACGACGCGCAGCGAGAGATCCTCGGCACGCGCAGCCGTGGCCGCCGCGAGAGCCGTCGAGTCAGCCCCACCGGAACAGGCGACGAGCACGCTCGAACCGGGCGGCAGCAAGTCGGGAGAGAGAGCGTGCGAGACTTCGCTCGCTCGTGTGATTTCGCGGCTCTCCGGATGCACCGCACCATTGTAGACGGCGAGCGGACGATTGCTGCGCGTGGGAGATCCTGTAGTTAGAACAGGGTCCTACGACGCCGATCGTGACGGCGCGCACTTGCGCTCGAGTTGTCCCAAACCCAACTTCGTTTCGAAAGGGGCGCTACCGGATCGGCAGGCAGGAATCAGCAGCGCTCGGACAACGGTTTCTGGACGGTAGTCGCGGTCAGCTTTGGATCGGTCAGTTTCAGAGCGACCGCGCGCGGTTCGAAGAGCAGTGGGCTTGGGGGTCCCCCCCTCCCCCTCCGAGCCCATCGGGGCTGGCCAGGCGAGAGCCTGGTCAGCCTTTTTTTTTGCTCGCTCGGACCTGCTCTGCTAACGAGGGGTTTGAAAAACGCGGAAAGTTTCGGACGGACGCGGTCGGCTAGATCCGGGTGAAGACGCAGCTCAGGAACGTGGTCTGTTCCCGGCGCAGGATGGCGAGGCAGCAACGCAGATATGCGCCCGGGCCGAATTCGCGAACGATGGTCGCGGTGTGCCGGAGGACATCCTTCGTCGTGATGACACCGCAAATCGCCATCGGGGACCGCCTCCAAAATCTTTCTTGCCAACATTCCCCTGCTAGTTGCGTGCCATCGTCCTACAGAGGCTCACACGTGGGCCGTCTCGTGAGCGACAACCCTCCTGGATCGGCGCAAAGTCCCGGAATCTCGCGTTATCTACAAATTCGGTCCGGAGGCCAGCACCGCGACGCGGCGGTCATACCGGCACCGCTCGCTGCTCTACCCTGTAAGTTCGACAGGGAGTCACCTGTCCGGAGGACGGACAGGCTACACAGTCCTCGCTTGACCATGTTGTGGCGCAAGTCTAGACAGAGCGTTGAATTCATGGCACGTCGCACGACGCGGCGCGGCCGCGGCAATCTGGAGGCGGGCTGATGGCGGGCACGGACAAAAGGAAGCAGAGCCTCTACTTCCCGGAGGACATGTTGCGGGAAATCCAGGAGGAGGCGAACCGGCAAGATCGGTCGCTCTCGTGGATCGTCCAGCAAGCATGGAAGATCGCGCGCAACGAGATCATGCGCTTCCCTTCAGTCAATGACGTCATCGGCGGCGAGGCGCGACCCCCCGCTCCTGGCGTGGAGTCCGAGTAGATGTCGGCCAACGATGCGAGGAAGCAGAGCCTCTACTTTCCGGAGGACATGCTGAACGAGATCCAGCAGCAGGCGCAGCGGCTCGATCGCTCGCTGTCCTGGGTCGTGCAGCAAGCTTGGAAGATCTCCAAGATAGAACTCAAGAAGATCCCGTCGCCGAACGACATGCTCGACGACGATCCCGCCGCCGCGCGGCGATAGCTAGCGCGCGTACGCGCACGCGCGACCGATCCGCGCGGCGCGTCGCTTCGTTCTTGCAGTAGCTCTCTCCCGTTTCGTCTCCCTCTACATCGTCGATCGATCGTCTGGAGCGCGCGGCGCCGCGGTGCAGGCTTGCGGCGGAGCGGCTGGCGATGGCTGCCCCGTGGTAAAGCGCTCGCCATGTCCATGCGCGAAAAGGTGGCGGAGCTCGAGCGCCGCAAGGACGAGGCGCGGCGGATGGGCGGAGAGGAGCGGCTGCGCAAGCAGCGCGAGCGGGGCAAGCTCGATGCTCGCACACGGCTTGCGAAGCTCCTCGACCCCGGCACCTTCGTGGAGATGGGCCTCCTCGCCACCCACCTCGGCAAGCTGCCCGCAGAGTCCGAGCGCCCTTCCCCGGCCGACGGCGTGGTGTGCGGCACCGGCCTCGCCGGCGGGCGGCCCTGCTGCGTCGCCTCCTACGATTTCACCGTCCACGGCGGCAGCATTGGACCGATCGGCGAGCGCAAGGTGGCCCGCCTCCGGGACCTGGCGCTGCGCGAGCGCGTCCCGATGGTATGGCTGGTGGATTCGGCGGGAGCGCGGCTCTCCGCCGATCCTGAATCGGCACAATTCATCAGCGGCTTCGCCGACACGGGATACCTCTTCCGCGAGCAGTCCGTGCTCTCCGGCGTGGTACCGCAGGTCGCGGCGATGATGGGGCCGGGGGCCGCCGGCACCGCCTACATTCCCGCGCTCGCGGACTTCGTTCCGATGGTGCGCGGCACCTCCTCGATGGCCATCGGCGGCCCGTATCTCGTGAAGAGCGTGGTCGGCGAGGAGGTGACCGAGGAGCAGCTCGGCGGCAGCAAGGTGCACACCGAGATCAGCGGAGTTGCCGATCTCGAGGTTGGAAGCGACGACGAGTGCATCGCGGCGGTGCGCGAGTACCTCTCCTTCTTTCCCTTGCGCGCCGGGGAGAAGCCTCCGCGGATTTCGACGGGCGATCCCGCCGACCGCCGCGACGAGTCGCTTCTCGATGTCGTCCCCGACGACCCGCGCAAGGTCTACGACGTGAAGAAGGCGATCGCCGCCATCGTGGACGGCGGACGTCTGTTCGAGATCAAGCCGCGCTGGGCGAAAAATCTGGTGACCGCGCTTGCGCGCATCGACGGACGCAGCGTCGGGATCGTCGCGAACAACCCGATCCATCTGGGCGGGATCCTCGACGTCAACGCGGCCGACAAGGGAGCCCGCTTCGTCAACCTCTGCGACGCGTTCGAGATCCCGCTCGTCTTCCTGCAAGACGTCCCGGGGTTCATGGTCGGCAGCAAGGTCGAGCGCGAAGGCATCATCCGCCACGGCGCCAAGATGCTCCACGCCGTCGCCAGCGCGACGGTTCCCAAGCTCACCGTGGTCCTGCGCAAGGGATACGGAGCCGGCTATTACGTGATGAACGGCCGCGCCTACGAGCCAGACGCGCTCCTCGCCTGGCCCACCGCGGAGATCAGCGTGATGGGCGCCGAAGGAATGGTGGCCATCGCGGCGCAGAAGCTACTGCGGGAGGCGGATGACCCGGCCGCCGAGAAGGCGCGCCTCGCCGCGGCCATCCGGCCCTACATCGACATCTACCGCGTCGCCGCCCTCGCTCATGTGGACGACGTCATCGATCCGCGGGACACGCGTCCCCTCCTCGCCCACTACTTGCGGCTGACGGAGGGGAAGCAGGTCGAGCGCCCTTGGCGTAAGCGGGGAGTGACGCCAGTCTAACGCGCTTTCGCCGTTCGAGCCGGCTCCGACGCGCCCATCGCCGACAGCGCGAACGCATACTCGTCCGCGGTTCGATCGATCGTTGCCTTGATCTGATCGGAGCCGCCGTGGCCCGAGTGCCGCTCGATCCGTAGCAGCACCGGACCGCCCGTCGATGCCTCCTGCAGCTCGGCGGCGAACTTGCGCGCGTGCATGGGATCGACGCGGTCGTCCGCATCGGCGGAGAGGAGCAGCGTCGCGGGGTAGCGCACGCCTTGCTTCACGTGCTGCATCGGCGAATAGGCGAGGATCGCCTTGAACTGCTCGGCGTCGTCGGCGGATCCGTACTCGCTGATCCAGGTCTTGCCGGAACCGAAGAGGTGGTAGCGGACCATGTCGATGAGCGGCACCCCGCAGAGGATCGCGCCGTAGAGATCCGGCCGCTGCACCTCGGCCGCGCTCACGAGCAAACCCCCGTTCGATCCGCCGAGGATGGCGAGCTTCGGCGAACTGGTCCAGCCATCGGCGACGAGCTTCTCGGAGGCGGCGATGAAGTCGTCGAACACGTTCTGCTTCCTGGTCAGCATTCCCGCCCGGTGCCATTCCTCGCCGTACTCGCCGCCGCCGCGGAGCACGGCGAGCGCAAAGACGCCGCCGCGCTCGAGCCAGGGAAAGATGGCGGGGCGGAAGCGCGGCCGCTCCGAGATGAGGAAGCCGCCGTAGCCGGTGAGGAGCGCGGGCGTGTTCTTGTCCGGCTTCTGCCCCTTCGCGCGCACGAGGAATACGGGAACCTTGGTGCCGTCCTTGGAAGTCGCGAAGAGCTGCTCGGTAGCATATCGAGAGGAATCGACGGGAACCTGGAGGCGGAAGAACACCTCCATGCCGCCTTGCGCGACCGAGGTCCGGTAGATGGTGTCGGGGACGGTGAACGACTCGAACGAGAAGTAAGCCTCGTCCTCGTCGGGCCGGCCGACGAGCCCCGACGCGGAGCCGAGCTCGGGGAGCGGCAGCTCGCGCGCGAGCTTTCCGTCGAGGTCGCGGATTTCGACGCGGGAAAGGACGTCCTTCAGGTACACGACCGCGAGCTTCCCGCCCACCAGGCTGGCGGACTCCAGGGTCGCGTCCTTCCGCTCGGGAATGATCTCCCGCCATGAGCCGCGGTCCGGGTGGGCAGGGTCGACCGCGAAGACGCGACGGTTCGGAGCGCCTTCGTTGGTGTTGACGTAGAACCGGTCGCGGAAGACGTCGAGATCGTAGATGGAGTCCTGACCCGACACGAGCGTCGTCCACGGGCTGCCGGCGCTTCGCGCGTCCCGGAACGAAACGTCGGTGGACCGCCAGCCGTGGCTGACGGTGCGCACGAGCCAGTGGCCATCGATCGACAGCTCGACGTTCTGGAAGGTGGTCGGGTCGCCGATCTTTTCCACGACGACGCGGTCCTTGACCGGGTCCTCGCCGAGACGATGGAACTTGATCACCTGCTCGCCGGGACGATCTGCGACCGGCACCGATCCTGGCGGCGGAATCCACGTGTAGTAGAAGCCGTCGCCCGCCGGCGTCCACGAGGCGCCGGCGTACTTGGTGCCATCGATGACGTCGACCTTGGAGCGCTCTAGCGTGTCGGCGTCGAGCACGTAGGTGGTCGTCTCGTCCGAATTGTTGTGCCGGATCTTGAAAGCGACGCGCTTTCCGTCCCACGACGGCCACCATCCACCGAGCCCTTCGCTGCCGTCCTTCGTCCAGGTGTTCGGATCGAGGAGCACGCGCTCGGTGCCGTCGCGCCCCTCCCGCAGATAGACGATCGCCTTCTCCTTGGAGGCGAGCCGCCGCGTGTAGAAGTAGCGGGTGCCGCGGTGGATGGGCGCTTCCAGCGCGTCGTAGTAGAGGAGCTGGCGCAAGCGATCGGCGATGGCGTCGCGGCCGGGCATCGCGTTGAGCCGGGCGCGGGCGAGCGCATCCTGCGCGCCCATCCATGACGTCACCTCGGGCGACTTCGCGTCCTCGAGCCAGCGGTAGGGATCGGTGACGGTCACGCCGTGGAGCACGTCCTTCGCTTCTACTTTGCGCGTCGGCGGATACGAGGGCCGCCCTTCCCGCGCTGCAGCCGGCGCGGCATTCCCCGCGGAATCCGAGCGAGACGCAGGAGCCTGATCAGTGGAAGGACGGGAGGTCGCGCATCCGGCAAGGAGCGCGATTGCGACGGCCAGGGGTCTCTGCATGGCGGCGCAGTCTGCACGGCCGGCTCGAGGAGTTCCAGAGCGGAAGCCTGGTCCGGAACGGGTGACGCGATGTGAGCCCGCCGGCCCACCGCGAGGGTAGCCACCGGGAGCAGGCATGCAACGCCGCAATCCTCTTGGAACTTTCCACTATGGGCGAAGCTGATCCTGGGTGCGGTTTCATCGGCGCCGATTCGTTTCCTAAAGTGCGTTCCATCACAGCATTGCGAGGGAGGACGTCAATGAGGACTTCGAATCTGCAACGCGTGCTCGCCCGGCTGACCGCCATCGCGGTCACCGTGGGCGCGAGCGCCGCGAGCGCCAGCACCATGAGTGTTTGCGTCGACAGGGGCAACGGCGAGATGCGCGCCGTCATCTCCAACCGCTTCTGCCACCGTGACGAGACGTTCCTGACGCTCGCCGCCTGCACCGACAGCAACTGCAGCGACTTCCGCGGTCCCGCCGGCCCCGCCGGCCCCCAAGGCGCCGCAGGCCCGGTGGGAGCTGTCGGTCCCAAGGGCGACATCGGCCCCGTGGGTCCGCAGGGCGCCGACGGCGTCGCCGGTCCGGTCGGTCCGATGGGCCCGATGGGCCCTGCCGGACTCCAGGGAGCAAAGGGCGATACGGGCCCGCAGGGCGTCGCCGGCGTAGCCGGTCCGACCGGCCCGCAGGGCCCCGCTGGCGCGGTCGGCCCCATCGGTCCCCAAGGACCGCAGGGCCTCCCGGGCGACGTCGGACCGCAGGGTGTCGCGGGTGCGACGGGACCGCAGGGTGTCGCGGGTGCGACGGGACCGCAGGGCCCCGCAGGTCCGATGGGTCCGCAGGGTCCCGCGGGCTCCGGTTCGGCGGTCTCTGGCAATGCCAGCGTGATCGCCTATGCCGACAGCGTGTTCACCCGCCACTTCCTGCCGGCCGGTTCGCCGCTTCCCTCCACCGTGGCCACGCTCGATCTGAGCCCCGGTAACTGGGTCATCGTGGGCAAGGGCATGGTTTCCGCGCTCGCGGAGTCGCCGACCGCCGAGGCAAGCTGCACGCTCGTGAGCGGCATCGGCGGCACCGGCCCGAGCCTCGACTACCACTCGGTGGCGATGCACCTCAACGTGCACAACACGCTCACGATGGCCGCTCCGTTCACCGTCGTGGGCAGCTCGGACGGTCACCTCGAGCTCCAGTGCCAGACGCTGGATACGACCGACGGCATGGTCGAGAACGCCCAGATCTGGGCGGTGCAGGTGGGCACGCTCAACACCACCGTCTCGCACCCGAGCTTCTAGGCCCGGGCAGGGATTCGCAGGAGCTGGCGCGCGCGCGCGGGGGTCGCGATTTCGCGTCCCGCCGCGCGCGCCAGCTTCGAGAGCTCCGCGACGAGCTCGTACGAGCCCTTCGCGAGGACGCCCTTCGACAGATAGACGTTGTCCTCCAGGCCGCAGCGTGCGTGGCCGCCCATCCGGAGCGACAGCTCCGCCATGGGAAGCTGGAAGCGGCCGATCCCCGCGACGTTGAAGCTGCAGCCGGGGGGAAGCTTTCCGACCAGGAAGCGCAGGTTCTCTTCCGTCGCGGCGATACCACCGCGAACCCCCATCACGAAATCGAAATGGGCAGGCAGGTCGATGACGCCCTGGCCCGCCAGCCAGAGGCAGCTCTCGATGTGTCCCGCGTCGTAGCACTCGAGCTCCGGGACGATGCGCTTCTCGCGCATCCGCGCCGCGAACTCACGGACCATCGGAAACGGATTGAGGAAGACGTCCTCGCCGAAGTTGAGCGATCCTGCGTTGAGGGTCGCCATCTCCGGATTGCAGTCGAGCGGCTGCGCGCGTTCCGCGGCGCTCATCCCCACCGCTCCGCCGGTGCTCGTCTGCACGATGACGTCGCAGCGGGCGCGAATGGCGCGGATCGCCTTGTCGAAGAGCGCGCGATCCTGCGTGGGCGTCCCGTCGTTTTTGCGCACGTGCAGGTGGATGACCGAAGCACCCGCCGCCGCACACCTCGCGGCCTCCTCGCCCAGCTCTTCGGCGGTGATGGGCAAATAGGGCGTCTGCTCGCGAGTCGTCTCGGCGCCGCAGATCGCCGCGGTGAGGATGGCAGGCTCTGTCTGCATGGGTCCGGGAAGCTTCCAACTTCCCGGCCCCGAGTTCAAACGGCTCTGCTAGTGCGTGAGGGACACGCCCTCCTTTACCTCGCGCAGCGTGCTGCCCGCCGCGCCCTCGTCCTGCCGCTCGGCCAGGTCGCCGAGGCTGATGACGCCCACCGGCGCGCCCTTGTCGTCGACCGCGAGGATGCGGGAGACCTTGCTTTGCTTCATCCGCTCCTGCGCGGCTTTGAGGTCGTCGGAGCGCTTGCAAGTGACGACCTTGTTCGTCATCACCTGGTGCACCCGGATGGAATCCGCGGGAAGCCCCTGGGCGACCAGGCGCACGACGATGTCGCGATCGGTGACGGTGCCGACCGCCTTGCCCGATCCGTCGACGACCGGGAGGAAGCCGATGTCCTCCTCCGCCATCAACCGGGCGGCTTCCTGCACGGTCGCATCGCGCGAGACGGTCGAAACGTCGCCCTTCATGATCTCTTCGCAGCGCATGCTCTCCTCCATTCGCTGGCCCGGAAAGATGCGCACGGCCGCGCACTCCCGGCCCGGCCGCTCGCAGCGCCACCGCTCAGGGCGAGCGTTGCTTGTCCGCAGGGACGACGCAGGTGCCGACGGCGCGGCAGACGACGACCGGCGCTCCGAGCGCCTCCGCGGCCGAGTCGGAAAGATCGGGCCTCGGTACGATCACCTTGCGGGCCTCGAAGCGCATCTTCCGGCTCGTCTTGCCGACGGAGAGGATTTCGCCCTCCGCCTCCACGAAGTCGCCGGCGTGCAGTGGAGCGAGGAACTCGACCGACTCGTAGGCGCGGAACAGACCCTCGTCGCCGTCGAGGCGGATGCACAGCTCCGTCGCCACGTCGCCGAAGAGCCCCAGGCAGCGCGCGCCGTCGACGAGGCCGCCCCCGTAGTGCGCGTCGTGCGCGGACAACCGGAGCCGGAGAAGGACCTTCAGACCGACGCCGCGGCTCATTCTTTGACTCCCGCGATGGTCGCATCCTGTGTGCCGTGCGCGGTCGGCTGCGGTGGCGGCGCCCGGCCCTGTCGTTCGAGTAGACGATAATAAATGTAGTTCGCAACGTCGCTCGGCTTGGTGCCGGGCCCGAACCCGGCATCGAATCCGAGCTCGAGCGCGGTCTTGTGATCGACCCGCGGGCCCCCGAACAGCCAGATGGTCCGCGTGAAGATCTGCGCTTCCTTCGCCGCGTCGATGAGGTTTCGCGCGTCTTCCTTGTGGACGTCGCGCTGGGTGACGACCTTGGAGACCAGCACCGCATCGGCCTCCAGCTCCTTCGCCTTCTCGACCAGCGCCCGGGGCTCGACCTGCGATCCGAGGTTGACCGCCCGGAACATGCGATAGCGCTCGAGGCCGTAATCTCCGGCGAAGCCCTTCATGTTCATGATCGCGTCGATGCCGGTGGTGTGCGAATCGGTGCCGATGCAGGCGCCGACGACGACGATCTTGCGGCCCACGTCGCGCTCGATGGCGTCGTTGAGATCGTCGAACCCGTGCTTCCGATGCTCGATGACCGGGACCTCGATTGCGGCGAAGTCGAGCTGCAGGTGGGTCCGGCCATAGACCACGAAGAAGCTGTAGTCCTCACCCGCCTTCTCCATCGAGGCGACGAGAACGTGGGTCAGGCCCAGCTTCTTCGCCACCTGCGCCGCCGCCTCCTTCGCCTTCTCGGAGACGGGTACGGGAAGGACGAAGGAGATCTGAACGACGCCGTCGTCCTTGCGATCGCCATAGGGCCGGATGAGGTGCTTCTCGGTCACGCGGGAGGCCACTCCGCCTCGAGGATCTCGAGGAAGGGGTTGAAGTAGTCGGGGGCGCGCTCGAAGACTCCGGCGAGGCCCTTGCCGCCCGTCTCGCTGCGCGCGGTATCGCCGAAGCGGGCGCGGCCGATCGCCGCCATGAGACCGTCGCGAGCGACCTCCTCGAGGAGCGAGAGCGCCTTTTCGAATACCTCGCGCTGCCGGCGAGCGACGATGCCGTCCTCCTTGAAGGAGATCTCGTCGCCGAGGTGCCGAGCGGCGCGATAGACGTACGCGCCCGCCTTGAGCGCCACGAACCGATCCATGAGGAACGGGTTGTGCATCGCCTCAGTCATCATCCCGAGGAGCTGAATGCCCTGCCCCGTGGTGATGGCCACGAGGTCCGCCATCACGTCGTAGGCGTGGCTGAAGAAGATGTCCCCTTCCTTGTGCTTGGTCGGGGGCATGTACTTGATGGGGCTGCGCGGGAACAATTCGCGCACCATCATCGCCATGGCGAACTCGCGCAAGAGCGTGTCCTCGCGGGCGGGGTCGATCTCGAAACTGTGCCCGAAGCCGATCAGCTCGTCCCTCATCCCCGCGAGGTGGGCGAAGGTCTCGTTGATGAGCTGCGAGGCGATGACGGTGTGCGCCGCCTCGTCGGCGTCGGCGGTGGTGATGTAATTGTCCTCGCCGGTGTTGATGATGATCTCCGCGAAGCCGCAGATACGGCGCGAGAAGTACTGATCGCAGAAGGTGCGGCGCATGTTGATGTCGCGGAAGAGGATCCCGTACATGGCGTCGTTGAGCAGCATGTCGAGCCGCTCGAACGCCGCCATGTAGGCGATCTCGGGCATGGCCAACCCGCTCGAGTAATTCGTCAGATGGATATACCGGCCGAGCTTGCGCGAGGTGGCGTCGAGTGCCTCGCGCATGATGCGGAAGTTCTCCTGCGTCGCATAGGTCCCGCCGAATCCCTCGGTCGTCGCGCCGTGCGGAACGTAGTCGAGAAGGGACTGCGCGGTGGAGCGGATGACCGCGACGACGTCGGCGCCCTGCTGCGCGGCGGCGTGAGCCTGCTCCACGTCGTCGTGGATGTTCCCGGTCGCGACGATTACGTACTTCCAGGGCGCGCCCGGGAAAGACCCGACCTGCAACGACGCCTTCAGCTCTTTGCGGGCGCGGATGCGATCGCGAAGCTCGTCGACGGCCGCGCGGGTATCTGCTCGCATCGTCTCGCGTAGCTCGGTTTCCTCGGTCTCGCTGAGCGCGGGGAGCTTCTCGGGATGGGCGACTAGCCGTTCGATGGAATGGAGCGGGTCCTTTCCCGGCGCCGTCTTGAGCGCGCGGCCGAGCCAGTACGCGGCGCCTCTTTGCAGCACCTTCGCTTCCGCCAGCTGGTCGACGATGAGGTTCGCGAGCGGCGCGCCGCGCGTTCCGGCCGCGCCGATTCCGAGCAGGCGCAGGACGGTTCGCTCGATCGCGACCGTCGTGTGGCGGTCGATGAACGCCTGCACGCCGCGGGCGGCGTTCTGCGCCAGCTCGCGGGCACGAGCGATCTTTGCCGCCTCGACGAAGAGCTGGGACAGGCGATCCTCCTCCTTGCAAGGAGCGCGGGAAGTATCTCAGGAACACGTCCGCTTCAAGGCGATGCACACATCCGCGCCGTTGCGGAAAGCCAGGGCACCGGGGTCTGATCGGGCATGCGCAACGCCTCCGCGGTACTGATCGCATGCCTGCTCGCCGCCGCTCTCGGAGCGGGCGCCGTCTGGCACTTCACCCATCGCGCGGACAAGTTGCCCGATCCGCCGGCGCTGGTCTTGAAGGTCCGCGAGGTGGCGCGCCTCGAGACCCTGGACGTTTCGCTCTACAAGAAGATCGACTTCTCCCCCGATCCGCAGCCGTCCGGTTCGACCTGGGGCGACGTCGTGCAGTGGGCGAGCTATTCGCTGCGCCCGCCCCGCGGCCGGGCCATCATCTTCGCCGACGCCCATCTCGGGGTCGATCTCCGCAAGCTCGACGTGGGTTCGCTCCGGGTCAGCGGACGGAAGGTCCAGGCGGTCCTGCCGCCGACCCGCGTGCAGGTGGAGCTGCGGCCCGCGGAGACGGAGATCATCGGGTCCAACCTCGACTCTAAGCAAACCGCCGAGCTGTTCGAGCGGGCGCGGACTGCCTTCGAGCGGGAGGTCGCCCAGGACCCCAAGCTCGCGGCGCAGGCCCGCGCCTCGGCGGAGCAGACCCTGCGCTCGCTCTTCGTCGGCCTCGGCTTCACCGAGGTCGAGTTCGTGAAGGAGCTTCCCGGGCCCGCACGCGGGTGACTACCGCCCGTACGTCGCCGTGAAGGTCGCCTGGGCGATGGCATTCGCGCGGGTCACGAATCCGACCAGCGCGCCTGTCGCGTTGTCGGGGATCCCGGCCACGGCGGGATCCTTGAGATTGGCCACCTTGAGCGCGTACAGAGTGAACTGGTAGTGGTGCGCGGGCGCGCCCGCGGGCGGGCACGGGCCGCCATACCCGGTCTTTCCGTAATCGTTGACGCCTTGGACCGCGCCTCCCGTGAGACCGCCCGGCGCCCCGGCGTTGAGGGCAAACGACGTCTGCGTCGTCGGAATGTTGAAGACGACCCAGTGCCAGAACCCGCTGTCGGTCGGCGCGTCGGGATCGTACACCTCGAGCACGAGACTCCGCGTGCCCGTCGGCGGAGTCGACCAGTGCAATTCGGGAGACGTATTGGAGCCGGTGCAGCCGAACTGGTTGTAAACCTGTGGAGTCGGAATCGTGCCGCTCGTAATCGTGTTGCTCGCGAGCGTGAACCCCGGGGCGGTGGGAACCGGGGGATGGGACGTGGGCGGCCCCTGGATCCCGTAATTCGCCGTGAAGCTCGCGCTCGCGATCGCGTTCCCCTTCGCGGCGAAGCTCACCAGCGCCCCTGGCGCGGTATTGTCGAGGCCAAGGTCCGCGACCTTCAGCGCGTGGATCGTGAAGACGTACCGATGCGCGGGATCGCCAGCAGGAGGGCACGGGCCGCCATAACCATTGCTGGCGAAGTCGGTAAAGCCCTGGATCGTCCCCGCCGGCGCGAGGCTTGCGCTCAGGCTGCCGGCATTCTTGGGCAGCGACCTCGCCGACGCGGGAATGTTGAACACCGCCCAGTGCCAGAACCCGCTCCCGGTCGGGGCGTCGGGATCGTGCACCGTGATGGCGAAGCTCTGCGTGCCCGAAGGCGGATTCGACCAGCGCAGCTCGGGTGAGACGTTCCCGCCGGTACAGCCGAAGACGTTGGCGACCTGTTCGGTCTGGATGGCCCCGTTCGCGATGTCCGGGCTGGAGAGCGTGAAGTCGCTGCTGCCGCAGCCCGCCGCGAAGAGGGCGACGGCGAAACCGGAGTGCAGGATCGTTCGGATGGCCTGCGCGACGTTCATGTTGCGGCTCCTGGTCGAGGTGGTGCGGCGGCGTGTAGCACACCAGCGCCGCCGCCTGCACCTTCTTCCACGCGAGCCGGCTAGGAGGGACGCCCGCCGGCGTGGGGCCGGATCGCCAGGGTGATGAGCGAGGCGGCAGTGCAGAAGGTGGTGCTGGTGATGCAGTGGTCGCCCCTCCAGGTCCCGTCGTCGCGCTGGATCTGAGCGAGGCGCACGCGCATCTCCTCGTGGAAGGTAGCGAACTCGGCGCCGCCCACCGCGGCCTTCGCCTCGGCCGTCATCATGTAGGAGACGTGCTCTTCGCCGCCGTAGGTCCCGAATCCGCGCATCAGCCGCTCGTTCGCGAGCTGGCCGCCGACGCCCTGGGCGACCGCCTCCGCCTTGTGCTTCATGTCGCGGCTCCCTTCGGGTGAGGCGGGGGCCGCGGCCCTCACGCGCGCGGCGGCGATGACGCTGGCGGCAGCGGAGTAGAGGTCGACGCCGGCGCTCTCGCGATTGTCGAAGCTCTTCGTCTTCTCGTCGTACTTCCCCATCAGATTTGCATCGGCGCGAGCCAGCTTCTTCTGGTCGACCTTCGCTCCCGCGACGCTGGCGGCGTGAAGGCCATTTGCGGCGAACGCGCTCGACAAGAGAGGTGCCCAGCCGTCCTTGGAGAAGCTGCCGTCGGCTTGCTGGGCGCGCTCGATGCGCCGCACGCAATCAGCGAGAGCGGCCTCGGCGGCGCCGCGGCCGTCGCGCGGCAACGTCGGGAGCGCCTCGGCGAGGAACTGCGCGGCGAGATAGGTGTCCACGTTGCGCCCGAGCTTGCGCTGCGGAAGCGTGCCCGGCTCCTGCACCGCGATCTGATCGGCAGGCGCGTGCTGCACCGCCGAGACCACGTACTCGACCGCGCGCCGGGTCCGGGCCTGGAACTCGCCTTGCGACCCGGTATGCCCCATCCGGATGAGCGCGATCCCGGCGATGGCGGTGGTGGCGACGTCGGGGCTCTGCGAATGGGTTTCGGCGCCCCAGCTTCCGTCCTGGTTCTGCGCGGCTACCAGCCACTGCAGCGGGCGATCGAGGTCGAGCGCGTCGCGATGGGCTTCTTGGGGCTTGACGTCCCGCGGCATGGGACGCCGCGGACTGGTACCGAAGGCAGCAGCGGAGAGGAGAACGACGGCACAACTACCGACCAACAGGGTTTTCATGGGAGGGAACCTTTCGTCGAAGGGCCTCCCTTCCGGAACGCGCGGTTGCCCACCCGGATCTATCGGTCGGCGAGGACCAGCCGCCGGTTCCGCACGGCTTGTGCGAGCCCTTCGAGGAGGCCGATGCTGTCCTCCCACCCGAGACACGGGTCGGTGATGCTGCGGCCGTACTCGAGCGGCTTGTGCGGCGCGAGGTCCTGCCGGCCCTCCTGGAGATGCGACTCGACCATGACCGCGACGATCCGGTCGTCGCCGCGCGCCACTTGCGCTCCCACGTCTCGCGCCACGTCGAGTTGCAGCTTGTGCTGCTTGCGCGCGTTGGCATGCGAGCAGTCGATCATGACCCTCGCCGCGAGACCCGCCTGGCCAAGCTCCTTGCACGCCGCCTCCACGCTCGCGGCATCGTAGTTCGGCGCTTTGCCCCCGCGCAGGATGAGGTGGCAATCCTCGTTGCCATTGGTGGACACGATCGCCGAGCGCCCGGACTTGGTGACCGAGAGGAAGTGGTGGGGGCTCGTCGCCGCCCGGATGGCATCCACGGCGATGCGCACGTTCCCGTCGGTGCCGTTCTTGAAGCCGACCGGCGAGGAGAGCCCGGAAGCGAGCTCGCGGTGTACCTGCGACTCGGTCGTGCGCGCGCCGATCGCGCCCCAGGCGATCAGGTCGGCCGTGTACTGGGGCGTGATGGTGTCGAGGAACTCGGTCGCGCAGGGCAGCCCTAGCGAGGTGATGTCCGCGAGCAGGCGGCGGGCGAGCCGCAAGCCCTCGTTGATCTCGAAGCTGCCGTCGAGGCGCGGGTCGTTGATGAGGCCCTTCCAACCGACGTTGGTGCGCGGCTTTTCGAAATAGACGCGCATGACGACGAACAGGTCCGCGCCGAGGCGATCGACCTCGGCCCGAAGCCGCGTCGCGTAGTCCAGCGCCGACCGCGGATCGTGGATCGAGCAGGGCCCGACCACCACCAGGAGCCTGTCGTCGCCCCCGACCAGGATGCGGTGGATGGTCTGGCGCGCCGCGTACACCCCGGCGGCCATCTCTTCGGAAGCGGGAACCTCCCGCAGCACCTGCTCGGGCGGAGAAAGCTCCTTGATCTCCCGGATGCGGACGTCGTCGATTGGCTTCATCACGCTCCAGATGCTCCGCCGGCCGGCTACTTCGCGGCCTCCGCCCACCAGAATCCCCGCAGGTCGCCGAGGGCATATCCGAAAGACTGGTCGCGCGGGTAGGCCGCTTCGAGCCAGGCGCGGGTGCTCTCCGCCACTTCCGCGCGGTCGGCGTGGCAGGACAAACACCGCTTGCGGATCTCGATCGGGCGCAACAGACCCACGCGGTCGCCCAGATCGAAGACGGCCGGTTCGACCTCGGAAGCCTTCTTGCCGTCCGTCTGCGCGAGGTAAGCCTTCGCCCACCCCGGAGGAGCGTTGCGCGGGTTGCGCAGCCGCGCGCTCGTGCGGCCCACCTCCACGCCCGGGGGCCCGCGGACGCCCTCGCAGCGGGAGGCGTTCGCGTCCGGGTCCCCTTCGCCGAATCGCCGCTCCGCATCGCAGGCGGCGGCGCGGATGGCGGCCTCGGCCGAGGCGAGCCCACGGCGGAGCTGCGCCGGCGCTTGCGCGGGCGCGAACTGCGACGGCGTGGGCCCGGCGAGGAGCAGGACGAGAGCTGCGAGAGCGAGTCGCAAAAGAGCCTCCGCAGCATTTCATACGACGGCCGATCAGAGCGTCGCAATCCGCGCCAGGTCCGCGCGGGTATCAGCGTCGAGAAACGGCTTTTCGTCCGCCCAAGGCACCTGTGCGGTGCGCACCGCGTCGAGGAGCCGTCTCGGGCCGACCGACCCCTCGCGGAGAGCGGCGGTGGCCGCGGGCAGACAGATCTCCCGCCGGTACACCGCGCAGAGCGGTTGCAAATGCCCGCCGTTCACCGGAACGGCGGCGTCGTGGCCCGCGAGGGCCGCGAAGAGCGCCTCGAGAAGCGACGGATCGACGGCGAAGGGCATGTCTCCGCCGCAGCAGAACGCGATCTCGGCGGTGCTCACCGCGAGCCCCGCTTCGATACCCGCAAGCGGCGTGGAGACGAGGGCGCGATCCCGGATCAGTCGCGCATTGCCGCTGAAAGACCCATAGCGGGAGGGCTCCTTGGCGACGAGCAGGACGTCCGCGAATCGCTTGGCGCAGGCGCGCAGGACGTGCGCGAGGAGCGGCTCCCCGCGCAGGAGCGCCAGCGACTTGTCGGAGCCGAAGCGGGTACTGCGCCCGCCGGCGAGAACGATGGCGCAGGTGGGATCGGTCACGAGACCCGGGCGGCGAATAGGCGCTTCAGCGCGGGCGATCCGCGCACGAGGTCGAGGGCGAGCCGCGCGTGGCCGCGTGCGTACCCGTTGCCGATGGTGAGGCGGACGTCCTTTCCCACGCCCTCGGCCCCGAGGGCCGCGGCGGTGAAGCTCGTGGCCATGCTGAAGAAGAGGACTTCCCCTCCCTCGCGAGCGGCGAGGATGCTCGCCATCTCGGTCCCGGGAACGCTCGCGCAGTTGACCACCAGATCGAAATCGCGCGCCTTCTCGAAGAGCTCCAGCGGCTTCGTTGCGTCAGCCTGCACCGCGGCGTCGGCGAGCCCTTCCTTCACCAGCCGCTCGGCAGCCGCTCCCTCGTAGTCGAGCGCCGTCACGTGCGCGGAGAGCTTGCGGGCCTGCGCGGCGGCGAGCGATCCGCTCTTCCCCGCTCCGAGGACCAGGACCCGCATCCCGGGCTTCACCAGCCGCGCCACCCAGGCGGGCGCGCCGCACACGTCGAGGACCGCGAGCGACATCTCCAGCGGCAGATCCTCCGGCAAGGGCGCCCACAATCCGCTCGCGAAGAGCACAGCCTTTCCGCGCACCGCGAGGCGCTCCGCCTTCGGCTCGACCGAGACGACCTCGTCGAGGATCAGGGGCGTCAGCGTCAAGGAGACGAGCGTCGCGATCCGATCGCCGGCCTTCAGCTCGGAGGCCGCGGGATGCCCCGGCCCGATGCGCGCGACGCGTCCGATGAGCATCCCACCCGACCCCGTAACCGGATTGTGCATCTTGCCCCGGTTGCGCACGATCGCCGAGACGAAGCCCGCGAGCACTCGCGGCTCCTTCTCCGCTTGCTTCCAAAGCTGCCGGAAGCTCGCGGCGTCGATGTTGAGGTGCTCCACGTCGATGAGCAGCTCGTCGTCGCCGAGGGGCATCGTCGGATCGAGGACCTCCGCCTGCTGCGGCAGGACGCCCTTGGGCTCCACCACGCGGCGCAGCCCGTACGGGTCAGGCATCCTTGTCTCCGGACGGACCGCGCGCGGGAACGGGGACGCGGGGCGCCTGATCCGGGATCTGCGTCGACGGCGATGGTGCCGCGAGGGCGGGCGGACGGACCTCCGCCTGTGGGTGTCCCCGCTCGAGGAAGGGCCGCAACAGATCGATGGGCAGCGGGAAGATGGTAGTCGACGCCTTCTCCGCGCTGATCTCCACCAGCGTCTGCAGATAGCGGAGCTGCAAAGCCGAAGGGTGGACGGCGATGACGTCCGCCGCCATTCCCAGCTTCTCGGCCGCCTGGTACTCGCCTTCGGCGGCGATGATCTTGGCGCGGCGCTCGCGCTCCGCCTCCGCTTGCCGCGCCATCGCCCGCTGCATCTCGGGCGGCAGGTCGATGGCCTTCACTTCCACCGCGGTCACCTTGATGCCCCAGGGCTCGGTGTGGAGGTCGAGGACCTGCTGGAGCTCCTTGTTGATCTTCTCGCGCTGGGCGAGGAGATCGTCGAGCTCCAGCTTGCCGAGGGTGGAACGCAAGGTGGTCTGCGCGAGCTGGGAGGTCGCGTAGAGGAAGTTCTCCACCTGGATGACGGCGCGCTCCGCGTCGATGACGCGGAAATAGATGACCGCGCTGACCTTGAGGCTGACGTTGTCGCGGGTGATGACGTCCTGCGGGGGCACGTCGCGGGTCACCGTGCGCAGGTCGACCTTCACCATCCGGTCGACGCCGGGGACGATCCAGTTGAGCCCCGCGCGCTTGGTCTCGGCGAAGCGGCCGAGCCGGAAGATGACGCCCGACTCGTACTCCTGGATGACGCGGAGGCCCGAGATGAACCACAGCCCCACGGGGATGAGGAAGAAGAGCAGCGGGCTCACGTGACGGTGACCTCCTGGAGCGCGGCGTCGAGCGGGGCGACCTCGACGACGAGCCCGTGGACGCCGACGACGCGGACGCGGGTCCCGGTGGCGATCGGCTCGATTGCGCGAGCCGCCCACAGCTCGCCATGCACCAGCACCCTGCCCGGCTCGGATCCGATGTCGTCGCGCACTTCCCCGATCTCGCCGAGCAGCCCCTGGGCCCCGGCGAGAAGCGGCTGCCCGGCGCTGCTCGTCAGCTTCCATACCAAGGTCCCGGTGATGATTCCGAGCGCCGCGCCGACCGGCACCACCACCTGCCAGCCGAGACCGAAGTCGGGATCCGCCCAGAAGCCGCCTCCGACGTGTCCTACCAGGAACAAGGATCCGATGACGATGGTGACGAGGCCGGCGCCGATGAACCAGCCATGCCCGCCGAGCAACATCTCGGCCGCGAGGAGGGCGACCCCGCCTATGACGAGCGCGAGGGCGCCGGCATTGACGGGAAGCATCTGGAAGGACATGGCCGCGATGAGCAGGCAAATGGCGCCGACGATGCCGGGCACGATGGTTCCGGGGTGGAACATCTCGAGGAGGATGCCGATCACGCCGATCATGGCGATGAGATAGGCCACCTCGGGATTGGCGACGCCGTGCAGCACCCGATCCCGGACGGTCCAGGAGACGTTGCGCAGCTCGGCCCCGGCCGTGTGCAGGCGGCGCTTCTCGCCTGCGATTTCGATCTCGCGGCCGTCGATCTTCTGCAACAGCTCGGGCAGGTCCTCGGCGATGAGGTCGATGACCCGCTCCTTCTGCGCCTGCGAGGCGGTGATGCTCACGCTCTCGCGCACCGCTTTCTCCGCCCAATCGATATTGCGGGAGCGCCGTTCCGCGATGGCGCGGACGAAGGCGGCGGTGTCGTTCTCGATCTTGCGGGCCATGTCCTCGAGCTTGCCGTTCTCGTCCTTGCCGCCGGAGCCGCCGAGGACCCCGACCGGGTGGGCCGCGCCGATGTTGGTCGAGGGCGCCATCGCGGCAACGTGGGCCGCGAGCGTGAGGAAGACGCCGGCGGAGCCAGCCCGGGCGCCGGGAGGCCCGACCCAGAAGACGACGGGGACCTTGGCGGACAGCTCCGCCTGGACCACGTCGCGGGTGGTGGAGAGCAACCCTCCCGGCGTGTCGAGGCGGACGACCAACGCTTCCGCGCCGCTCGTCTCGGCGTCGTGGATGGCATCGATGAGAAACCGTCCCGATCCCGGATCGATCGATCCGCGAAGCTCCGCGACCGAGATGAATGACCCTGCGGCGAGCAGGATGGCGGCGATCATCGGCTACGCTCCAGTCCCAGCTTCTTCATCACCTTCTGCAGATCGTCCCAGACCTTCCCCTTCTCCTGCGGCGAACGGAGGAGGTAAGCCGGGTGGAAGGTCGGCATGACGGGAATGCCTTCGTACTCGCGCCAGTTGCCGCGCAGGCGGGAGATGGGGGTCTCGTCCCGGAGCAGGGCCTGGGCGGCGAACTTCCCCAGGGTGACGATGGCCTCGGGCTGGACGGCCGCGAGCTGCCCTTTGAGGAACGTTTCGCAGGAGGCGAGCTCGTCTTGCTCCGGATTGCGATTGTTGGGCGGCCTGCACTTCACCGTGTTGCAGATGTAGACGTCCTCGCGGCGCAGGCCCATCGCCTCGATCATCTTGGTGAGGAGCTGTCCGGCCTTCCCTACGAACGGCTCGCCCTTCTTGTCCTCGTCCTCGCCGGGCGCCTCTCCGACGAACATGAGGCGCGCCTCGGGATCGCCGACCCCGAAGACCAGGTTGGTGCGACCCTTGTGGAGCTTGCAGCGGGTGCATTCACCCATCTCTTCGCGGACCGATTCCAGGCTCACCACGGGGAGCTTGCGGGGCATGGGCGTTGCGGGCACCTGACGAGCGGGTTCGGGTTCGAGGGCGGCCGGCCGGGGCTCGAAGACGACCATCCGATCGCCTCGCTCCGAGACCCAGGAAAGCCAGGCGCGCAGCTCGGTCAACGCCGCCGCTGCGTAAGCCGTATCGTCCGACTGCACCGGGTCGCCTCCGTATGCTCCGCGCATTCGCGCTCCGCCCGTCTCGGGCAAAGCCCGTTCCTCCGGGGAGGAAGGTTAACACGGTCAGTCCTTCCGGGCCCGGACCAGCTCCTCGCATGCGGCGGTGGAGGAACAGACCTTCTCGTCCTTCATCGCCCTCAGGTAGCGGACCACGTCCGCGATCTGCCGTTCGGTGAGCGATTCGAAGGCCGGCATGCGGGCGCGGAAATGGAAGGCAGAGGCGTTGCGGACGTAGGGCGCGAGCTCCCCGGCGATCCAATACTCGGTGACGTTCCTGGGAACGTTCAGCTCCGGCCCGACCGAGCCGCCGGCGAGATTCAGCGAATGGCAGCTCATGCAGTTCGCGCGGAAGACCTCGAATCCCGGACGCGCTGCGGGATTCCTGGGAAACGCTCGCGCGAAGGCTTCTCCGAGCGGCGCCAGCTCGATCCGCACGAGCTGGTACGGCCAGGGAAGCGACGGGTCCTTCGCTCCGGTCCAGACGAGATAGAACGGAGCGGGCGTGATCCGGGACTTTCCCGCGCGGAATGCTTTCCACTTCCGCGCGCCCGCGCCGAGATCGCGAAACGCGACGTATCCCCGCTTCCTCGCTTCCCAGACGGACCGCAGCGGCGCCGTCGCGCGGTACCCGTCCGCCGCGACGAACGAGATCGCCGTTTCGTCTCCGCCCGCCAGGCTTTCGACGGCGGGCAAGAGCGAAAGCACGTCGGCAAGGGACCACGCCTGGTAGCGCATCTCGCGCTGGAAGGCGGGATCGGCGGGAACGATCACCCGATGGATTTGCAGGTTCGAAAGCCGTTCGTTGCCCGGAAGGGTCAGCGTCGCTAGAGCGATCAGCACCAGCGCCATGCGACGCTCAGAGCAAGGCGCGGATGCGGTCCCAGAGCGCGTCGGCGACAGCGCGCTTGGTTCCCGCGAGCTCCGCACGGCCGCCATCGCGGCCGAGGACCACGACGCGATTCTCGTCGCCCGCGAATCCCTGCGAGACCTCGTTGGCAACGATGAGGTCGAGGTTCTTGCGGGCGAGCTTGTCGCGGGCGTTCTCTTCCACTCGCTCCGTCTCCGCAGCGAATCCCACCAGGAGCGGACGTCCCTGCGCGCCGGCGAATCGGGTCCCCAGGCCGGCGAGGACGTCCGGGGTGCGCACGAGCCGCAGCGTCTCCTCACCCTCCTTCTTCTTCACCTTCTGCTCGGAGAATTCGGAAGGCCGCTGGTCGGCGACCGCGGCGGCCATCACCACCACCCTCGCGCCGTCCAGGCTGGAGTTTACTGCCGATTCGAGATCCTGGGCGCTGACGATGCGCAATACCCGGACCCCGGCCGGCGGCGCCACTTCCGTCGGCCCGGCGATCAGGGTCACCTCCGCGCCCCGATCCCGCGCTGCCTCGGCGACGGCAAACCCCATGCGGCCGCTGCTCGGGTTCGACAGATACCGGACCGGATCGAGCGCCTCGCGGGTGGGCCCCGCGGTGACCAGGACGGCGATCCCTTCCAGATCGCGAGGGCCGAGCGCGCGCAGCGCCGCGGAGGCGATCTCCTGCGCCTCGACCATGCGCCCGGGCCCGACGTGGCTCCGCTCCGCCATCTCGCCCTCGGCGGGTCCGAGGAAGCGGACCCCTCGCTCGGCGAGCGCACGCACGTTTTCCTGGGTCGCGGGGCTGCGCCACATGCGCTCGTTCATGGCGGGCGCCGCGATCCAGAGCCGCGGCTCGATGGCGAGGAGCGTCGCCGTGACCACGTCGTCCGCCAGCCCGGCCCGGAGCTTCGCGAGAAGGTCCGCCGTCGCGGGAGCAATCACCGCCACGCCGGCCCAGTCCGCGAGCGAAACGTGCCCCGCGGCGAGGATGGTCGGATCCGATCCGCCGCCGTCCCAAAGACCGGTCGCCACCGCGTTGCCGGTGAGCGCGTGGAAGGTGAGCGGCGTCACGAACCGCTGCGCGGCCGGCGTCAACGCGCAGCGTACCTCCGCTCCCGCCTTGACGAGGAGGCGCGCCGCCTCGCACGCCTTGAAGGCCGCGATTCCACCTCCCACGCAGAGGAGCACGCGCACCGCCCAAGCATGTCCGATCCACCGTGCAAGCTCCAGTTTTTCTGGTAGCTTCCTCACGTGCCCGCCACCCGCAAGGCGACCTCGCCAGGGGTCACCGCGACGCATGCGGCGCGGCGGATCGCACTCGCCGCCGTCTACTTCGGCCCCGTGGTGTTCCTCCTCGCCACCGCCGTCCTGGTGGTCGGCCTCTGGAAGGGTTGGAACCTCGGCGGCGTCCTCTACGTCGCGGTAGCCGTCCTCGCCGCGCTCGGCGCGGCCTCCGGCTACGTGCTGCAGCGGCGACTCCACGACATCTCCGGAGCCCTCGAGCGCGCCCAGCGCACCAGCACCGTCGGCCTCCTCACCGCCGGATTCGCGCACGAGATGAAGAACGCGCTCACCGTGATCCTCGGCTTCGCGGAGCTGTCCCGGACGGCGGCGGAGAAGGCGAACACCGACGCGAAAGTCCTGCGCCACCTGCGCGAGGTCGAGAACGAGACCCGCAGGACGGTGGCGCAGCTGCAGAGCTTCCTTTCCTATTCCGCCGGGGACCGCGCGCCGCGGATCCCGCGCGACGTCAACGAGCTGGTCCGGGAATCCTTGACGATGATCCGGCCGATGGCGCGGATGAAGGAGCTGACCGTCGAGGAGACGGCCGGGGAGCCACCGCGGGTGAATTGCGACCCCTTCGCCGTCCGTCAGATGCTGCTCAATCTGCTCCTCAACGCTCTCGACTTCGCTCGCAACCGCATCGTCGTCACCACCTCCCGCTCCCCGGACGGACAGGCAGAGGTGATCGTCGCCGACGACGGACCCGGAGTCCCCCCGCAAGATCGCCAGCGGATCTTCCAGCGGTTCATCACCACGCGGGCGGGCGGAAACGGCCTGGGTCTCACCACTTCGCGCGAGATCGCCGAGGCGCACGGCGGTTCCTTGACCTTGCTCGACTCCTCGCCCGGAGCGACCTTTTCGGTGCGTCTTCCCGCCGCGGCGGCCCAACAGCCCGTGAATCGACCTGCCTAGCCGATCTATCCTGCGCGCGATGCGACGCTGCGCCCTTCTTCTCGTGGAAGTCCTCCTCCTCGGCTGCACGGGAGACCCGGCTGCACCTCACCTGGCCCGGGGCAACGTCCTCGTGAACAACGGGAAGCGCGAGGAGGCCGCGAGCGAGTACCGGGAGGCGGCTCGCCTTTCGCCCAAGGCCGCCCTTCCCCTCGAGCGGCTGGGGGACACGCTCCACGATCTCGGGCGGGCCGACGAGGCGCTCGCGGCGTATCGGCAAGCCTCCGCGCGCGACCCCGGCTCGATCACTGCGCGCATCGGCGCGGCCCGTGTTCTCCTCGAGCAGGGACGGCTCGCGGACGCTCGCGGCGAATTGACCCTCGCCTTGCGGGATCAGCCGAGCAACCTCTACGCGCTCCTCTCGCGGGGCAACGTCTTGCAGCGGGAGGGCAATCTCAAGGCGGCGCTCGAGGACTACCAGACGGCGGTGCACCTCAAGTCGACCAACGTCCCCGCGCTCTACCAGTACGGCCTCGCGCTGCTCGCGGACGGCCAGCAAGAGGAGGCGCAGCGGACCTTCGATCGGCTGGTGAAAGTGGCTCCCGATTCGCCGGAGGGCTATCACGGCCGCGCCCGCGGAGCGGCGGCTCGGGGCGACGCGGCGGGTGCCGCCCGGGCACTGCGCGAGGCCGGGGAGAGGGTCGCGAAGGACGCGCGAACGCAGCTTGCCGAGCAAGGACTCACCGGGGACGCGCTGGAACGGGCCGCTGCGGAAACCACCCGGCGCTCGCTTGCGCAGATGCGTTCGGAGACCGCCTTTGCGGCCTTCGCCTCCGATGCCTCCTTCCGTCGTACCGCCGGCTGGGAATAGAGGGCATCGGGCAACTGACGGGCGCACGGGCGATCCCGATCCCTCTAGGGTGCGGACATGACGAAACGCGCGCTCTCGGTAGCCGTCCTCCTCTGCTCTTGCGCGGCGATCCGCCCGGCGCCGACGGACGGCGCCGCCCTCCTGGCCCATGCGCAGGCGGACCTCGCCGCTGGACGCGACGAGGATGCGGCGAGGGAATTCGACCAGCTGCTCGAGCGCGACCCCCGGTCCCTGCCGGCTCTCCGCGGACGCATCGAAGCGTCGAGCCGGCGCGGGGACCTGGCCAAGGTCGCGAGCGACGCCGCCGGCGCCGCGCAGGCCCGGCCGGCCGATGGCACCGCGTTCTATGCCCTCGGCTTGGCGAGATTCGCGGAGGGCAATGCGGCCGCCGCGCAGGCCGCCCTCACCAAGGCCGCGGAGCTGATGCCGGGCGAGGCGGACGTGCCCTACCGCCTGGGTCTTTTGCTCCTGGAGAAGCGGGATCTTCCCGAGGCACACGAGCGGCTGCACCGGGCGGTCGAGCTGGGACCCGCCGTTGCGCGCTACCGCATCGCGCTCGCCGTCTGCCTCGGCAGGACAGGCGATCGCGCGGGCGCGCTTCAGTCGCTGCGCGAGATACCGGCGCTTCAGCCCAGCGCGGAGGAGGCGCTGCTCGCCGTGAGGGCCGGGCGCGACCTCGCCGACCCATTCCGGGATGCTCCCCCGGAGATCCGCCACGACCTCGAGAATGCGCTCGGATACCTCTCGGGCGATGCGCCAGGCCTGGCTCTCGAAATCCTGGAATCCGCCGTCGAGCGGTTCCCCCGACTCGCCATCGCGCACGCGCTCCTCGCCCTCGCTGCCCAGCGCCTCGAGGAGCCCGCCCGCGCGGCAGGCGAGCTGAAACGCGCCGCCGAGCTTGCGCCAGATCTGCCGCAGCCTCGCATCTGGCTGGGCGAGCTGTACCAGTCCACCGACCGGTTCGAGATGGCGGCGCAGGAGTATGCGGCTGCCCTGGAGGTGGCCCCGCTCGAGCCCAGCACGCTACGCAGGCTCGGTTCCCTCCGGCTGGAACGGCTCGGGCAGCCTGCGGCGGCGCTCCCTCCGCTGCGCGACGCCGCCGCCCTGGACGCGGGCGACGCCAGCTTGCAAATCCTCGTTGCGCGAGCCGAGCTGGCCGCCGGGGCCGTGCCAGGAGGCCTGGCCCGGCTCGACCGCCTGGTTTCGGGTCGTCCGGAGGAAGCGGAGGTGCTCGTGGGTGTTGCCGGGGCGCTCTTCGAGCGCTCTGCCTCGGCCGGTCAGGCCGAACGCGCTCGATTGACCCGCCGCGTCGTCGCGCTTTGCGAAAAAGCGATGGAGCTACAGCCACGAAGCCCCGCCGCGGCCCGCCTGCTCGCCCAGGCGCAAGCGAGCTCTGCCATCCGTCGCGATTGAAAGATTACGAGAAAGTAAGCGGCGGGTCAGTTCTCTGCCGGTCATTTGTGCGCACTGCGCTTGCCACACCCGCCACGTCCGGTACCATGGTTCCCGTGAGCGAGGCGCCCGAGTCGTCGCGTCCTCCGGTGGCGGCCCAACCCCCGGAGACGAAAGACGAGTCCGCGAGCGGCGGCGGCCGGGCTGCGATCGCGCGCGCCCTCTCCGTCGCGACCCGCGCGGTGGTCTCCTGGACGAGCCGCATCTTCGGAGAGCTGGCGGAGCAAGGCGGGCAGGCGGTGCGGGAGTTCCAGGCCCGTCCCGAGCACTCCCGCTGGCGTGCCTACGCGCTCGGCAGCTACGGCATGATCGTCGTCGCCACCCTGCTCTTCCAGTTCTACGATCCCAATCCGCTGGGAGCGGTGGTGCGGGTCCAGCCGGTGGACATCCCCCGCTCGACCGTCATCCTCGTCACCAACAATTCGCGCAAACCCTGGAAGGACGTGAAGCTGACCCTCAACGGCGTCTTCGTCTACACGCAGGATCTGCTCCCCTCAGGAAGGTCGCTCCGACCGGAGGTCGACAAGTTCATGGTGGTGGACGCAGCAGGGCTGCCGAGCTTCGCGCCGAGGACGCTCGAGCCGCGAAGCATGCACATCGATTGCGATCGGGGCTCGTTCGACACGGAGCTGAAGCCGTGATCGCGCAGAATTCCGGGCGGGTGCTGGTGGTGGACGACGATCCGGAGATCGTCACCTTCCTTTCCACGCTCCTCGAGCTGGAAGGGATCGAGTCGAGCGTCGCGACCAGCGCCGCGGCGGCCCTGGAGCAGCTCGAGCAGGTGCATCCGGATCTGGTGCTGCTCGACATCGCCATGCCCGACCGCGACGGCATCGATCTCTGCCGCGAGCTGAAGAAGGACCCGCGCACCAAGGCGGTCCCGGTGTTCGTCGTCTCGGCGAGGCCAGGCAAGGACGTCGTCGAACGGGCTTTCGCGGCCGGCGCGGAGGAGTTCATCCGCAAGCCGTTCGAGAACTCCGATCTCATCACCCGGATCCGCGGCCGCCTCGCCGCGCACTAGCGGCAGCCCGCCCGATGACGGGGCTTGCAACGCTCGCGTTGCTGATTGCCGCGACGAGCTACAGCGACAAAGCGCCAGTATCGCAATCGACGGTCACGGCAACTGGTTTGCCTCCGCGTCGATGGAACGAAGGTTGTCTCGTCCATCGCGGATGCGGAGCGGATTATCTTGGTGCGCCAACGCTCGCGCCGCGCCGTCTGGAACGGTGCGAGGCGAAACGGCCTGCGGCGGTCAGCCTCGGCGAAGCGCTCGGCCAGGCAGCCGTGGGACGGACGGTGCGGATTGCGGGGATACTCGACCGGCCCGGCCATGTTGAGACCACCCTCGTCTTGTGCCGCCCCGGCCAGTGCTGCAACGAGACCCGTGCGGGCCTACGCCTCCGCCCGCGCGGATTAGCTTCGACCAGGCGGCGCCAGTATTCCGGGGTGTCGGTCCCGCTTTCGATCGGCTGCAGAGGTGACGACTCGGCCCTCTGCTGCGGTTACGAGTTCGACAAACCGGTGGAAATCACGGGTACCTGGAGACGGGTCCTTTATTATCGAGAGCCTGGGTGGCAGTTGGAGCCGGTCTCGCTCTGCGCGCCCTGAACCGGCTACTTCTCGCCCTCGCCCTCGGGCTTTTCCTTCTTCGCCTTCTTCTGCTTCGCCGGCTTCTTCTCGGCCGTCTCGCCGGCGCCCTGATCGCCGCCGCCCTCCGCGGCCTTCGCCTTCTTGGCCGGCTTCTTCTCCGCGGGCTTCTTCCCGGCCGCCTTCTTCTTCTCCTCGCCCGACTCCTTCGGCTCCTCGCCCTTCGGAGTCCTCTCCACGAACTCGAGGATCGCCATCGGGGCGTTGTCGCCGGGGCGGTTCTGCAGGTGGATCACCCGGGTGTACCCGCCCGGGCGCTCCTTGAAGCGGGGGGCGATGGTGTCGAAGAGCTTCGCCAGCGCGGCCTGATCGCGCACTGTCCGGTGCACGAGCCGCCGCGCCGCGAGCGTTCCGACCCGCGCCTTGGTGACCAGCTTCTCCACCACCCGCCGCGTCTCCTTCGCCTTGGCGGTGGTGGTGCGGATGCTCTCGCTCAGGATCACGCTGCGGATGAGATTGCGGAGGAGCGCCTTCCGGTGCCCGGTGTTCCGGCCCAGCTTGCGGCCCGCGTTGAGGTGGCGAGACATGGCATTCGACCCCGACGAACGAGAGGATTACTGCTTGAGCGCAGGCGCCTGCGCGGTGGGTGCCTTGGGAGGCCAGTTGTCGAGCTTCATGCCCAGGGAGAGCCCCATCTCCGCCAGGATCTCCTTGATCTCCTTCAGCGACTTGCGGCCGAAGTTCTTGGTCTTGAGCATGTCGGCTTCCGTCTTCTGCACCAGGTCGCCGATGGTCTTGATGTTGGCGTTCTGCAGGCAGTTGGCGGAGCGCACCGAGAGCTCGAGCTCGTCGACCGAGCGGAAGAGGTTCTCGTTGAGCTTCTCCTCCGACTTGGGCAGCTCGATGGGAGCGGGCTCCTCCGTCTCGTCGAAGTTGATGAAGATGGAGAGCTGCTCCTTGATGATCTTGGCCGCGAAGGCGACCGCGTCGGCGGGCGAGACGCTGCCGTTGGTCCACACTTCCAAGGAGAGCCGGTCGTAGTCGGTGACCTGACCGACGCGGGCGTTCGTCACCTGGTAGTTGACCTTCTTGATGGGGCTGAAGAGCGAGTCGATGGGGATGATGCCGATGGGCGCCCCCGCCACCTTGTTGCGCTCGGCGGGAACGTAGGCGCGGCCGCGGCGAGCGGTCATCTCCATGCGAACGCGTCCGCCTTCGCTGAGGGTGAAGAGGTGGTGCCCGGGGTTCAGCACCTCGACGTCCTGGTCGACGATGATGTCGCCGGCCTTGACCTCCTTGGGCCCCTCGACCTCGATGCGGATGGTCTTCTCCTCCTGCGTGTGCATGCGCAGGAGGACTTCCTTGAGGTTGAGGATGATGTCGGTGACGTCCTCCGCGACGTTGGGGATGGTCGAGAACTCGTGCTCGACGCCTTCGACGCGGATGGAGGTGATGGCCGCGCCTTGCAATGACGAGAGCAGCACCCGGCGCAAAGCATTTCCAAGGGTGATGCCGAATCCGCGCTCGAGCGGCTCGGCGACGAACTTGCCGTAGGTATCGGTGAGCGTGTCCTGCTCGACCGAGAGGCCGCGCGGCCGGATGAGGTCTCGCCAGTTCTTGGCGATGAGAGCGTCTGCCACTGTGTTCTTCTCCTTGCCGTCCTACTCCCGGACGAGGCCGGGCTCCATCGGATCGGCTTGGGGTTTCGGCAAAAAACGGGACCGGGCCTTCTAACGGCCCGGCCTTGGATTTGCAACGCTCACTTCGAGTAGAGCTCGACGATGAGCTGCTCCTGGATGGGCATGGTGATGTCCTCCCGGGCGGGCTGCGCCTTCACCGTCCCCTTGAATCCGCCCTTGTCCAGGTCGAGCCAGGCGGGCACCCCGCGCCGCTCGACCGCCTCCAGCGCTTCGTTGATGCGGACGATGCGCTGGCTCTTGTCCTTCACCTGGACCACGTCGCCGACCTTCACCTGGAAGCTCGGGACGTTGACCTTGCGGCCGTTCACCCGGAAATGTCCGTGCCGGACGAGCTGGCGAGCCTCGGCGCGGGTATCGGCGAATCCGAGCCGGAAGACGACGTTGTCGAGGCGCTGCTCGAGGAACTGGAGGAGGTTCTCGCCCGTCTTGCCCTTCGCCGCCGAGCCGCGGGCGTAGTAACCGCGGAACTGCGTCTCGAGGAGCCCGTAGAGGCGCTTTACTTTTTGCTTCTCGCGCAGCTGCACGCCGTATTCGGAGAACTTGGCGCGGCCCTGGCCGTGCTGGCCGGGCGGATACGGGCGGCGCTCGATGGCGCACTTGTCCGTGTAGCAGCGGTCGCCCTTCAAATACATCTTCAGATTTTCGCGCCGGCAGATGCGGCAAGAGCTTTCGGTATATCGAGCCATTGTCGAATCCCTTAGACGCGGCGCCGCTTGGGGGGGCGGCAGCCGTTGTGCGGGATGGGGGTGATGTCGCGGATGAGCGAGACCTTGAGGCCGGCGGCGGCGATGGCACGCAGCGCGGACTCGCGGCCCGCTCCCGGGCCCTTCACCATCACCGAGACGTTCTTGAGGCCGTGCTCCATCGCCTTGGCGGCGGCGTCGCCGGCGGCCACCTGCGCGGCGAAGGGCGTCGACTTGCGCGAGCCCTTGAACCCGCGGGCGCCGGCGGAGGACCAGGAAAGCACGTTCCCGCTCACGTCGGTGATGGTGATGATGGTGTTGTTGAAGGTGCTCTGGATGAAGACGATCCCGGTCTGGATGTTCTTCTTGCTCTTCTTCTTGCCCTTCTTGCCCTTGGGCTCGGTGGTCGCGGCGGCGCCTGCTGCGGGCGCGCCGGGAGCGGCAGGCGACGGGGTCTGGGGAGGCTTCTGCTCTTCAGCCATCGGTCATCGTCCTCGGAGAAGGTTCAGGGCTTGGCCGGCGCGGCGGCGGGGCGGGCGCGGACGATGCCGCGCTTCGGACCCTTGCGGGTGCGGGCGTTGGTATGGGTGCGCTGGCCGCGGACGGGTAGCCCTTTGCGGTGGCGCAGGCCGCGGTAGCAGCCGAGGTCCATCAGGCGCTTGATGTTGAGCGAGGTCTCGCGGCGCAGATCGCCCTCGACCTTGTAGCCCTGCTCGAGCGTCTCGCGGATGCGGTGGACCTCGTCGTCGGTGAGATCCTTGGTGCGCCGGGTGGGATCGATCTGGGCCGCCGCACAGAGCTTGCGGGCAGTGGTGGGGCCGATCCCGTACAGATACGTGAGGGAGACCTGGATCTGCTTCTCGCGCGGAAGGTCTACGCCTGCGATGCGAGCCATCGATTATCCCTGCCTCTGCTTATGACGCGGATTCGCGGAACAGATGACCCGGACCACGCCCTTGCGCCGGATGACCTTGCACTTGACGCAGATCTTCTTCACCGATGCGCGGACCTTCATTGGTCCTCCAGAACGCGGTTCCGGGCGCGCGCTGGCGCCGGAAAAACGTGCTCCTTTGAAAACCGACCTGGCGCCGCACCCCAACAACCGCCGTCGCGGCCGGGGCCAACCCGACACCAAAGGGGCTGCGTCAATAGCAGCGGCGTCCCTCTCTGTCAAATGGGGAAGGACGGAGGGCGGGCGGGCGAGTGGTGCCTTGGACGAGGGTCCTCAAGCCGGCCCCGTCAGCACCACCGGCCCTTTCTCCGTCACCGCGATCGTGTGCTCGAAGTGCGCGGAATTCTTGCCGTCCTTCGTTACCACCGTCCACCCGTCGCTCAACGTCCGCACTTCGTGCGTACCTGCGTTGATCATCGGCTCGACCGCCAACACCATCCCGGCCCGGAGCCGCGGATTGAACTGCCCCCGGGTCCAGAGAGCCGGACCATAGTTCGGGACCTGCGGATCCTCGTGGGGCCGCTTCCCGATGCCGTGCCCCACATAATCCCGGACGATGCCGTAGCCGTGGGGTTCGATCACGCCCTGAACGGCGGCACCGATGTCCGAGATCCGGTTGCCCGGGACCATCGCGCGGATGGCGGCTTCCAGGCTCTCGCGGGTCGCGTCGGCGAGCTTTTGCGCCTCCGGGGTGACCTTCCCCACCGATACGGTCCGGGCCGCATCGCCGTACCAGCCGCGCACCACCGCGCCGTGGTCGAGCTTGACGAGATCGCCTTCGACCAGCCTGCGCTTGCCGGGGATCCCGTGGACCACCTGCTCGTTCACCGAGATGCAGATGTGCTTGGGAAAGCCGTACAGCCCGATGAAGGCGCACGCCGCTCCGCGTTTCTCGGTCTCGCGCTTGGCTACGGCGTCGAGCTCATCGAGGGTGATTCCCGGCTCGGAGATCTTCGCCAGCTCCTCGAGCACCTCGTGCACGACGAGGCCCGCCTCCCGCATGATGGCGATCTCGTCCGCGCTCTTGATTTCGATCCCCATCACCTGTACTCCGCGCCTTCGCGCTCCGCCCGTCGCGGGCAAAGCCCGCTCCTCCTCACGGATTCGCCGGTCCACGGGTGACGTCGTCGCCCAGCGCCGACAAGATCCGGCCCTCCACCTCGTCGGGTGAGCCGATCCCGTCGATGACGCGGAGGAGACCGCGCGCCTTGTAGTAGCCCGTCAGAAGCGACGTCTTGTTCTCGTATTCGATGAGCCGCTGCCGGACGCGGTCGGGAGCGTCGTCCGGCCGGACGACCAGCGCGGCGCCGTCGTTGTCGCAGATCCCGGGGCGCTTGGGCGGATTCGAGAGCGCGTGGTACGGCGTCTGGCAGACCGGGCAGGTCGCGCGGCCGCTCAACCGCTCGACGAGAACCTCCACCGGAACCTGCAGCGAGAGGACGAAATCGATCTGCCTCCCGCGGCGGGCGAGCATCTCGTCCAGGGCGGTCGCCTGCGCGACCGTGCGGGGGAATCCGTCGAGCAAGAAGCCCTTCTTGGTGACGAGAGGGGCCTGCACGGCCTCCTCGACGATCCCGTTGACGAGATCGTCGGGCACCAGCTTGCCGGCGTCCATCAGTCCCTTGGCCTGCTTGCCGAGGGGCGTGCCATCGGCGACGGCCTTGCGCAGGATGTCGCCCGTCGAGAACTGTGGCAGGCCAAAGCGTACCGACAGGCGATGAGCCTGGGTACCCTTTCCCGCTCCAGGAGGACCCAGGAAGATGAGGTTCAGCACCCCGCCTGCTTCCTACGCGGCAGCGGGCGCCGTCAAGTCGCGGCGGCCGCGGATGCGCGGACCGCGAGGTCCGGTGAACCCCTCGTAGTGCCGCGTGATGAGGTGGCTCTCGATCTGCTGAACGGTGTCCAGGGCGACGCCGACCACGATGAGGAGCGCGGTGCCTCCGAACTGGAACGGCACGTTGTACTTGGTGATGAGGATCGATGGCAGGACGCAGACCGCGGCCATGTAGACGGCGCCGCCGAAAGTGATGCGGCTGAGCACGTGATCGATGTAGTCGGCGGTCTTCTTGCCGGGCCGGATGCCGGGAACGTAGCCGCCGTACTTTTTGAGATTATCGGCGACGTCTACCGGATTGAAGGTCACCGCCGTGTAGAAGTAGGCGAAGAAGATGATGCCGATCACGTAAAGGCCGTTGTAGATCCAGCCTCCGCGCTGCATGGCGTCCGCGAATCCCTTGAACGCCGGGATCCAGGTCGCGAGCGTGGCCGGGAAGAGCAGGATCGAGCTGGCGAAGATGGGCGGGATGACGCCGCTCATGTTCACCTTGAGCGGCAGATGCGTGCTCTGCCCGCTGAAGGTCTGTTTGCCCACCACGCGTTTTGCGTAATGGACCGGAATCTTGCGATAGGCGCGCTCTACGTAGGTGATGACCCCGATGGTCACCAGCATCACCGCGGCGAGGATGAGCAGGTCGACGTCTGATCCTTCCGCCTTGTCCTGGAAGGTGCTCCAGGTCTGGATGATGGCCTGCGGGACGCGCGCGACGATGCCGGCGAAGATGATGAGCGAAATGCCGTTGCCGATGCCGCGCTCGGTGATCTGCTCGCCGAGCCACATGATGAAGGCGGTGCCGGCGGTGAGGGTGATGACGGTGAGGATGCGGAAGCCCCAGCCCTTGGCGTCGTCGGGAACGACGCTTTCGTTGCCCGACTTCACGCTCTCGAGGTAGCGGGCGATGCCGAAGCCCTGGACGATGGAGAGAAGGATGGTTCCGTAGCGCGTGTACTGCGTGATCTTGCGGCGGCCCATCTCCCCTTCCTTGGAGAGCTTCTCCAAGGTGGGGACGACGACGGTGAGGAGCTGCAAGATGATGCTCGCGCTGACGTACGGCATGATACCGAGCGCGAAGATCGAGAGTTGCTCGAGCGCGCCGCCGGTGAAGAGGTTGAAGAGGTTCAAGAACCCGCCGCTCGTCTCGATCGCCTTCTTCATCACCACGCGGTTGACGCCCGGGGCGGTGACGAACACGCCGATCCGGTACACGGCGAGCAAGAAGAGCGTGTAGAGGAGCCGCTTGCGCAGCTCGGCGACCTTGAAGAGGTTGGAAAAAGCGTTGGCGAACGACACGTCACAGCTCCTCGCCGCCAGGGGGCGGCCTTTTCGCGGCTGGCGAGTCTACTACGCTTTCGCGGCCTTCTTGGCGGCCGCGGCGGCCGCTCTCTCCTCTGCCTTGCGTTCCTGCGGTGTCTTCTTGGAAACGATCTCGATGAGCTCGATCTTGCCGCCGGCCTTTTCGATCTTCTCGCGGGCCGAGGCCGAGACCTTGTTCGCTCGCACGGTGATGGCTTTGGTCACCTCGCCGTCGCCGAGGATCTTGAGGCCGTCCTTGTGGCGCTTGATGGCGCCCGCCTCCTCCAGCGACTCCGCGGTGATGGTCCCGCTCGACTCGAGGTTGTCGAGGAGCCCGACGTTCACGACGGCGTACTCGACGCGGAAATAATTCGTGAAGCCGCGCTTCGGGACGCGGCGCTGGATGGGCATCTGCCCACCCTCGAAGCCGATGAAGTTCATGTTGCCGGTGCGCGCCTTTTGACCCTTGCCGCCCCGTCCCGCGGTCTTGCCGAGGCCGCTCGCCTGACCGCGGCCGACCCGTTTCTTCTCTTTGACGCCCCCGCCCCGCGGCGGAGTCAGCTTGCTGAGCTCGTTCATTCCGTCTCCTTGCGCGAGGGACAGATACCTCGCTCGCTCGGCCGCCCGGTGGGCTGGCCTACACTCGGTAGCTGCTACTCAAGATACGGTGCTCGATGGCGATGGGCGCGAGGGCGACTGCCCGGAGGCCTTCGACTGGCTCTTCGCTCGCGCCCGGCGCCCGAACTTCTCGAACTTGTCCTGCGTCTCCTCCATCTGGACGAGGTAGCCGACCTTCTTCACCATGCCGCGGATGGCGGGCGTGTCCTCGAGGACGCGCTCCCGGCCCACGCGGGTGAGGCCCAGGCCGCGAAGCGTCGCCCGGTGACTTTCGGGGTGCCCGCTCATGCTTCGGACGAGCTTGATGCGAAGCGCTGCCATGGTCAGGCCCCCTGCTGGTGATGTTCATCTTGCTGGAGCTCGGCGAGCTCCTTGCCGCGCATCCGCGCCATGTCCTCGGGGCTGCGCAGCTGGCGCAAGCCGTCGAGCGCCGCCTTCACCACGTTGTGCGGGTTCCGCGAGCCCTGCGACTTGGTGAGGATGTTGCGAATCCCCACCGCCTCGAGCACCGCCCGCACCGAGCCGCCCGCGATGACTCCGGTTCCCTCGCCAGCCGGCTTGAGCAGCACGCGGCCCGCGCCGAAGTGACCGATCACCTCGTGAGGGATGGTGTTCCCGGCGAGCGGCACCTTGAAGAGGTTCTTCTTCGCCTGCTCGCCGCCCTTGCGGATCGCCTCGGGGACCTCGTTCGCCTTGCCGAGCCCGGCGCCGACGTGTCCCTGACCGTCGCCCACCACGACCAGCGCGGAGAAGCTGAACCGGCGCCCGCCCTTCACGACCTTGGCGACGCGGTTGATGTGGACCACCCGATCGTTCAGCTCGGGAAGGTCGTTCGGGTTGATCGGTGCGGCCATCCACTCTCCTCGCGCCGCCCTCGCCTCTTGCGGGACGGCAGAAATCGAAAGGCTAGAACTTGAGCCCGGCTTCCCTTGCGCCATCGGCCACGGCGGCGATCCGGCCGTGGTAGTTGAACCCGTTGCGGTCGAAGACCACCGCCGAGACCTTCACGTCCTGGCACTTCTTCGCGAGGAGCTTGCCGACCTCCTTGGCGCGGTCCTTCTTCTTGCCCTTGCCGTCCTTCAGCTCCGCGGAGAGGGTGGACGCGGCGGCGATGGTCTTCCCGGTCGAGTCGTCGATCACCTGCGCATAGATGTGGTTGAGGCTGCGGTACACGGAAAGGCGGGGCCGCTCGGTCCGGCCGAAGACCTTGAACCGGATGCGGTGCTTCCGCTTCGCGCGCAACTCGCGCTTCTTCTGGATGGTCGAGTCGCTCATGGCTAGGTGGCCCCCGTCTTGCCCTGCTTGCGGCGGATGGTCTCCTCCGCGTACTTGATTCCCTTCCCCTTGTACGGCTCGGGCGGGCGGACCTTCCGGATCTGGGCCGCGGTCAAACCGACCAGGTGCTTGTCGGCGCCGCGCACCGTGAGCCGGTTGGCCTTGGCGTCGTACTCGGCGGTGATTCCCTCGGGCAAAGGGAACACGACCGGGTGCGAGAACCCGAGGGCGAGGTGGATCGCCTTGCCCTTGAGCTCCGCCTTGTAGCCGACTCCGGCGATGTCCAGCGAACGCTGGAACCCCTGCGTCACGCCCTGGATCATGTTGGCGACGAGCGTGCGCGAGAGCCCGTGCAGCTGGCGCGCGCGGCGCGAGTCGTTGGGCCGCTCGACGCGGACCTGCCCCTGATCGAGGACCACTTTCATCTCGCGGTCGAGCTTCTGGCTCACCTTGCCCTTCGGCCCTTCCACCGCGACCAGGCCGGGCTGGACGTTCACCTTGACCTTGTCCGGGACCTTGATGGGCATCCTTCCGATACGGGACATGTGCGCTCCTACCAGACGGTTGCGAGGAGCTCGCCGCCGAGGTGCTGCTTGCGAGCCTCGCGGTCGACGACGATGCCCTTGGAAGTGGAGAGGAGCGCGATGCCGAGGCCGTTCATCACCTTGGGGATGTCCTCGTACCCGACATACCGGCGCAAGCCCGGCTTCGACTGGCGCTTGATCTCGCTGATCGCGGGCCGCTTCTCCGCGTCGTACTTGAGGGTGACGGTGAGGACGCCCTGCTTGCCGTCCTCCTTCGAAGTCACCTCGCGGATGAAGCCCTCGTCCTTGAGGACCTCGCAGATGCGCTGCTTCATCTTGCTCGCCGGCACCTCGAAATCGGCGAGGCCGGCGCGCTGGGCGTTGCGGATCCGGGTCAACAGGTCCGCGATCGGATCGGTCATGCTCACGTGTGCTACCTCCAGCCTGCCGTACCCTTGGGCGCGCAGGCGTGACGAGCTACCAGCTCGACTTGATCACTCCGGTGATCTCGCCCTTCAGGGCGCGGTTGCGGAAGCAGATGCGGCACATCTGGAACTTGTTGAGGAAGGCGCGATTGCGGCCGCAGATGGGGCAGCGCTTGTAGGCGCGGACCTTGAACTTGGGCTTGCGCGCGAGCCGCTTCGCCTGGGCGATCTTGGAGAGCTTTGCCATTCGGGTTCCTCTAGGCCGTCCGGAAGGGCATGCCCATGTGGCGCAGGAGCGCGCGGCCTTCCTCGTCGTTCTTGGCGGTGGTCACGATGGTGATGTTCATCCCTTTGATCTTCTCGATCTTGTCGTAGTTGATCTCGGGGAAGATGATCTGCTCGCGGATGCCGAGCGTGTAGTTGCCCTTGCCGTCGAACGACTTGGACGAGACGCCCTTGAAGTCGCGCACGCGCGGCAGCGCGACGCTCACCAGGCGATCGAAGAACTCGTACATCCGGTCCTTGCGCAGGGTCACCATCGCGCCGATCGACTGCCCTTCGCGGAGCTTGAAGTTCGCGATCGACTTGCGCGCCTTGGTGATGACCGGCTTCTGCCCGCTGATCGCCATCATCTGTTCCTGGGCCTGCTCGACGAGCTTGTTGTTGGAGATGGCTTCGCCGAGGCCCATGTTGACGACGATCTTCTCGATCTTCGGCACCTGCATCGGGTTCTTGTAGCCGAAGTCCTTCATCAGCTGGGGGATGACGTTCGCCTTGTAGGCCGCGGCGAGGCGGGCCGGATGGTCGCCCTTGGCCTTGGCCTTCCCCTGCGCCGCCTGGATGGTGGCAGGCGCCTTCTTTTCCTTGCCACCCTTCTTGGGCTTCTTCTCGCCTTCCTGCTTGGGAACGATGGGGCCTTCGCCCTTGGCGTGCTTTTCGTGCTTCTTCTCGTCCTTCTCGCCCTTGCCCTTTTTCTCTTCGGCCATGTTCGCTGGTCCTTACTGGTCGATCTGCGCGCCGCTGCGCTTCGCGAAGCGGACGCGCTTGCCGTTGTCGAGGAGCTTGGTCCCGATCCGGGTGGGCTTCTTGGATTCGGGATCGAGGAGCGCCAGGTTGGAGAGGTGGATGCTGCCGTTCTTCTCGACGATGCCGCCTTCCGGGGCGGCGGGATTGCGGCCGCGCTTGAAGTGCCGCTTCACCACCATCAGCTTCTCCACCACCGCACGTTCCTTCTCGTGGTCGATGTCGAGCACCTTGCCGGTCTTCCCCTTCTCCCTGCCGGTGAGGACGAAGACCACGTCGCCCTTCTTGATCCGGGTGGCGCGCTTCTGCATCACAGCACCTCCGGAGCGAGGGAGATGATCTTCATGAATTTCTTCGCGCGCAGCTCGCGCGCCACCGGTCCGAAGATACGGGTCCCGATCGGCTCGCCTTCCTTGCTCACCATCACCGCGCTGTTGTTGTCGAACTTGATGTAGCTGCCGTCGGGACGCTTCACCTCGCGCTTCGTGCGCACGATGACGGCGCGGGCGACCTCGCCCTTCTTCACCTTGCTGTTCACCACCGCCTCCTTGATGGAGACGACGATGACGTCGCCGATGCTCGCATACCGCCTCTTGCTCCCGCCGAGCACCTTGATGCAGGCGACCTTCTTCGCGCCGCTGTTGTCCGCCACGTCGAGGACGGTCGTCGTCTGGATCACGGCCTAGCTCCTCTCCGACTGCGTTGCCGGCCCATGGGCCTCGAGCGTGGTGTCGGCGGGCCTGAGGATCTCCGCCACCCGCCAGCGCTTGTCCTTCGACATCGGCCGCGTCTCGGTGATCCGGACCTGGTCGCCGATCTTGCAGGCCTGCTCCTCGTCGTGCGCCTTGTACTTGTTCTTCTCGGTCAGGTACTTGCCGTAGCGCCCGTGCTTCATGCGGCGCTCGACCTGCACCACCACCGTCTTCGTCATCTTGTTGGAGGTGACGACGCCGATGCGGCTCTTGGGCCGCCCGCGCTTCGCCGTCTGGCTTTCCGTATTCTCGGACATATCGCCTCTAGGCCTTCTTCTCGGATGGCGCCGGCGCGGGGGCGCCGTGCTTCTTCTGGTTGAGCACCGTGAGCACCCGTGCCAGATCGCGCCGGTGCTTGCTCAAATCGGAGCTCGAGTCGAGCGTCCCGGCCGCGTGGCGGATGCGCAGGTTGAAGATGTTCTCGCGCATCTCGTTCGCGCGCCTCGTCAGCTCGTCGACGGGAAGATCCCTCAGTTCGCCGGCCTTCATCGCTAGGCTCCCAGGAGCGCGTCGCGCCGCACGAGGCGCGTGTGCAGCGGCAATTTGTGGGAAGCGAGCGCCATCGCCTTCTTGGCGATGTCCTCGGTGACGCCTTCCATCTCGTAGAGGATGCGGCCCATCTTCACCACGGCGTGCCACTCCTCGACGTTGCCCTTGCCGTGGCCCATGCGGGTCTCGGCGGGCTTCTTGGTGACGGGCTTGTCGGGGAAGACGCGGATCCAGACCTTGCCGCCGCGCTTGATGAAGCGGGTCATGGCGATGCGGCCGGCCTCGATCTGGCGGGCGGTGAGTCGCCCCGACTCGAGCACCTTGAGGCCGTAGTCGCCGAAGGCGAGCTCGCCTCCACGGTACGCCTTGCCCTTGTGGCGGCCCTTCATCTGCTTCCGGTACTTGGTTCGCGCAGGCTGAAGCATCTCGGCGATCTCCTACTGCACGGGCGTGGGCGTGCTCTGCGACGCACGCGGAGGAAGCGGCCGCGAGGGGCGCGCGGGAGGAGCGCCCTTCTCCGGCGCCGCGGTCACGCCTTCGGGAAGGACCTCGCCGCGGAAGATCCACACCTTGCAGCCGATCTTCCCGTAGGTCGTCTTCGCCTCGGCGAAACCGTAATCGATGTCGGCGCGCAGCGTGTGCAAGGGAACGCGCCCTTCGCGGTACCACTCGTAGCGGGCCATTTCCGCCCCGCCCAGCCGTCCCGAGCAGGCGACGCGGATTCCCTTGGCGCCGAACTTCTGCGCCGTCTGGATCGCCTTCTTCATCGCGCGGCGGAAGGCGATTCGCCGCTCGAGCTGGGTGGTGATGTTCTCGGCGACGAGCTGCGCGTCGACCTCCGCCTTGCGCACCTCGACGATGTTGAGGAACACCTCGTTCTGGGTGAACGCCTGCAGCTCCTTCTTGATCTGCTCGATGCCCGCGCCGCGCTTGCCGATGACGATTCCCGGCCGCGCGGTGTGCACGTTGATCTTCACTTTGCTCGCCGCGCGCTCGATCTCGACCTTGCTGATGCCGGCCTGGCCGAGCTTCTTCTTCACGTACTCGCGGAGCTTGATGTCCTCGTGCAGCCACTTGGCGTAGTTCTTCTCCTCGTACCACTTGGAGTCCCAGGAGCGGATGACGCCGAGGCGGAAGCCGATCGGATTGACCTTCTGACCCATTCTCTTCTCCTCAGGCCTTCGGCTCGGGGGCGGGCGTCGCAGCGGCGGTCGGTTTCGCGGCCCGCTTGTGGGCGCGCCGCTTCTTCTTCGCCGGCTTCTCGTCGCTGACGACGATCACGATGTGGCTCGTCTTCTTCATCACCTTGAAGGCCCGCCCCATCGCGCGCGGCATGAATCGCTTCAGGGAAGGACCCTGGCTTACCTGAAGGCCGCGGACGAAGAGAGCGTCGGCGTCGAGCTGCCCCTTGGCGGCCTGATCGGCGTTGGCGACCGCGCTGCGGAGCAGCTTCGCCAGCGGCAGCGCGGAGCGCTTCTCCACGTAGGCGAGCTGGCGGAGCGCGAGGTCGACCTTCTTGCCGCGGATGAGATCGGCGACTGCGCGCACCTTGCGGGGCGTGATGCGGAGGTAACGGAGTGTCGCGGAGGCTTCCATCGTCGTTCCTTATGCCTTGGCTGCCGGTGCCGCCGGCGCAGGGGCCGCGGGAGCGCCGGGGCCGACAGCAGCGCCGGGCTTGGCGGCCTTCTTGTCGCCGGTGTGGCCGTGGAAGGTGCGCGTCGGGGCGAACTCGCCGAGCTTGTGCCCGACCATGTTCTCCGTCACGAACACGGGGATGAACTTGCGGCCGTTGTGCACCGCGAAGGTGTGGCCGACGAGCTCCGGCACGATGGTCGATCGGCGCGACCAGGTCTTCACCACCTTCTTCTGGTTGCTCCGGTTCATCTCCTCCACCTTCTTCACCACGTGGCGGTCGATGAACGGGCCTTTCTTTACAGAGCGAGCCATCGGTTACCTCACGCCCTTGTCGCGGCGCTTGATGATGAACTTGGTGGTGCGCTTGTTGACGCGAGTCTTGTATCCCTTGGTCGGCTGGCCCCACGGCGAAACCGGGTGCGGGTTGCCCTGGCCGCTCTTGCCTTCGCCGCCGCCGTGCGGGTGATCGACGGGGTTCATGGCGAGGCCGCGCACCGTCGGGCGCCAGCCCTTCCAGCGGTTCCGGCCCGCCTTGCCGATGCGGACGATCTCGTGCTCGGTATTGCCGAGCTGTCCAACGGTGGCGCGGCACTCGAGGAGCACGCGCCGCACCTCGGTCGAGGGCATGCGGATCTGCGCGTACTTGCCTTCCTTCGCCATCAGCTGGCCGAACGATCCGGCGCTGCGGATGAGCTGCGCGCCGCGGCCCCGCTTGAGCTCGACGTTGTGGATCACCGTGCCGAGCGGGATGGCGTGGAGCGGGAGCGCGTTCCCGGGGCGGATGTCGACGTTGTCGCCGGACTGCAATACGTCGCCGACGTTCACGCCGACCGGCCAGAGGATGTAGCGCTTCTCGCCGTCGGTGTAGTGGAGCAGCGCGAGACGGGCCGAGCGATTCGGGTCGTACTCGATGGCGGCCACCTTGGCGGGGACCGAATCCTTCTCGCGCCGCCAGTCGACGATGCGGGCGCGCTGCTTGTGCCCGCCGCCGCGGTGACGGGTGGTGATGCGCCCGTGGACGTTGCGCCCGCCCGACGACTTGAGCGGCGCGGTGAGCCCGCGCTCGGGGCGGATCTTGGTGATCTCGGCGAAGTCGGGCGAGGTGGTGAGCCTGCGCGCCGGGCTGGTCGGTTTGTAGCTCTTGAGCGCCATGGCTTACTTCCCCTCGAAGATGGAGATGGCGTCGCCTTCCTTGAGGGTGACGATCGCCTTCTTCCAGTTGGGGCGCATGCCTTCCGAGCGGCCGATGCGGCGCATCTTGCCGCGCACGATGGAGGTCCTCACCTCGACGACCTTGACCTTGAAGAGGCTCTCGACGGCCTGCTTCACCTCGGTCTTGCTCGCGTGCAGCGCGACCTCGAAGCCGTACTTGTTCTCCCGATCGCGCAGCCGGTTGAGCTTCTCGGTGTCGATCGGCCTCTTCACGACGTCGAAGCGGTTCATGCCAGCGCCCCTTCCAGCGCCTTGGCGCCCGCCTGCGTGAGGATGAGCGCGCGGTGGCGGAGGATGTCGTAGACGTTGGCGCCTTCCACCGGGAGGAAGTCGAACCTCTGCGCATTGCGGATCGACTTGAAGAGCGTGTCATTCTTCGCGTCGATGACCAGGGCGTCGTCGAGCCCGAGCTTCTCGAAGGCCGCGACCGCCGCCTTGGTGGACGGCTTCTGTACCTGCCACGCATCGACGATGAAGAGCGCCTTGTCCGCGTTGCGCTTGGAGATGGCGGCGCGGATGGCCGCGCGGCGCATCTTCTTCGGCACGTGGTACTCGTAGTCGCGGAACTTGGGGGCCATCGCCTTGCCGCCGCCCACCCACTGCGAGGCGCGGATCGATCCCTGGCGAGCCCTTCCGGTACCCTTCTGCCGGTACGGCTTCTTGCCGCCGCCCGAGACCAGCGACCGGTTCTTCACCGTGCGCCCGCCGGAGCGGCGGGAAGCGAGCTGCGCCTTGACGACCTCGTAGAAGAGGGCGTCGGCGTTCGTGAGGTCGGCGCTGACGAGCGCGTCGGCCAGCTCGATGGTGCCGACCTTCTCCTTCGCGAGGTTGATGACGTCGAGCGTTGCCATGTCGTCCCTCAGCTCTTGATCTCGACGTCCACGCCGGCGGACAGGTCGAGCTTCATCAGCGCGTCCAGCGTTTGCTGCGTCGGCTCGAGGATGTCGAGCAGCCGCTTGTGGGTCCGGATCTCGAACTGCTCGCGCGACTTCTTGTCGACGTGGGGCGAGCGCAGCACCGTGTACTTGTTGATCCGCGTCGGCAGCGGGATGGGGCCCACCACCTTGGCGCCGGTGCGCTTGGCCGTCTCGACGATCTCCCCGGCCGACTGGTCGAGGAGCTTGTAGTCGTAGGCCTTGAGCCGGATCCGGATCTTCTGGGTCGCCATGTCAAAGAACCCCTTGCTTCGCGAAACCCGGGGAGGAGCGATCGCGGCTCCTCCCCGGATTCATCAAGCCAGCACCTGCGTGACGACCCCTGCTCCCACGGTCCTGCCGCCCTCGCGGATGGCGAACCTAAGCTCGCGATCCATGGCGATGGGCATCATCAACTCGACTTCCATCTCGATGTTGTCGCCCGGCATCACCATCTCGGTTCCGGCGGGCAGCTTCACCGTGCCGGTCACGTCGGTGGTGCGGAAGTAGAACTGCGGCCGGTAGCCGTTGAGGAACGGCGTGTGGCGCCCGCCCTCGTCCTTGGTGAGGACGTAGACGTTGCACTTGAACTTGGTGTGCGGCGTCACCGAGCCCGGCTTGGCGAGCACCTGGCCGCGCTCGATCTCCTCGCGCTTGGTGCCGCGGAGGAGGCAGCCGACGTTGTCGCCCGCCACGCCCTCGTCGAGGAGCTTGCGGAACGACTCGACGCCGGTCACCACCGTCTTGGTGGTCGCCTTGAGGCCGACGATCTCGACTTCCTCGCCGACCTTGATGCGGCCGCGCTCGATGCGGCCCGTCGCCACCGTGCCGCGGCCGGCGATGGAGAACACGTCCTCCACCGGCATCAGGAACGGCTTGTCGGTCTCGCGGACCGGCTCGGGGATGTAGCTGTCCATGGCGTCGAGCAGCTTGAGGATCGACTGCTGCCCCTGCTCGCCCTGATCGCCCTGCAGCGCCTTGAAGGCCGCGCCGCGGATGATGGGCGTCTCGTCGCCGGGGAACTTGTACTGCTTCAAGAGGTCGCGGATCTCCATCTCGACGAGGTCGAGGAGCTCGGGATCGTCGACCAGGTCCACCTTGTTGAGGAAGACGACGATGCGCTGGACGTTGACCTGGCTGGCGAGCAGCACGTGCTCGCGGGTCTGCGGCATCGGCCCGTCCACGGCGCTGACGACGAGGATGGCCCCGTCCATCTGCGCTGCGCCGGTGATCATGTTCTTCACGTAGTCGGCGTGGCCGGGGCAGTCGACGTGCGCGTAGTGGCGCTTCGACGACTCGTACTCGACGTGCGAGGTGGCGATGGTGAGGATCTTGGTCGCGTCGCGGCGCCCCTGCGCGGCCGAGGCCTTGGCGACCTCGTCGTACGGGACGAACTTCGACCAGCCTTTGTCCGCCGAGACCTTGGTGAGCGCCGCGGTGAGGGTAGTCTTGCCGTGATCGACGTGGCCGATGGTGCCGACGTTGACGTGCGGCTTCTTCCTCAGGAACTTCTCCTTCGCCATGGTCGTGCTCCTCGCTAGTCCTGCTTCCTTGGTTCCTCGGCCGCCCTTCGGAGGGGGCGGGCCTTTTACGCCACTCAGAATCTCTTTGCAACGAGCTCCGCGGCGATGTGCTGCGGCACCGCCGCGTAGTGGTGGAACTGCATCGTGTAGAGCGCGCGCCCCTCGGTCGCCGAACGGAGCGAAGTGGAATACCCGAACATCTCCGCCAAGGGAACATGGGCGGAGACGACCTGCAGGCCGTGCCGGGGCTCCATCCCCAGGATCTTTCCCCGCCGGGCGGACAAGTCACCGATCACCGCCCCCATGAACTGCTCGGGCACGACCACTTCCGTGGCCATCATCGGCTCGAGCAGGATGGGGCCTGCCTTGCTGGTCGCTTCCTTGAAGCCGATCGAGCCGGCGATCTTGAAGGCCATCTCGTTGGAGTCGACTTCGTGGTAGCTGCCGTCGAAGAGCTCGGCCTCGAGGTCGACCATTGGGTAACCCGCGAGGACGCCGGAGTCCATCGCTTCCTCGATGCCCTTCTGCACCGGCGCAATGTATTCGCGGGGGATCGATCCGCCGACCACCGCGTTCTTGAAGTGGAAGCCCTTGCCCGGATTGGGGCGGACGCGCAGCCAGACGTGTCCGTACTGGCCGCGGCCGCCGGTCTGGCGGATGTACTTTCCTTCCGCCTCGACTTCCTTGGTGATGGTCTCCCGGTAGGCGACCTGGGGCTTGCCGACGTTGGCCTCGACCTTGTACTCGCGCCGCATGCGGTCGACGATGATGTCGAGGTGGAGCTCGCCCATGCCGCTGATGATGGTCTGGCCGGTCTCCTCGTCGGTGCGCATGCGGAACGACGGGTCCTCGACCGCTAGCCGCTGCAGCGCGGTCACCATCCGGTCCTGATCGGCCTTGGTCTTCGGCTCGATCGCGATGTGCATCACCGGAGTGGGGAACTCGATCTTCTCGAGCAGGATCGGGTGATCCATGTCGCAGAGCGTGTCGCCGGTGGTGGCACCCTTGAGGCCGACCACCGCGGCGATGTCGCCCGACAGGATCTCTTCGATCTCCTCACGCTTGTTGGCGTGCATGCGGAGGAGCCGCCCGATGCGCTCGCGCTTGCCCTTGGTGGAGTTGAGGACTGCGGTCCCCGACTCGAGCTTCCCCGAGTAGCAGCGCACGAAGGTGAGCTGGCCGACGAAGGGATCGGCCATGATCTTGAAGGCCAGGCCCGAGAAGGGCGCGTCGTCCCGCGTCTCGCGGACCGCGTCCTTGCCATCGAGCGTCTTGCCGTGCTTGGGCGGGATGTCGATGGGGCTCGGCAGGTAGTCGACCACCGCGTCGAGGAGCTTCTGCACGCCCTTGTTCTTGAACGCCGACCCGCAGATGACCGGGAAGCAGTGGAGCCCGACGGTCGCCTTGCGGATGGCGCGCTTGAGCGGCTTGGTCTGCACGTCGTGCGCTTCCAGGTACTGCTGCAGGCACTCGTCGTCGTACTCGGCGACGCTCTCGAGGAGCTTCCCCCGGTACTCCAAGGCCTGCTCGCGGAGATCGGCCGGGATCTCGCTGGCGACGACACGCTCGCCCTTCTCGCCCTCGAACCGCAGCGCCTTCATCTCGACCAGGTCGACGACGCCCTCGAACTTCTCCTCGGCGCCGAGGGGGAGCTGGATACAGACCGGGCGGGCGATGAGACGGTCGACGATGGTGCGCACCGACATGAAGAAGTCGGCCCCGACGCGATCCATCTTGTTGACGAAGCAGATGCGCGGGACCCGGTACTTGTCCGCCTGGCGCCAGACCGTCTCGCTCTGCGGTTCGACGCCGTTGACCGCGTCGAACACGGCGCAGGCGCCGTCGAGGACGCGCAAGGACCGCTCGACCTCGATGGTGAAGTCGACGTGCCCGGGGGTGTCGATGATGTTGATGCGATGGGTCTCGCGGGCGGGGTCGAGACCCGGCGCCGGCCAGTAGCAGGTGGTGGCAGCCGCGGTGATGGTGATGCCGCGCTCCTGCTCCTGCTCCATCCAGTCCATGACGGCGGTCCCTTCGTGCACCTCGCCCATCTTGTAGGAGACGCCCGTGTAGAAGAGGATCCGCTCGGTGGTCGTGGTCTTGCCCGCATCGATGTGCGCCATGATGCCGATGTTCCGGCAGCGCTCGAGCGGGAAGGTACGAGCCACGGAAGACCTCGCGAACGGGTGCGCGCCGAAGGCTCACGCGCTGTCCCGGACTGGATGAAGGACTGCCTGGAAAAGAGCGCCTCCAAGCTGCCGAAAGCCGCGGGTGTCTACCGGAGAGGAAGCGCCGTGTCAAGGAAACCAGGTCCGTACCCGCCGGTACGCCCGCCCGAGGGGGCGAGCCCATCGTCGTCCGTCTGCGGAGGCTTGCCGGCGGCCTACCAGCGGTAGTGCGCGAAGGCCTTGTTGGCTTCGGCCATCTTGTGCGTGTCTTCGCGTTTCTTCACCGCGTTTCCGCGGTTGTTGGCGGCGTCGACCAGTTCCCCCGCCAGCTTCTGATCCATCGTCTTCTCGCCGCGCTCCTTGGCGTAGTCGATGAGCCAGCGCATGGCCAGGGCGGTGCGGCGGTCCTGCCGGACCTCGACCGGGACCTGGTAGGTGGCGCCGCCGACGCGGCGGCTCTTCACCTCGAGGACCGGCTTGACGTTGTCCAGGGCCTTCTTGAACGCCTTGAGCGGGTCGTCATTGGTCCGCTGCTGCACGAGGTCGAGAGCCCGGTAGCAGACCCGTTCGGCGACGGCCTTCTCGCCCTTCCGCATCATGTCGTTGATGAACTTTGCCAGGAGCCGGTCCTGGAACTTCGGATCCGGCAGGATCTTGCGCTTGGCGACTTCACGACGGCGAGGCATCGATCGGAATCCCTTCTCAGGTGGGTCTCTTCGCCCCGTACTTGGAACGGCCCTGCTTGCGGCCGGCGACGCCCACCGAGTCGAGGGTGCCGCGGATGATGTGGTAGCGGACCCCGGGGAGGTCCTTCACGCGGCCGCCACGGATCATGACGACCGAGTGTTCCTGCAGATTGTGACCGACGCCCGGGATGTAGCTCGTGACCTCCATCCCGTTGGTGAGCCGGACGCGGGCGACCTTCCGCAGCGCGGAGTTCGGCTTCTTCGGGGTGGTGGTGTACACGCGGGTGCAAACGCCCCGCTTCTGCGGACAGCGGGTCATCGCAGGGGCCTTGCCCTTGTAGACGACTTTCTCGCGTCCCTTGCGGATGAGCTGGCTGATCGTCGGCATCCGTGCCTTTCGAGAGGGCAAAACCCTTCCGCGCCCTCTGCAAGGGGGCGAAAGGGCGCGCCATGATAGCGGCGGACCTCGGTTAGTCAAGGGCCGAAACTAGTCGCGGACCAAGACAGCCTTCGGATACAGGATCCGGAACCCGAACCGCTCCAGGTTCTTCTGCGAGAGCGAGTTCGGCAGCGTGCTGCTCGCGGCCACGTCGGCGCCCTTTTCCTTGGCGTACTGAAGCCGCGCGGCGATGAGGGCGCGCTGCACGCCTAGCCCCCGGAAACGCGGCAGGACCCCGGCGCCCGCAAGCACCGCGGCGCGGGAGGAAGAGACGAAGGCGGTCGCTCCGCCCGCGGCAAGGCCGTCCACGCGAGCGATGAAGCAAGCGACGCCCTCGGCTCCCGTGGCGGGGACGAGCAGCCTGGCATCCCCTGCCGGCACGTCGTCCTTCTCCTGGAACGATGCCACGACGAGCCTCGCCCACGCATCTGCCTCGGCCGGACCCACCCGGGCGATTTCCACGCCCGGAGGCTCCTCGGGCCACTCGGTCTCCAGAGGACGGGCGAGCATCTGGTGCCACTCGCCAATCCGATACTTGCGCTCGCTGAGAAGGCGCGGCAGCGCCGCAGAGGCGTGCGGCGTCAGCTCGATGCGGCAGGGAGGGCCGAGCAACTCCTCGATCCGATCGAGGTCTGCGGCCGAGATCTCGCCGAGCAGGCCGAGCGCCTGCGAGAGCGGCGATCCCCGTCCCGCAAACACCGCCGCGCCTCCGCCGACGGCGAGCGAACGTGCGCCCACCGAGGGATCGAACCGGGCGAGCGCAGCAGCGAACGACTCCGCGTACCGGGCCTGGGCATCCTCGATGCGCCGGGCAGTTTCCTCGACTCGCTCCATCGGACAGCTATCCTGCCCGACGAGACGGAGATGCGAAAGCGGCTGCCGAATGCTCCGCGCCTCGGGCGCTCCGTCCGTCACGGGCGAAGCCCGCTCCTCCGCCTCTGCGGCTGGGCCTCCCTGGCCACGGCGATGCTCGCCCTCCCCGCGGCGGCGCAGGCGCCGGAAGCGAACGCGTCGCTGTTCCGTCCGGCAGCGGGAGGCGACGGGACCGCAGGTGTCGAGGGAACCTCGCCGCTCGCGGACGACGTCCCGCCCATCGAGTTGCGCATCCTGCTCGACGCCGCGCAGGACCCGGTTCGCCTCTCCGCCGCGCGGGTAACGCGACGGATCGGAGCCTGGGCGTCCTTCCAGGGAAGGCTCGACCACAACATTTCCATCTTCGCGCAGGTCCCGGTCACCCTCGACGAGGGGCTCGACCTCTCCCGTCTGGGCGGTCCCACCTCGGCAAGCGCCGGCGCTTCCGACGTCCGGGTCGGGCTTCGTACGGCCTTCGGCCGCGCATCGGACTTCGACTTCGGCGGCCACCTCGCCATTTCTCTCGCGACCTCCCAGCAGCAATCGCTCACCGGGGACGGCCGCGTCGGCGTCGAGCTCCTCGGCGCCGCCTCCCGCCGGATCGATCGTCTGTCCCTCCTCGGAAACGCCTTCTTCCGCTTCCGCCCCCCGCGCGATCTAGGCGAGGCACGGATCGGAAACGAGCTCGGCCTCCGGGCCGCGGCCCGGTACCAGGTCACGGATGCGGTGAAGCCCTTCGCCGAGATGGAAGGATCGACCTCGCTTCGCTCGCTTTCGTGGACCACGGTGCCCCTCGAAGTCCGCGCCGGGGTCCGGTTCTGTTTCTTCGGTTGGCTTGCCGCCGACGCTGCGGTGGGCACCCGTCTCGACGACGCCGTCGGTGCCCCGACCGTGCGCGGGATTGCCTCGCTCCTCTACTCCCCGACCGCGTGCAAGGCGAGCAAGGCGCCGCCGACGCCGGAGGAGGCCCTGCTCGCCGAGGTTGCCGAGGCGCGCGAGAAGGCTCGCCGCGCGGCTGCGGGAGGCGAGGTCGCGGACCTGCTGGCCCAGGCGGAATCCGATGCCGAGCGCCACGCACTCGGCGCCATCGTCGCCGGCTCGACCGCGGGCGCGGAGCAGATGGGGGCGGGCCGGGCCGGCGGGCTGCGCGACGAGGAGGAACGCGACTCCGACGGCGACGGCATCCCCGACGTCCTCGACAACTGCCCGTTCGAGAAGGGCACGCTCCTCAACCATGGCTGCCCCGCCACCGAGAAGCAGATGGTGGCGGTGCGCGACGACCGCATCGAGCTCTTCCAGAAGATCTATTTCTCGAGCGGCAAGGCGACCATCACCCCGGTCTCGCTCAAGCTCATCGGCCAGATCGCCGAGGTGCTGAAGACCCATCCCAAGGTCCTCAAGGTGCAGATCGACGGCCACACCGACTCGCGTGGGAACGCCGCCTTCAACACGCGGCTTTCCCGGCTGCGCGCAGATGCGGTGCTGCGGGCGCTGGCTGCCCGTGGAGTAGAGAAATCGCGGCTGAGCGCGCGGGGACTCGGGCCCACCCAGCCGATCGCACCCAACAACACCGCCGCTGGCAGGGAGCTGAACCGCCGCGTCGAGCTGAGCATCATCGAGCGCCAGGCCGGCGACGCCAGCATCAACCCGAGCGAATCGCCTCGCTGACCGCTGTCTCGGTAGTGATCACTTCTGCGGTTCGGGGAGCGTCGGATTGCCGTCGGGGCCGGTCTGCACGACGCCTTCGCAGCGGCACACCTGGCAGCCCCGATCCTTGTCCATGACGCACTGCTGGCCTGCGAGGCAGCGCTGCCCGCGGTACTCCGGGCAGACCGTCTTGTCGTCCTTGCCATGGGCGCAGGCGAACGACACCGCGGCGAGGACAGCGACGAGGGCACCGCGCATCAAATCACCTCGTGCTTGCAGAGGCAGAGATCGCAGGCCCGCTTCGCGTCGTACTTGCACTCCTCGCCGCCCGAAGTGCACGAGGCGCGGTCCGAGTCGGGGCAACGCGGTTTCTGCTCCTCGGCACGCGGGCGGAAACAGCCCGCGAGACCGAGGAGCAAGAACAAGACCGCGACGCGCACTACTCTTCGGCCCCCGCCGTCGCGGCTACGGGAGGCTCGGCTCCGGCCGCGATGGCCAGCGCCTCCTCCGCCGCCTCGACCTCGTCGACCGGCGTCTCCACCTCGATGTCGAGGTGCTTGTACGCGGAGAGGCCGGTGCCGGCCGGGATGAGCCGGCCCATGATCACGTTCTCCTTCAACCCGCGCAGGTGATCGACCTTGCCGCTGATTGCGGCCTCGGTGAGCACCTTGGTCGTCTCCTGGAAGGAAGACGCCGAGATGAAGGACTCGGTGGAGAGAGACGCCTTGGTGATGCCGAGGAGCAACGGCTCGCCCGTCGCCGGCTTGCCGCCGTTCGCCGCCACCCGCTCGTTCTCCGCGTCGAAGGCGCCCTTCTCCACCTGCTCGTCGACGAGGAAGGTGGTGTCCCCCACCTCGCTGACCCGCACGCGGCGGAGCATCTGCCGGACGATGGTCTCGATGTGCTTGTCGTTGATCTTCACGCCCTGCA